>ERZ794949.142-NODE-142-length-28829-cov-20.233162_pt1 | contig 28829 bp, 29 predicted proteins | sample MGYA00511363_ERZ794949 | MGnify/ENA primary metagenome ERZ794949 (study PRJEB30137, sample SAMN04331402) | food metagenome | isolation source: T1 must sample point D1 replicate B | place: Australia: South Australia ...
AATTCCTCCCAGAAAATAGCATAACCATCTTCCAATTTTAGGGGTTCAGGTCACCTATCTTTTTTTATTGTTCTTTTGTTCCTTTTGTGCCACGCTGATTAGTAGGCTTCTTATTATCTTTGTTTGATTTAGAACCTAAATGACGCTTCTTTGAAAGTTCTTTAAGTTGTTGTAATGATTTAGCATTCTTAATTCTTTCAGGCGTTAGATTGTGATTGTGTGAGAAGTTTTCTACACGTTCACCAAGTTCGTAGTACCATGGACGCTTCTTATGAGTAGGATATGGAATGATTACCAAATGATCATCAACATATTGACCCAAGTAAATTTGAGCAATTTCTTTATGTGAATCTTTAGCTAATTGTTCAATCCAGTCCATGTCGTGGCCCATCTTTTCTAAGACTTCGGCATTAACTGTCCCATCGGTAATGATAGGATAGCTTAGTGATTCATCACCGAATGTGGTAACAGTAAGTTGCCCATTTTGTTCTAGGACAGCTGACTTAACGTCTTGGAAGTTACTGATACCCTTAGTTCTTAGTTTAAATGATAAATCGGCTGCTGACATACCATTCTTTAAGGCAGTATCAACATTAACGATTCCGTTAGTAATGATGTTTTGTGGATCACCATTGAATATTCGATGGAATATTGCAAATTGACGACTGAGGATACGACTAGTGAAGATAACCAAAGACCAGATTAACAATACGATGAAGAATTGTAGTGTAGTGATTTGTTGGTTGTAAATCATACCCCCGATGATACCACCAAGAACGTAGTTTTGAATTTGATCAACCGCGTTAGAAGGAGCCAAGTTTCCTTTACCAGAAATGTTAATTTGAATTACCAATACAACGAATCCTATTAAGAACTTAAATAAGATTACCAAGTATTCCTTGTTCAAATCACCAATTTGAAGTGATGGCTTGTCGTGATAAGTAATATTGGTAGGAATTAGTTGAATTGGTTGAAGTTGATAACTGTTAAAGCTGGAGTTAAAAGTTGCTTGGTAGAACTTATCGCCAACCTTTACAGTCATACCATTAGTTAATTGAGGGGAGCTAACGTAAATCTTTGATGTTGAAATATGTTTGCTTCGACTAATGGCCTTAACCATTTCAGTAGTTTGAGAATTTTGCGACGAAGAGTTGCGTTGTTGCAAAATATTACTAAAACCGATACTAATTGATAATATCGCAATCACAATCATGGTAATAAATATGTCACGATATTTTAAGTTGGTTCTATCGCGCATGTATTTAAAACCGTTAAAAATAATCATTAATCCAACAATTACCGCTAATGCTAATAGTAAATATGTAACGATAGTATTTGGATGGATTAAGTAGTCATATGAATATAAGTCCATGAAATCACCTTATTCTTAAAAGTTATTAAGTATAGTTCTCATTATAGAACGATTTATATTATAAAACCATTGGATGTAACAATTAGGTAACATTTTTTCATGTTTTTGAAATACTTTTGTTCCTGTTATGTAGCATTTTGTAGCTATACTTTAGTCATAAGTTAAGAAATTATAAAATTTTTAAAAGCGGGGAATAAAGTGCTATGAACAAAACAAAAACGAAAAAGACAATCATGTTAATAATGTTGACTGTTTTGGCGATGGCTACATTGTTTGCAACCGATGTTACCAACGCAAGCGCTAGCAAAGTTCATCATAAGAGAACACATAAGGTATACAAAAAGAAGAAGGCTAAGAAGAAACACGTCGCAAAGAAGCCTAAGCATAAGAAAAAGGCCAGAAAAGTAGCATACAAGAAACCAGCTGCTAAGAAGAAAGCACATAAGGTTGTTAAGAAGGCTCGTAAATCAGGATTCTCAAGTCTATATAGATCAGCTTCAAGCAAGTTAGGTCACCCATATGTATATGGTGCCGTGGGTCCATATAGCTTTGACTGTTCTGGCTTTACCCAATATGCTTACCGTCATGGTAAACACAAATACTTGGCAAGAACAGCACAAATGCAATACAACACCAACAGACACGTAAGTAGAAAGAATGTTAAGAAGGGTGATCTAGTATTCTTTGGTACTAGCCGCAGTAACATTTACCACGTAGGTATTTACATTGGTCATGACAGAATGATTGATGCACAAAACCGTGGAGTTGTAACAGAAAAGATTCATGTTCCTTGGTGGCATGAAGTTGGCTACGCTAGAGTAGCTTAATACTTTAAAAGACACGACATTGCGTCGTGTCTTTTTTGTCTAAAACCCAAACTAAGTTATGGTAAGATATTAATAATACTAGAAATAGGAAGGATACCAATGGAAAAACTATACTGGGATCAAGTCGAATACCAAAATCAAAAAATCTATTTTACCTGTACCAGAAAGGGGATTAACTTCGTTAATAATCCCAATACAGGAATTTCCAATATTTATAACTTTTACCCAAAATTAGATGCGGAATTCTTATTTAATCGTAAGCAAACAGAAGAGTATAAAATTCAACTTCGCGAATACATTGACGGCACCCGCAAATACTTTGAGGTACCAGTCGATCTATCAACTTGCGAATTAAATGAACAAATCTACCAAAAGATTAATGATATCGATTATGGCAACGCCATGGATATCAAAGAGTTCTGTGATACATATGACTTCAAGGAGGTCGATGTCAGGAATGCAGTAGTAACTAATCCATTGATTTTGATTATTCCAACTCACCGCATTTTAAATGTCGACTATTCAGAAGGCTACCGTAAGTTAGCCGACTTCAACAACTTGTTACTAGATTTAGAGAGAATAAAATAGCAACATCGAGGAGAGAATATAAATGAAAAAATTACCTGAGAGTGTCAAAACAGTATGGCTATATTCAGCCATTATTACCATTATCGTCGAAATCATCATCTTTACCGTCGCCACAATTGGTGTGAAGTATCTGGACTGGAAGTATGTTGAATACATCCTACCGGTCTTAGGAACCATTTTGGTGGTGTGGGCACTAGTGGACATGATTTCAATCCCGTACCGTTATGCTTTTCATCAATATGCTATCCATGAAGATCGCGTTGAAATTAAAAACGGCTTTATCTTTAGAGAACAAGTCACCGTTCCGATTGCCCGTGTGCAAAACGTTGATATCGAACAAGGTCCAATTCTAAGACATAAGAATCTATATAAGATTAGTATTTATACTTCCGCTGACAGTCATGAAATTGCTGCCGTAACCAAGGAAGAATCAGAAAACATTAAGACCCAAGTAATGAGATTAGCGATGGAGGCCAGAAATGCAAGATAAACATCTGAGTCCATTAAACTTAGTGAATCGTCTTCAAGACATCTTGATAGCGATTTTTTTAGCTTCCTTTATCGGTGATCCATTACACATTGATAGCTTTAAATTAGGGATTATATTCGTAATTATTACGATAGTATGGGATATACTTTCATATCTTTGCTTTACCTATTCGATTGAAGATAGTCAAATTGTGATTAAAAAAGGTGTCATCTTCAAAAAGGTCATCCACGTTCCATTCGCTAGAATTCAATCGATTGAACACAGTCAGTACTTTTTATTTAGACCATTTGACGTTGAAAAACTACAAATTAACAACGCAAGCAAGGGCAGTTCCAAAGATAAAATCCAATTGGATGCGGTGAAGACATACGTTGGTAGGGTTTTAGAAGAAAAGCACAAACAATACCAAAACCAAGATGTTAATGATGAAGTAGAACAATCAGACATTGCAAAGATTGAGGATAGCAACCAAGAGGAAGCAAACACTCAAGATGATGGCTATGCTCAATACAAGATTTCGACTAAGGACATTGCGCTATATACCTTTACTAGTTTTAGGGTCTTCATTACGATGTTCTTGATTGTCCACATCACGCATGGTGAAGTTTTAGACTTCGCTATTAGCATCTACCAAAAGGGATTTGGTTCCAACATGATTAGTTTGATTGCCTTTACAATCATGGCGATTATAATTGCTTTATTACTATCGTTTATCTACACGATGTTTCAATTCTATGATTTTACATTGGTAAAAGAGGGTAAGTATCTTGAATACGAAAAGGGACTATTTACCAGAAACAAGGTACGATTATCCACCGATAGAATTCAAAGTGTTTTGATAGAACAAAATGTGATGGGGAAACTGCTAAAGATTATGACCGTTAAGATTATCATGGCTTCAGATGGTAGTGACGAAGAATCATCACAAGCGGTGGTCTTGCCAATTCTAAACTCAGATAAGTACGCTGAGATGATGAATGATTTCTTTGAGTGGATACCATTAAAAACGGTTGAAAAATTCAGTTCCCGTAAACGATCAATTTGGTTATTCTTCAGGAATTTTGACTGGGTATTGTTCATCATACCAATTGTGATTTACTTTGTTGGGTGGACAACATTAACATATTCGTTAGTCGTTATCGGTGTTTTTACTTTCTTTTACACTATTGGTAATGCATACTTTAAGTACAGGGTTAGTTCAATTGGATTAACAGGAAGTACAAAGGATGATTACCTAATCGTATCTAATGGATTTTTATTCAAACAAAGAAACTACTATGTTGGATGGCATGAAATTCAAAGTATGCACTTTGAATCTAGCGTATTCATGAAGAGAAATAGCCTAGCTCACATCGTTATCCGGATTAGGAAAGGAAATTCTGCGCAAACTGCCGGAGTTCATTATATTGATTATGACGGTGCTAAAAAGGTTTATGATTGGTATCGCCAATAAAAAATAGCGTAAAACTTATTTAAATCGTGTACAAACTATTGACACGAGATTTTATTCGAGTATTATGGATACTTGTAATATAAATGAAGGGGGTTCATTTTTATGAAACTAACTATTACAGATGCAGCAAAAGAAAAGATTCAAAACAAAGTTCAAGGCGACGCAAAGTTCTTTTTGAGCTTAGATGATGGTGTTGGAAACTACTCTGACGCAGGTTCATGTGCGATTGATACATCTTTTGATTTGATTGCAGTTGACCCTGATTTAGAAGACAAAGATTTTAACGCAAGTATGGATTCAGATTTAGGACCTATCTACTACAAAGACTACAGCGGATCATTTTTAGAACAAAACTTGAAATTCGACGTTATGTACAATGCATTAATCCTATCTGGTGACTCAGGTATGATTGATGGTAATGTTCCAGTTATTGACAAGAGAAAATAAAAACAATTAATTAAAGACAAAACGCTTAATAAAAAACAATTATGGTAAAAGACGACTATCTCAGATGGTCGTCTTTTTTTGAGCAAATCGTTTTATGAGTATTACCATTCTTGATAGAATTACTAGTAATAAATAAGTATGGAAAGGATGAATATAATGAGTAACGTTTTAGTAATTGGGGCCCATGGTCACGTAGGTATTCACATGGTAGAAAAGTTAGGCAAAACAGGGGATAATGTTTTTGCCGGAGTTAGAAGTGACAAGCAATTCGCTGAATACAAGGATATGGAAAATGTTTCACCAGTTATCTTTGATTTGAATGGCACAATTGAAGACATGTCTAAGGTGTACACCGATAATTCCATTGATAAAATTGTTTTCTCAGCAGGTTCAGGTGGTGCTACCGGAGATGATCAAACATTGATTATCGATTTAGACGGTGCCGTAAGGTCAATGCTAGCTGCTAAGCAATCTGGTATCATTCGCTACGTCATGGTCAGTGCCATGGGTGCTGACGACAGAAGCTTCTGGGCAGATTCTGGTTTGCATGGCTACTACATCGCCAAGCACTATGCTGATGTTGAGCTAAGAAATAGTGGCCTAGAATACACTATTGTTAGACCATCAGCTCTAACTAACGATGAAGAAACAGGTAAGGTTGATGTAATCGAACAACGAGCATCAGGGATGAATATTCCTAGAAAGGATGTTGCTAACTTCGTTGTTGCTGTATTACATGATGACAAGACCATTAACCACATTTATGAAATTACAAGTGGAAGTAGCGACATTAACGACGTGCTTTAATAATTAACTTGTCTAAGTAGTTTTCATATGATATGGTTATCTGAGTTATTAATAGAATCAATAAATAAAAACGCCCTTGATTCAATTGAGAAACAAGGGCTCTTTTTATCTTAATTGATTGGATGGAGGTATGAAATGATAACTGTAACTAATATGGGATTACATTTTTCAGGTAAAAAACTATACGAAGATGTAAACCTAAAATTCACACCTGGTAACTGTTATGGTGTTATCGGGGCCAATGGTGCTGGTAAATCAACTTTTCTAAAAATGCTAGAAGGAAAGATTGAACCCACTAGTGGTAGTATCTCAATCGGTAAGAATGAACGAATTTCTAGTTTAAACCAAGATCACTATGGTTTTGAAGATTGTGAAGTCCTAGATACTGTAATTCAAGGACATGAAAAGCTATACAAAATCATGAAGGAAAAAGATGCATTGTATGCTAAGGAAGACTTTTCCGACGAAGATGGTGTTAAGGCTGCTGAATTAGAAGGTGAATTCGCCGAAATGGACGGATGGAACGCCGAAGCCGATGCCTCACAATTACTACAAAGCGTAGGAATTGATGAATCACTACACTACGAAAAGATGAGTGAACTTTCTGAAGGACAAAAGGTGAAGGTCTTATTAGCTCAAGCTTTATTCGGTAACCCAGATATCCTACTTCTTGATGAACCTACCAATGGTTTGGATAATCATACTATTGAATGGCTACAAGACTTCTTGGCTGATTACGAAAACATCGCCATTGTTGTATCCCATGATAGATACTTCTTGAACCAAGTATGTACCATGATGTGTGACGTTGACTTTAAGAAGATTTCACTATACGTTGGTAACTATGACTTCTGGTTGAAATCAAGTCAACTAGCAGCTAAGATGCGCCAAGACGCTAACGCTAAGAAGGAAGACCAAATCAAAGAATTAAAAGAATTTATCGCTCGATTCTCTGCTAACGCTTCTAAGTCAAAACAAGCTACTTCAAGAAAGAAACAATTAGACAAGATTACTTTAGATGATATCCAACCATCATCACGTAAATACCCATTCATCAAGTTTGAAAAAGAACGTGATTTAGGAAACGACTTAGTTTCTGTAAAGGGTGTTTCAAAGACAATTGATGGTAAAAAAATCTTAGACAACATCACATTTACTCTACGTCCAGGTGAAAAGACTGCCATCATAAGTAGAAGCGATGTTGCTACTACTGTATTAATGCAAATCCTAGCAGGTAAGATGGAACCAGACGAAGGTGAAGTAGTATGGGGTCAAACTACTCGTACTAGCTACATGCCAAAGAACATCAACTCAGATTTCGAAGACGATTCATTAACTATCATTGACTGGTTAAGACAATTCGCTTCTAAAGAAGAAAGTGATGATCCATTCTTACGTAGTTTCCTAGGTAGAATGCTATTCTCTGGTGATAATATCCAAAAACAAATCAAGGTATTATCAGGGGGAGAAAAGGTTCGTTGTATGTTATCTAAGATGATGCTACAAAAGGGTAACGTATTGATGCTAGATGATCCTACCAATCACTTGGACATGGAATCAATTACCGCACTAAACGATGCTTTAATTCCATTCGACGGATCATTAATCTTTACTTCTCATGATAGAGAGTTTGTTCAAACTATCGCTGACCACATCATTGAAGTGTCTGATAAAGGGATGGTTCAAAGAGCCGACACCCACTACGATGATTTCGTAAATCATCCAGACGTTCAAAAACAAGTCGAAGAATTATACTAATATAGTAAAAAAGACGTGATTATTTTATTAATCATGTCTTTTTTTAATAAAATATCAAAAATGTTACCAAAATGTTAAAACTTATTTACAGAATAGTTTATTCTAAGCATTTGAAATTCGTTTGTATTATATTATTAATATAAATAATAATTTATGGATGGAGTGGAGACATAATGAAGAAAATATTATCTGCACTTGGTGTGGTAATGTTTTTAGGTGTAGTTATCGTCGCATTGGGCGTAGCTCATTCTGATACATCAAACGCAGAAAGTCAGAACTATACCATTAGTTCAGCGCGAAACTATAATGCAAGAATCGTTAACAAAAACAACGTAGATACTTACGTTTCTCCTTACAAAGAAGGAGTTAAGGTGATGAAGAAAATCAATCTTCAAAACCAACTTGTTCAACTAACTCAAGTAGCTAAATTAAACAAATCTGTTTACTACAAGATTAGTTACCAAGGAATCAACCAAGGATGGATTAGCTCAAGAGATTTGAGCAAGACTAGTGTCTACGAAATTCCTTTCGTATATACAAGTCAACACTTCCCATTCGATGCACCAAACGGTTGTGAAGGTACTGCTTTAAAGATGGCTCTTTCAACTAGAAGTATTGGTTTAAACAAGGGAATTAAGTATTTCTTAGATAGAATGCCAAGATCTACCAATCAAAATTACGGTTTCGTAGGAAATCCATTCGCTAAGAACAACACCAGCCAAAACTGGACAATCTTCCCAAGAGCTTTAGCTAAGTACGGTCGTACTTACAGAAAGACTGTTTACAATTTCAGTGGTGCATCAAAGAACAAAATCATCAATGAAATTAAACATGGTAACCCAGTGATTTCATACACCGGATATCGCATGAAGAAACCTACAGGACACACTCTAGTGGTTGTTGGATACAAGAAAGGATTTTTCAAGATGGCAGATCCATCATCATGGAGATATCAATTCAAGACCGGTAAGAGTAATCCAGTATTCTGGGTTTCAACTTCTCAATTCATGAGTCTATACAACTACGAAGGTAAGATGGCCGTTGTAGTTCGTTAATCAAAAAAAGAAGCACTCGATATGAGCGCTTCTTTTTTTATACATATTTTTCTGTTAGTTTGATGAATTCATCAACGTCTTTTTCGATTAGTTTAACTCCGGCTTCCCAGAAGTCTGGTTTGGTCAAATCAACACCTAAGTGTTTGCTTGCTAACTCTTCGGTAGTCATGTTAGCAGTATCTCTTAGTAATGAGATGTATTGATCTTCGAAGTCATCGGTAGCTTGCGCCTTAGCGTAAATTCCTAGACTGAATAGGTAACCAAATGTGTATGGAAAGTTGTAGAAAGGAATGTCGTCGATGTAGAAATGCATCTTACTTGCCCAGAAGTGAGGTGAGTAGGTAGATAGTGATTCACCATAGGCATCCTTTTGAGCTTGGATCATTAAGTCGTTAATTTCGTTAGCGGTTAGAACTCCGGCTTGTCTTCTTTCGTAGAAACGAGTTTCAAATAGGAAACGAGCACGGATGTTTAAAAACATTGCTACCGGGTTATCCATCTTAGCGTTTAGTAGGCTAATCTTTTCTTCGTCGGTTTTTGCTTCCTTAACGTTGGCGTCTGAAACAATTAATTCACCAAATGTTGACGCGGTTTCGGCAACGTTCATTGCGTAGTCTTGGCGGAAGTATGGTAGATCGTTCATCACGCTACTGTGGAAGGCATGACCAAGTTCGTGGGCGATGGTTGATGCATCGTTTGGTGAACCGGTGAAGGTTAGAAAAATTCTAGCTTCGCCAGTTTCTGGTAAGTCTTGCATGTATCCACCTGGTTCCTTACCTGGACGGTTTTCTGCTTCAATCCATCTGTTTTCAAACGCTTTCTGGGCTAGCTTAGCCATCTTAGGTGAGAAACTGTTGAATTGCTTAATGATGAATTCTGCGGCTTCATCGTAGGTAAATGTCTTTGATTTTTCGTTACCGATGTTGATTGGGGCAGCAACATCTTCCCAACCAATCTTGTTCTTGCCGATTAATTGGGCTTTGCGGTTTAAGAACTTAATCAAGACGTCCTTGTTATCGTCAACGACCTTCCACATAGTATCAAGAGTTTCCTTTGACATTCGGTTTAATTCTAATGGGTACTTCAAGAAGTCGTCAGTACCATGGAACTTGTAGTCTAGAAGGCGACTACCGGATAGGTGATTTAGGGTGTCAGCAAATAGATTTTGTTTGTCTTCAAAGGCAGCTTCCCATTTAGGCATCAAATCTTGACGGTACTTTGAATCGGCATTACCTAAGATTTCGTTATCTGCTTGACCAGCTGATAGTGTCTTAGGATTACCATCTTCGTCTCTGAAGTCAACGTTAACGCCGGCAATTAGTGTGCTGTAATGGTTAGACCATGAACTTAGACCCTCTAGGTTCATCTCTGAAATGATGGTTTCTTGGGTGTCATCCAATAGTTCCTTTCCAAAGTGTCTGTTTTCCTTCAAAGAAAAGGCGATGGTGTCTAGACCAGGTTGTTTGATTAGCTCATTAAAACCGTCGTCAGATAAATCAGCTAACTTCTTTTGAAGTAGTTGGGCAATTTGGGCCGCCTTAACGTCTAGTGATTGAACTTTGTCAATCATTGGTGGCACTTCTTCATTGTTTACATCATCAGAATGCTTACCGTTTATGTACATTGAAGCTTGAATAATCCCCGCCTGAATTTTTTGTAAGAAGTCGGTTAGTTCTGAAAATCTTGAGAATTGGGCGTCATCGTTATCGAATTCGTAGTCATTGATGGCTTGGCGAAATGTTTCGATTGATTCACCGATGACAGCCAATTTATCGGTTAATTCTTTACCATGTAATCCCCCGGCAAAGATTGAATCTAAATCCCAGTTAAGCGAGTATTTCATATTTTCCCCTCCGAAAAACTTAATTGAAACAATTATATCAGTTTATGCAAAAAAGCCACCCAGAAATGATTATCTGAGTGACATTTTTTATAATTTTTTGTAGTCGTCTAAGAGACGTTTGCGTAGTTCTGGGTTGTGAACGAAGATGTATAAACCTTTAACACCACGTTTAAGTAAAACATTGGCTGAGTTTAATACGAGTTGTTCTTTAATCTTTTCAAACTCGACAGGATCATCCATGTCCTTACGTTTCTTCAGTGATTCAACATCGGTGAACTTACTCATTTCCACGTGGACGTCATCACCATCTAAGTAGATAGGTGGACCTAGGATGACTCCAACGTAGTTCAAGTCAAAACCTTGGCATGTGAACATGGAACCGACTTCGTTAACGGTTTCTGGAATTTCTGCCCATGGAGTTTGTGTGTAATTATATTGATCCCATGGCATCTTGAAGTCTGGTTCGGTTACGTAATGTTTACCACCATCTAGTGTTGATGGATATCCAGAAGTAGAAACGATGCGCGAAAGACCAACTTCCTTATTTCTAGCAAAGATTGCTTTACGCATCTCCTCGGCATTGTCAAAGATACGAAAATCGTAGTCCTTCTTAGCGTCAGCGGGAAGTGGAGTTAGTTTACCATCAGTAAATGTATTAATCCATTTGACCAATGAATCGCTGGCGGTCATTCTGAATTGATGAGTTAGGTGATATTCACCATTGGTGTATGGGTCAATGATGTGGTGTAATCTTTCCAAGTTCCAAAACGATTTGGTTCTAAGCACTTGGCGGTGGTCAAATACCAGGATGGTGATTTGAGAACGTTTGATGATTTCAGATAGTTGGTTATCGTAATAGAAATTATTGTAGTGATCCCCACGTGATAATAATAGGTGGGCTTCGTCGATGATTGTGATATCCACATTTTGATGGTTCTTATCGTTTTGGTTAATAAAGGAAGTAGGGCGATTAAAGTTCTTCTTTAAGACGTTATCCTGACTTCCGGCCATCTTCTTGTAAACCTTCAATATTTCTGGATGGTTAACCAAGAAATAATTGTTAGTTTGATATAAGGAACTGCTTTTTTCATGTGCCATTTGTTGAATGTCGTAAAATAACTTACTTAAAATAACGGACTTACCAGTTCCGGCATCACCGTAGATGGTGAAGACAGCATGGGTATCGTCATTTAAGTGGTCGATGGCAAATTGCTTGATTTGTTCGACTAGGCGAGATTGTTCGTCAGTAAGTTGCTTGGTTGGTGCAAGCTTATTGTCAGCAGCATTACTGTTGTCCATTGGATGATGCTCCTTTATAGGTTTTTCTTGATGTTTTCAAATACTCGATCGGATACCATCCAATCATTGTGAGTATATAGATGAATCCCGTTAACGTTGTGTTCATACAAATCGTTAATTTGGTTAACTGCATAGTCGATGCCATTTTCAAGTAAATTATCCTCTTCTTCGGAGAATGCAGGCATCTTGATATTATTGTGTGCTAGGTAATGTCTCTTAAACGGATCGGTAATTGGCATGATTCCAATGCGAATTGGCACGTCAATATCGTATTCGCGGGACTTATCTAAAAACTTATAAATGCGGTTATTATCAAAACACATTAATGATATTAGACTGTCTACTCCGGAATTAACCTTTTCTTTTAAGTACTTGATATCTTCTGTAAGTGAGTCAGCAAGTACGTGAGTGTCTGGATAACAACCGGCGACAACGTGAATTTGTGAATCCTTGTCTAATTGATTCACGTATTTGATTAAATCACTAGCGTAATTAAAATCATCTTCGATGTGCATATTGTGATGGATGTTTCCACGAACTAATAAGAAATTACGGATGTTTAAGTCCATTAACTCGTTAAAAGATTTTTTGATTTGCTCTTTTGTATGCGTTAATCCAGTTAGATGGATTACAACAGGGATGTGTAAATCCGTTTGAATGTATCTGGCACATTGGACCATTTCTTCATATGAATAGCGACTAAGATTGCTAATTGAAACAAAATCAGGTTTCCATTTATGCAAATAATGTTTCATTTGTCGCAAATCGCCTGGATTGGCCTCAATTTCAACAGAGAATGTTTGCTTTCTCATGGAAAATTCCTTTCGAATTGAATTTATATTAACATTCTATCACGAAACATAAAAAAGAGTTATTAACATTATGTTAATAACTCTTTTTGATTAGACGAGTTGTTCAATTAATTGATCAACGGCATCTTCATATGTCTTTAGTTTGTTGTTAACAGCTTCAGCAGAATCATCAACAGTACCTAAGTAGAACTTAATCTTTGGTTCTGTTCCTGAAGGACGGATAGCAAACCATGTGCCATCATCAAGCCAGTATTTTAATACGTTAGCTTCTGGTAGTTCAATTGTTTCAGTAGAACCATCGGCATTGGTCTTGGTAGATGTTTGAAAATCTTCTAGTGATTCAACTTTTTGATTGTTGAATTCGTTTAATGGGTTTGAACGTAGTTCGTTCATGATGTTAGCCATCTTTTCTTTTCCTTCAATACCACTGAAGGTCTTTGAAATGGTCTTTTCTTCATGATAACCGTATTTCTTGTAGATTGATTGAAGACCATCGTATAATGTTTGGCCTTTTTGCTTGTAGTAAGCAGCAACTTCAGCAAGTAAAACAGTTGATTGGATAGCATCCTTATCACGAACGAAAGGCTTGATTAGGTAACCAAAGCTTTCTTCGAAACCAAATAGGAAAGTGTGATCCTTGTTTTCTTCGAAGTCCTTAATCTTTTCAGCGATGTACTTAAATCCAGTAAGAACGTTTTGCATTTCAACATCGTAGTTATTAGCAATCTTAGTTGCTAGTTCGGTAGATACGATTGATTTAACAACGGTTCCATCAGCGGGTAGGTCGTTGGCATTCTTCTTGGCAGTTAGGATGTAGTCCAATAGCACTGAGGCAATTTGGTTACCAGTCATTAGTTCATATGAACCATCTGGTTGTCTTACGGCAGCACCCAAGCGGTCAGCATCAGGGTCGGTGGCGATTAAAACGTCAGCGTTTTCTTCTTTACCTAACTTGATAGCATAGTTAAATGCTTCCGGAAATTCTGGATTAGGAAAGTCCACAGTTGGAAATTCTGGATCAGCAATTGCTTGTTCCTTAACTAATGAGTAGTTTTTAAAACCAACATTATCTAAAGCACGACGACAGATGATTTTACCTGTACCGTGGAGAGGTGTGTAAACAAATTTTAATTCCTTACCAACTTCTCTAATTAGGTCGTGGTTAACGTTAACTGTCTTGACGTTAGCTAGGTAGGCATCATCAACGTCTTCACCAACAACTGATAGAAGATTTCTATCTCTTAAGTCTTTTACGTCAGCAACGTCGATTGCAAATACATCATCGGCTTTTCTTACGTAGTCGGTAATCATGTCAGAAGCCTTTGGTGGCATTTGACCACCATCTTGGCCGTAAATTTTGTATCCATTGTATTGCATTGGATTATGACTGGCAGTAATCATAACACCGGCAAAAGTATGTAGGTGTCTAATTGCAAATGATAGTTCAGGAGTAGGGCGGATATCATCAAACACATAAGATTTGATATTGTGTTGTCCTAATACACGAGCTGCTTCATATGCGAATTCTTTTGAGTGGTATCTTGAATCAAAACTAATGGCAACACCACGCTTTTTTGCTTCTTCATCTAAAGTGTCCATGTAAGATGCTAGACCTTCGGTAGCTTGTCTAACGGTGTAGATATTCATTCTGTTGATACCAGCACCAATTAAGCCACGCATACCGGCAGTACCAAATGACATGTTAGTACCAAAAGCATCGTTAATTTCTTCATTATTATTAGCGATTTTTGCTAGGTCATGTTTTACGGATTCGTTTAGAGTGGGTTGATTAACCCATTTTTGATATAAGTCTTGTGCGTTCATAATAAAGTCTCCAATAAACTTATTTAAATTACATTTTAAGTATAGTTAAATCAGCATAGCGCGTCAATTTTATTACGCTTATGTTAAGTGTATATAGTTGAACTTAAATAATTCTTTATGTTAAGTTACACCTACTATATACGTAAAAGAGGTAGACAATAATGGATAAAAACGAAGAAATTATTAAAACTGCTCACCGTCGTTATGCTACAAAGAAGTTCGACGCTGATAAGAAAATTTCTGACAAGGATTGGGACACAATTATGGAAGTCGGCAGACTTTCACCTAGTGCCTTTGGTTTTTCACCATGGCAATTTCTTTTAATTGAAAATGAAGAAGTTAAAAAAGATATCTATGAAGATGCATGGGGTGCTCAAAACAGTCTAAACGGTGCCAGTCACTTCTTAATTATTTTGGCTAAGAAGGGAATCACTGCTACTAGTAAGTATGTGCAACACATCACTGAAGATGTTAGTGGGCACCATTTTGCACCTGACTCACCATTCTCAAAGAAGTTCGATGAGTTCCAAAAAACACAATTTGATTTAACTGATGACAGAAAGCAATTTGATTGGGCATGCAAACAAACTTACATTGCATTAGCTAACATGATGACTGCTGCAGCGGAATTAGATATTGATAGTTGTGCAATTGAAGGATTCGACCGTTCAAAAATTGAAGATATCTTAACTCAAAAGGGTATTTTAGATCCTAAAGAATGGGGTGTTTCAGTAATGGCTGGTTTCGGATACCGTGACCAAGACATCACTCCAAAGAAACGCCAACCAATGGATGAAGTATACCGAGTAATCAAATAATAAATAACAAAAAACCACCTATTATAGGTGGTTTTTTTATTTTATAAGAGATGTCAATATTTAATGAGTTACATAATATATAATGCGTAACTTTGAAAAATATGGATAAAAAGTATAGCTAAACCATTGATATATCAGAGTTTAGTGATTAACAAGACGTCGATATGAGTTATTATCAGTTGAAAAAAAGGGGAATTTAATTAAAAATAAATGAGTGGTATTTTATAGATACTATCGAGAAAGTAAACTAAATTCAGTTTAGAGGAGATATCATGAGCAGTTTTTCAATTTTAGCTACTGCTAAAGCTGTTCCTGAAAAGATTGTTACCAATGACGATTTAGCTAAAATCATGGATACTTCTGATGAATGGATCAGTAAAAGAACCGGGATTAAGCAACGCCGAATCGCCACTAAGGAAACTAACACTTCTTTAAGTGCTGAGGTTGCTTCGCAATTACTTAAGAACGGAAACGTTGATGCGAACGATATTGATTTTATCATTGTAGCTACGATGTCTGGAGACTACCATATGCCATCAACTGCTTCTGCAGTTCAAGGTATTGTTGGTGCTAAGAATGCTGTTGCATTTGATATCAGTGCTGCGTGCTCTGGATTTGTTTTCGCTACTCATATTATGCACTCATTACTTGAACTAAAACCTAACGCTTTAGGAATGGTAATCGGTTCAGAAAAGATGAGTAACTTGATTAACTGGGAAGACAGAACCACTGCCGTATTATTCGGGGATGGTGCTGGTGGAATGCTAGTTTCAAACCAAGGTGATGGAGAAGTATTATCCAGTAACTTGAAGAATTATGGAGATAGAAGAGAAGCTCTTCTTGCTGGTCATATATTGGGAAATGAAACATTTGGACCACGAGATGATGACGACACAGATCGTTATTTGCATATGGATGGTAGAGAAGTATTTAACTTCGCAACCAAGAATGTTCCATTATCAATTAAAGAAGCAGCAGAAAAAGCTGGGATTGAGTTAAGTGACATAAATCACTTTGTGTTACATCAAGCTAACGCTCGAATTATTAAATCTGTAGCCCGTAAATTAGGCGTTAGTAAGGACAAATTCCCTATCAATATTAATCTTTATGGGAACACCTCTGCAGCTAGTGAACCTATTTTGTTGTCAGAAATGATGGAAAATGGTTTAATAGCTAAGGGAGATATTATCGCCCTTTCTGGTTTCGGTGGTGGCCTAACCACAGGAACTATTATTTTAAGGTATTAATTTATTATTTTAATTTTATATATGGAGTGAATTATATTATGGCAGACAAGAACGCAATTTTTGACAAGGTAAAAGAAATCGTTGTAGATCAATCAGACGTTAAGGCTGAAGACATCAAGATGGAAACTAACTTCAAAGAAGAACTAGACCTAGACAGTTTAGACTTATTTGAAATCATCGATGCTCTAGAAGACGAATACGACATCGAAATTGACAGTGACAACGACATCGCAACTGTACAACAATTAGTTGACTACGTTGCCGGTAAAGTTGAAGAATAATAATTAGTTTTAATTAACTAGGAGTGTTTAAGTTTGAATATTTGTTATCTATTTAGTGGCCAAGGTAGTCAATTTAAGGAAATGGGACAGGATTTGTACAAGTCAAACCCTGTGTACAAACGTACAATTGACGAGGCCTCAGAAACATTGAATTTAAACTTAGCTGATCCGGAAATTTTTGATAATCCTAATAATACTCAAATCGCTATTTTGACGATGAGTGTAGCTATTCATCGTATTTTAGAAGACAAAATAGAGAAACCTGTTGCAATGATGGGATTGAGTTTAGGCGAGTATAGTGCTTTAGTTGCTGCTAAAGCACTATCTTTTAAATCAGGGCTAAAGCTAGTACACGATCGCTCACATTACATGGATGAAGCAGGTAAGCAAAATCCAGGTTCTATGGCTGCTGTATTGGGTCTTAGCCCTGATTTTGTGAAGAGCGTTTGTGACGAAATTGATGACGTTTACCCAGCTAACTACAATAACAAGTCACAAGTTGTTATTGGTGGTACTAAAGAAGGGGTTCAAAACGCCATGGAAGTATTGAAGGAAAAGGGCGCAAAACGTGTAGTTCCACTACAAGTTGCAGTAGCTTCACATACTCCATTGATGCAACCTGCATCAGATCAATTAGCTAAACGTCTTGAAAGTGTTGAATTTGATGAACCTCAAGTAGATGTAATCAGTAATACTACCGTAAAACCATTTGCTAAGGACACCATCAAGGAAACATTAGTTAACCAACTAATCAATCCAACACACTTCATGCAAGATGTTGCTTCATTAGAAGACAAAAACATTGACGCTTTTATCGAAATCGGTCCAGGAAATACGCTAAGTAAGCTTGCTAAAAAGACATTAAAGGCTGATACATACAATGTAGAAAGTGTTGAAACTCTAGATGCCTTATTAGATAAGTTAGGAGAATAATTATGGAAAATAACGAAAAACAAGTAATTCTAATCACTGGTGCAACTAAGGGATTAGGTTTAGCTGACGCAGTTCGTCTAGCTAAGGATGAAAACAATATCGTAATCGCTAACTCACACCGTCAATTGAATGAAGAAGAATTGAAGGCTTTCCAAGCTAACTTTGATTCAGAAATTGATGTATTGGTTGGAGACGTTGCTTCAGAAGATGACGCTAAAGCAATGATTGACAGTGTTATTGAAAAATACGGCAAATTAGACGTATTGGTTAACAATGCCGGTATCACCCAAGACACTCTATTAACTAGAATGAAGGGTGATTCATTCAAACAAGTATTAGACACTAACTTGTTTGGTGTATTTAACATGACTAAGTTTGCTATGAAGAAGATGCAAAGAGCTCGTAAAGGTTGCATTATCAACCTTTCAAGTATTGCAGGACTACACGGTAACTTAGGTCAAGCTAACTATTCATCTACTAAGGCCGGTATCGTAGGTTTAACTAAGACTACAGCCCAAGAAGGTGCTCTACGTGGAATCCGTTGTAATGCGGTTGCTCCAGGTATGATTAAGACTGCTATGACAGCTAAACTAGGCGACAGTTACATCGCTGATTGGGAAGAAAAGATCCCAGCAAAACGTTTTGGTACTCCAGACGAAGTTGCTCAAGTTGTTGAATTCTTAATCAAGAACGAATACATGAATGGACAAGTAATCACCGTTGACGGTGGATTAACTATGTAATCAAAGTTAAGTAAGAACATTCTTAATTAACAGGAGATATAAAAACATGGAACAAAAAGACATTGAAAAGTTAATGGACAAGTTCGATAAGTCCAGCATGAAAGAATTTAAGATTACTGCCGATGATGGTACTGACTTATACTTCAGTAAGTTAGAACACGCTGCAGTACAAAACGTTGCTCAACCAGCTCCAGCTGCTGGTGCAACTGCAAGTGAACAACCAGCTGCTAAACCAGCAGCTTCAGGTGCAAAGATTAAGGCTCCACTTGTTGGAATCGTATACTTTGCCCCAAGTCCTGAAAAACCAGTCTACAAAAAAGTGGGCGATCACGTTAAGAAGGGCGACACTGTTTGTGTAATTGAAGCCATGAAGGTTATCAACGAAGTTAAGAGTCCCGTTTCTGGAACTATTACTAAGAAGGTTGCTGAAAATGGTGACATGGTTGAATACGATCAACCAATTTTTGAAATTGAGGAGGACTAATTTTGGACTATAACGTACAAGATTTCATTCCTCAAAGATTCCCATTCCAAATGTTAGACAAGATTATTGAAGTAAGACCTGGTGAAGGTGCAAAGGCTGAAAAGCTTTTAACTGTTAACGAATGGTTCTTCTCAAAACAACATCTTGAATTTGGAATGCCAAGACCAATCGCGATGGAAATGCTAGCTCAAACTGGAGTTTGTGCATTACTATCAATGCCTGAATACAAAGGACATAATGTTTTCTTTGGTGGTATCAAAGAAGCTACTTACAAAGACAGCTTTAGACCAGGCGACAAGTTGGAACTAGCTGTTGAAATGACAAAGCTAAAGAGAAACATTGGTGAAGGTCATGGAACAGTTACTAGAGATGGCGAAGTTATTTGTGAAGGTACTTTAATCTTTGCAATTGAATAAGTTCATAAAGGATGAGTGAAATGTTTAAAAAGGTATTAATTGCTAACCGTGGTGAAATCGCGGTGCAAATTATAAGAGCACTTCATGAGATGGACATTAAAGCTGTTGCCGTTTATTCAACTGCCGACAAGGATAGCATGTTCGTTAAATTAGCCGACGAATCAGTATGTATTGGAGGTCCACAACCAAACGAATCATACTTGAACATGGCTGCAGTGATTGATGCTGCAATATTAACTGGATCAGAAGCTATTCACCCCGGTTACGGATTTTTATCTGAAAACGCTGAATTTGCTGAACTTTGCGAAAAATGTTCAATTAAGTTCATTGGACCAAGTTCAAAAGTAATTGATTTAATGGGAAATAAATCTCATGCCAAGGCAGCGATGAAAAACAGTGGAGTACCAACCATTCCTGGTTCAGACGGCTCCATTGATAGTCTAGACGATGCTTTAAAATTAGCGGATGAAATTGGATATCCAGTTATGCTTAAAGCCGCTGCCGGTGGTGGTGGTAAAGGTATTCGTGAATGTGATGATGAAGAAGCATTAAAGGAAATCTTTAACACTACTAAGCGTGAAGCAAGAATTTCATACAATGACGATTCATTGTACATGGAAAAGGATTTAAGTGATGCTAAGCATATAGAAATGCAAGTTATCGCTGATCAAAAGGGAAATGTTGTTTACTTCCCTGAACGTGACTGTTCTCTACAAAGAGGTCACCAAAAGATTATTGAAGAAACTCCATGTATGGAAGTTTCTCAATCTCAACGTGATTATCTAGGTAAGCTTGTTGCCAAAGCAACCAAGGAAATTGGTTACGAAAACACCGGTACTTTCGAATTCCTATTGGACGAAAAGACAAACAATTTCTACTTCATGGAAATGAACACTAGATTACAAGTTGAACACACAGTTTCTGAAGAAGTTGCTGGAGTTCAATTAATCAAGGCTCAAATCCAAGTTGCCGCAGGTGAAGCATTACCATTCACACAAGATGACATCAAGGTAGATAGTTACGCAATCGAATGCCGTATTAACGCCGAAGACCCTGCACATGGTTTCTTACCTGCACCAGGTACTCTTCGTAAGGTTAACTTCCCATTCGGAACTAAGGGTGTTCGTATTGACTCAGGTGTTGAACAAGGTGACACCATTTCTCCTTTCTATGATTCAATGATTGCTAAAATCATTGTACATATGCCTGACAAGCCTCAGGCTGTCGTAAAAATGAGAAGAGTAATTAATGAATTTAAGGTTGATGGAGTAAAGACTAACCGTCAATTCCTAAATGATTTGTTACAAGACAAACATTTCAATGATTCGGATTTCAATAATCTATACATTGAAAAATCATTCTTGAAAGAGTGGTTGAAAAACGTTGAAGAATAATAAATCAGAAGAAACCAAAGATTTACAAACTCTAATGGACAAAGTTCCAGATCATTTGTTTATCAAATGTCCAGTTTGTGAAGAAAACTTTTACAACAAGAAGTTAGGGGAATACAAGCTATGTCCTAACTGTGGTTATGGTTTTAGACTTGGTGCACAAGAAAGAATCAACTTGACTGTGGATGAATTCACACCAATCGATTCAAAAATCAGTGCTCCAAAGCGTTTCCTAGACGACGAAAAGTACGCTGGAAAGCTTGAAAAGTCAAAGAAGGCCACTGACCTAAACGAAAGTGTTCAAACCGGTTTTGCCAAGATTGGTGATACTGAATTTGCCCTAGGTGTAATGGATTCTCGTTTCATCATGGGTAGTTTAGGTACTGCCACTGGTGAAAAGCTTGCTAGATTATTCGAACAAGCCACCGCAAGGAACTTACCAGTAGTTGTCTTCTCATGCTCTGGTGGTGCCAGAATGCAAGAAGGAATCCACTCATTAATGCAAATGGCCAAGGTATCACAAGCGGTATCTGATCACGCCGAAAAAGGATTACTATACATTTCTGTATTAACTGATCCTACTACCGGTGGGGTTACTGCTAGTTATGCCATGGAAGGAGATATCAACATCTCTGAACCACACACATTAATTGGTTTTGCTGGTCGTCGAGTTATCGAAAAGACAATTCAACAACGTCCACCAAAGGATTTCCAACGTGCAGAAACTCTACTTAAGAATGGTTTCTTAGATGCCATTGTTAAAAGAGATCAAATGAAATCAGTATTAGCCAAGTTATTGGCTTGGAATTAGGGGGATATTAGTATTATGGTAAAAGCATATGATCGTGTTTTAGCGGCTAGAAGTGCTGATAAGATTAGTATCCAAGACCTAGTTGCTGGAATTACTGATGATTTTATGGAACTACATGGTGACCGTGCTTACAGCGATGATCCTGCAGTATATGCTGGTATCGGAACTATTGCTGGTCAATCAGTTACCATTACAAGTATCCAAAAGGGTAACGACACTGACGAAAATATTGAAAGACATTTTGGTTCAGCTGAACCTTCTGGATACAGAAAAGCTTTACGTTTGATGAAACAAGCGGAAAAATTTAACCGTCCAATCATTAACTTGATTAATACACCTGGTGCATATCCTGGTATGGACGCTGAATACAAGGGTCAAGGTTATATGATTGCTCAATCAATCATGCAAGGACTTAAGTTAAAAGTGCCATATATCAGTGTTATCGTAGGTGAAGGTGGAAGCGGTGGAGCCTTAGCGCTTGCTGTCGGTGACACCGTTTGGGCCTTGGAAGATAGTATTTACTCAGTACTATCACCTGAAGGCTATGCCACAATCTTGTGGAAAGATTCAAGTAAGGCAGCAGAAGCTGCTGAGCAAATGCAACTTACACCAAAGGAACTATTAGACAATGAAATCATTGATAAGATTATTCCCGAAGTCAGAGATGCAAAATCAATGCAAAACTTCAAAGAAGCTTTAATTGAAAAAATTAATGAACTTAACAAATTACCTAAAGAAGAATTATTGGCCCAACGTCACGAACGTTACCGTAAATTCAACTAATGTAATTTAATTGATTTGTATATTTTAGGAGGCCAAATCATAATGTCAAACTTATTAGATGGAAAAACAATTGTTGTTATGGGTGTTGCTAACAAGCGTAGTATTGCCTGGGGTTGTGCTAAGTCACTAATGGATAACGGTGCTAAAGTTATCATTACTTACCAAAACGAAAGATTAAAGCGTCAATTAGACAAGCTTGTTCCAGAAGGAACTGAAATGATTGAATGTGACGTTGCTGAAGATGCAAACGTTGAAAAGACTTTCCAAGACATTCAAGCTAAATTTGGTAACATTGATGGTGTTATTCATGCTATTGCTTACGCTGACAAGGAAACTCTTGAAGGTGGCGTTATTGATGTTAAGAAAGATGGTTACAACTTAGCTCAAGACGTTTCAGCATACTCACTAATCTCAGTATCACGTTACGCAAGTCGTGTTATGAACCCACAAGGTAGTATTGCTACTCTTACTTACATGGGTTCAACTCGTGCAATCCCTTCATACAACATGATGGGTGTTGCTAAGGCTGCTCTAGAAGCTAACGTTAGATACCTAGCTTCAGACTTAGGTCCTAAGAAGATCCGTGTTAACGCTATCTCTGCTGGTGCCATCAAGACTCTAGCCGTTACTGGTATCAAGAACCACGGTGACCTATTGAAGGAATCAGAAGCAAGAACTGTTGATGGCGAAGCTGTTGACATCCACCAAGTTGGTGATGTTGCTACATTCTTAATGAGTAACCTATCATCAGGTGTTACTGGTGACTTGATTTACGCTGATAAGGGTGTTCATTTACTTGCTTAATAATACAGAAATTTTTATCGATTCTATTCAAAATCCAAAGTACCAAGAAATCTTCAAAAAGGCTGATGTTGATTTTACGAAGTATAACAAACGTCAAGCGATTGTTGGTAACTTGATGCTGGCAGATTACATGGGAATTAGTATTGATGAATTACTGCATGGTGACCTATTCTATTATGGTAATCATGGAAAACCATTTCTAAAATCAAATCAATTTCAATATAATATTTCAAACTCATATGATTTAGTAATCTTAGCGGTTTCTGATGAAGAGGTTGGAGTAGACATTGAGAAGTTGCGTCCATACACTTACAAACGAATTACTCGTGCGTTTACTGATAATGAACTAAATTACTTAAGTAATCTAAACGAATCAGTAGAAGGGGATGAAACCCTTAAGTTATGGACAATCAAAGAAGCAGCATTAAAATTAGTCGGTACTGGTTTATCCGGTAAGGTTAAGAGTGTCGACATCGATGTTGATACCAAAAAATCTGCTAAACGATTAGATCGTAAAATTAAATTAACCGATATTGAGGTAGCTGATGGTTACGTTGGAACCCTTGCTACATATGACGATTAATATCTGCCGTTAAATGATTTTCCGGGGTAATGGGATGTTAAAACATTAAACGAATCAAATCATGATAATTAGATGATTTCTAATGAAAAAAACGGCAAAATAGATATACATTCAACCATGTGTCACATAAGGATATATACGTAAAACACTGCTATGACAACGTTTTATTTATTTTAAGTAATAAAAAGAGTCTTGTACGTTGTAACTTAGTATGGGAATTGTTAAACTTATTTATGTTGATTAGTTCATCTAGATATCAAAACTAGATGAACTAATCAATAATCCTATTGGATTATGATCATAAATTAGATTAATAAAAGACGTTTAATTGTTAAAATTTTGAATTATACATGAGGAGTGCTTATTGTGAGTGTTTTAAATACAACAGAAATTATGGATTTAATTCCAAACAGATACCCAATTCTATACATCGATAAGGTTGATGAATTAATTCCCGGTGAAAAGGTAGTTGCTACCAAGAACGTTACTATCAACGAAAACTATTTCCAAGGTCACTTCCCTGGAAACCCAGTTATGCCTGGTGTTTTAATCATCGAAACTATGGCTCAAACTGCTTCAATTCTTATTTTGAAGAGTGAACAATACAAGGATAAGACTGCTTACCTTGGTGAAATCAAGGGTGCTAAGTTTAGAAAGATGGTTAAACCTGGTGACGTTGTACGTTTCGAAGTTACTATGGGTAAACAAAAGAAGAACATGGGACAAGTTGACTGTACTGCTTACGTTGGCGACAAGAAAGCTTGTTCAGCTCAACTAACATTTATCGTTCCAGACGTAAAACGTAAATAAGGAGGATAACTCTATGGAAAAGCGTGTTGTAATTACAGGTATTGGTGCCGTTAGTCCTTTGGGTAACGACGCTAACACATTCTTAGACAATATTTTTGCTTCAAAGACAGGTATTGCTCCAATTTCAAAGTTTGATGCTTCAGAAACTGGTGTTACTTTAGCTGCTGAAGTTAAAGATTTTGATCCACTAAAACGTATCGATAAGAAGATTTCAAAACGTATGGATGACTTCTCACGTTACGCTTTATACTCAGCTTACGAAGCTATGGAACAAGCTGGCCTAAAAGAAGGCGAATTTGATCCAGATGAATTAGGTGTTATCTATGGTTCTGGTATTGGTGGTTTAACAACTATCCAAGAACAAGCAATCAAGATGTCAAAGAAGGGTCCGGGTCGTGTATCTCCATTCTTCGTTCCTAACTCAATCATTAACATGGCTGCTGGTAACATTTCAATTAACTTAAATGCTAGAAACACTTCTCAAGCTATCGTTACTGCTTGTTCATCAGGTACTAACGCTATTGGTGATGCATTTGACTACATTCGTTTTGGTAAAGCCAAGATGATGATTACCGGTGGTTCAGAAGCCTCAGTTAACGAATTAGGTATTGCAGGTTTCGCTGCTCTATCAGCACTTTCAACTTCAGAAACTGTTGAAGGTGGTTCAATTCCATTCGATAAGGATAGAAATGGATTCGTTATGGGTGAAGGTGCCGGTACTTTAGTTCTTGAAGAACTAGAACATGCCAAGGCTCGCGGTGCTAACATCTTAGCCGAAGTTGTTGGTTACGGTACTAACTCAGATGCTTACCACTTAACTGCTCCAAGACCTGACGGTTCAGGTGCTGTTGATGCTATGAAGTTAGCTCTTAAAGATGCTAACGTTGATCCTAAGGACGTTGACTACGTTAACGCTCACGGAACGAGTACTCATGCTAATGATTCAGCTGAATCACAAGCTATCAAGAAAGTATTTGCTGACAATGACCACATCAAGGTAAGTAGTACAAAGGGTATGACTGGTCATGCTCTAGGTGCTGCTGGTTCACTAGAAGCCGTTATCATGGTTGGTGCATTACAACGTCAACAAATGCCAGTTAACTACGGTGTTAAGAACATCGATCCAGAAGTTGAAGTAGACCTAGTAAACGAAGACAACAAGAAGTCACCAGTTAACTACGAAATTTCAAACTCATTTGGTTTTGGTGGTCACAACGCAGTTCTTGTATTCAAGAAGTACGAAAACGACTAATAAAACAATTAAAAGACGCGGTATAATACCGCGTCTTTTTTTCTGGAATTTATTGAATTTTTAAGGTTCCTGTTTGATAATGATAATATAAGTAATTTAAAAGGAGCATTCTTATATGGCAATTTTAGTACCAGGTGGAGCCGGCTACATCGGTTCTCACACCGTAGATCGTTTAATTGAAAAAGGCTACGATGTTGTCGTTGCAGATAACCTAGCAACTGGACACTTAGCTAGTGTCAACAAAAACGCAAAGTTCTACGAAGGAGACATCAGAGATGCTGACTTCCTAGACAAAATCTTTAACAACGAAAAGATTGATGGGATTATCCATTTTGCCGCTAATTCTATCGTTCCAGAATCAATGGAAAAACCATTGAAGTATTTCGATAACAACACTGGTGGAATGATTACTCTACTAGAAGCAATGCAAAGACATAACGTTAATAACATTATCTTCTCTTCTACTGCTGCTACTTACGGAGAACCTGAAAGCATTCCAGTTAAGGAAATTGATTCTCAAGTACCTACCAATCCTTATGGTGAAAGTAAGCTAATGATGGAAAAGATGATGAAGTGGGCTGACGTTGCCTATGGCATCAAGTACACTGCACTACGTTACTTCAACGTTGGTGGTGCCAAGATGGATGGATCAATTGGTGAAGACCATGGTCCAGAAACGCACTTAATCCCAATTATTCTACAAGTTGCTCAAGGCACTCGTGATAAGCTACAAATCTTTGGTACTGACTACCCTACCAAAGATGGTACTAACGTCCGTGACTATGTCCATGTTGTAGATCTAGCAGATGCTCATATCCTATCCCTAGACAGATTGATGAAGGGTGGAGACTCAGAAGCATTTAATCTAGGTTCATCAACTGGCTTTTCAAATAGAGAAATGCTAGAAACTGCTCGTAAGGTAACCGGTAAGGAAATTCCTGCCGAAGATGCACCAAGAAGATCCGGTGACCCAAGTACCTTAGTTGCTGACTCAACTAAGGCCCGTGAAGTACTAGGATGGAAACCTCAACATGACAACGTTGAGGATATCATCGCTAGCGCATGGACTTGGACTCAAAAACATCCTCATGGTTATGAAGATTAATATTTAATTATATTTGATTATAATCATTTCTTTTTTCTTGAAAATCACATCTATGAGCTTTACCATTAAGTTGAACTTAAGAAATAGGAGGCTGAATTTTCTATGAACAGATTAGAAGGACTTGAAGAAACAACCACTCTAAACAATGGCGTTGAAATGCCACGTCTTGGTTTAGGTGTTTGGAAGACAGATAATACAAGTGCTAAAGAATCAGTTAAAGAATCAATCATCAAGGGTTACCATTTAATTGATACAGCAAAGCAATATGGTAACGAAACTGGTGTTGGTGAAGGAATTAAAGAAGGTTTAGCTGCAACCGGACAAAACCGTAAAGATTTATTTATTACAACTAAATTATTTAATGGTGATCAAGGTTATGAAAGTACAATTAATGCCTTAAATGGTACACTAAAACGTCTAGACTTAACTTACATCGACCTATACTTGATGCACTGGCCAGTTGATGGCAAGTACATTGATACTTGGAAGGCAATGGAAGAACTATACCGTCAAGGTAAAATTAGAGCTATCGGGATTTCAAACTTCGATAACGAAAGATTACAAAATCTACTAGACCACAGTGATATCGTTCCTGCCGTTAACCAAATGGAATTCAATCCAGTTAACCAAGAAAAGGATATTCTAGAATTCAATAACCATGCTGGTATTCAACTAGAAGCATGGTCACCACTTGGTGGTGGGGAAGCCTTATCTAACGAAGCAATTAAGAAGATTGCTGACAAGTACAACAAGTCAGTTGCTCAAGTAATTCTTCGTTGGGATTGGCAAAAAGGTGTAGTAACTATTCCTAAGTCATCACATGAAGAAAGAATTATTCAAAACTCTGATATCTTTGATTTCAAGTTATCAGAAGATGACATGAAGGCCATTGAAGGTATCGACAAGCAAAAGCGTAGTTTATGGTACCCTGATTTTGAATGGCACACTACCGGTAAAATGACAGATACTGTAGATAAGTGGGATGATTCTCCTGCTAACTACAAAGACTAGTTAGATACTAACTATTTAGAAAAAAGCGTTGTCTTTAATGACAACGCTTTTTCTTTTGTCCTATAATGGTATTAAATAACTAGAGAAATGGAGAATTGGTTTGGAAAATAAGACACAAGCGCAAAAGAGATTAATCGGTGGAATTCTTGCCGTGACCGGAGCGATTCTTTGGGGGATTCAAGGTCCTGTATCACAATTTTTATTCCAAGATAATAACCTATCACCTGAATGGTTAATGGGAATTAAGATGGGTATTTCAGGAATTGTGATTCTCCTATTCACTAACTTCGTTAAAAAAGAACCAGTAATGGATCTTTGGAGGAAACCAAAGAATTTGGGGGTATTTGCTGCCTATGCGGTATTTGGTCTAGCTGCTGTGCAATACTTATACCTAGTGACAGTTAATCTAAGTAATGCCGGAACAGCGACCGTGCTACAAAGCTTGGGAACGGTACTAATCGTTATCTTTACCGCCATCTTTTATCATCAGCTGCCTAATAAGTACGAAGCAACCGCCGTGTTGGTTGCCCTAATCGGAACATGGTTGTTAGTTACAAAAGGCCATTTAACCCAGTTAGCTATTTCAACTCCTGCATTAACTGCGGGGCTATTGTTAGCGTTAGCGGGAGCAATTCAAACGATGCTACCGGTAAACCTATTGAAACGTTTTTCAACACTAGTCGTTGTTGGGTGGGCAATGTTAGTCGGTGGAATTATCTTTACTATCGTTCATCCTTTCTGGGTGGATGTTCCTAAGTTAACATTAGGAACAGTATTAGGAG
>ERZ794949.143-NODE-143-length-28439-cov-164.002043_pt1 | contig 28439 bp, 12 predicted proteins | sample MGYA00511363_ERZ794949 | MGnify/ENA primary metagenome ERZ794949 (study PRJEB30137, sample SAMN04331402) | food metagenome | isolation source: T1 must sample point D1 replicate B | place: Australia: South Australia ...
TCATATTTTAAGGGTAAAGAAAGGCGATGATTCTTCAAATTTTTTAAAGAAAAAACACACACATTTGGTGATATAAAATATGATTTCAATGCGATAACGCTTATTTCCTAAAAGAGACATAACGGGGTTAATAGATATTTAACTACACAGGTTGTATGTGAATTATAAGGATTCAACCTGGATTTTGATTTTCTCTAAGTTATAATTGAGTCTGAAATATTCACTTTTTTTCTTCAAAAGAATCAAAGAACCACTAGCTATCAATACAACAAAGGCTAAAAATGTGAAAAACCACCCTACAGTCATGGCATTGACAGCCTTGTCAGATGTGAAACAGGCTACAGCAGCACAGGTTTGTCTGACAAAATTATTCAAGGCCACACCCCTACTTCCTTTGACTTCATCTGTCAAATAAGAGTTTGTAGCCCCTATGATTAACATGCTTGAGAACCCGAAGATAGCTGTACCCAACAAGGGGAAAACCCAGAAGGTTTTTTTATCAAAACACCAACCTATGATCAATAAGGCAGGAGGAAACAACAGCACAGCTAATAAGACATTGTAGGACAATCTAGATTCAGGAAACAAAGCCCCATTGTGTTCTTTTTTGTACTTAACCAATCTCTTATCTACATATCTCCCACCAAAAATGGAGGCAATGATGTAGGTGACACTATTGGGGATGTAGCAAAGACCTACGTATAGAGGCTTGAAGTTGTATGGAGGTTGTGAGTATGTTTTTTCTAAAGTCATATTGACATAGTACAATACACCAAAGGATACACTGGAAAATGTGATGGCTAGAATGACAGGTGGATGTTTAAGATATAGTAACATCTTCAATGGTTTGATGAAATAAAGCTTGAAAAACAGCTTGTAGTCTATCTTCTCTTTGTAATGACCTGTTTCCCTGAAAGTTTGTAAGTTTTCACTGATAATTGTTTGAATTTTTTCCAATTTTTGATGTGCCAATTCATCTTCTACCTCTTCATCTTTCTGATTTTCTGACATTGCATATTCTTTGTTGCTTTTTGCTGTATTTGTAGTAACTCTGTTCAAAGCGGGTGCTAGTGCATCGTAATTGTCTTCTCTGAAGTCACGACTTTCTTCATCAATATATCCGTTTTTATTTAATTTAGGTATTTTTTTATAATGCATGACTGAAGGTTCTCTGGTTAGAATTCTTGAAGCTAGCTCATTTTCATCTGGTAAAGCTTGTTTTTCATTATCAAAGCTAGCCTCATAATCTTCTGGGTTTCTATTGACTGACTGCTGCTTTTTAATCATATCAGATATAATTTCCTTTTTATCTTTAAAGTCCGTGGATGTTTCAGGCAAACAGAAAATCAATAGCATCAAAACGACTATAGAAAATATCAATACAAACCATTGAGTACTTTTCCAGTTGAATGAATTACACAACAATGCACCTATAATAGGAGCTAAAAGCGGAGCCAATAATGAGCCTAAATAAAAAAACCCAAACATTGTACCTCTTTGTTCCGGTTCGAATATGTCTGCTAAGGTACCTGCACCCAATGATTGCACACTGCTTGAAAAGACACCACAGAAAAATCTCAAAATAATAAAAGTAGTTATGTTATGTGAAACTAGGCACAATAAAAGACAAAATACAAACAACATCATGAAACTAATAACATAAACATTTCTCTTACCATGCATTTCAGAAAAACTACTATGGTAAATAGGAAAAATACCTAAAGCCAAAAGGTACACACCAACGGAGATGTTAGTTTTTGTAGCTGTAGTATTGTAATCCCTTTCTATGTCTCTCAATGCAGGAAATAAAATCGATGCTTGAAAAGGCCCAATGACCGCTGCTACAGCACATATAAACACAATGAATATTTTGATGGAATGCGGATATAAATGCGGATTTTTATATTGTTGAATGATACAAAACCTCGACAGCAACCCTTGTCTCTCCTTATATGGAACAATGAAATCACAGTTCGTGGAATTGGAGTATATTGCTAATTTGAAGTCTTCTATAAATCCTTTCCCTTCTGTTCCAGTGGGATTTTTCAAAGATTGTGATGAATCTTTGAGAGTTTCTTTAGAGTTTGTTATTTCATCGAAATTTTGTGAATCTAATGATTCTAAGTCCGAAACCGAATTATTTGAAACTGATGACATTATAGGTTTATATTTGGTTGTCCGACATTAAAATTAACTCACGTCGATAATGTAACAAAGAATCTTGATACTCAAACTTTTGCTTTTTAGGTTGACATTCACAAGCTTTATTTAAATAGATCTCTATATTATTTATATAAGATTAGATCTGAGCTGAGTACCAAAGAAAAAAAAAGTATTAATTTGACGATTATAATGTCCTTACGTGAGGAGTTATTAGTAGAGCGAAAAAAATGACTCAAAAATGAGGTTTTCCCATCTAACAAATCCTGGAAAAAATTACACGAATCAAAGGTTTATTTGATCAGATTCATTTAGTATATATGGTATGAATAGATACTTGTTGTTACGGAAAGGCTAAGATATGATTGTAGATGTTTGGATTGGCCTCCAATTGTTGTTAATTATATCAAAAAAAGAAAGTAAAGAAAGGAGCCCTTGTTTGGTTACCGCAAATGTGATTAAAACGGCATCTTTCTAACTTTGAAAACGCACATTTGCAGCTGTTAACAGCGAACGAGAAAAAACTATAAAATAGCGACGGAATTATTAAGCTGAACTCGTTGAAACTGAGTCCTAGCAGTTTTGCTATAAGGAAGATATAAATCAGTTCTTGTAGTAAGAAGCAGCGATGAATGGTAGCTTTGAAACTTCGATTGGAAACATTTTGTTCTTTTTACCAACACCAACAAACAATTTAGTACCAGCTTTGTTGTATGGTTTATTTAGGTAAGCTTGACCAATGTTAATGTTGTTCAAAGAAGGTGACGGGGAACCAGAAGTGACTTCACCAACTTGCTGAGTTCCAGCTTCATCGGAAAAGATTGGAGTGTGTTCTCTAGCAGGAGGACCTTTTTTGATGAACTTGAAACCAGTTCTTAGCTTAGTGTGAGATTTGGTGACAATTTGATTCAATATTTTGTCTTTACCGTTAAAATTGGCTAATTCACCAGTTCTTCTACTCTTGCTAACCAACCAAGTTAGAGAGGCTTCAACAGGAGTAATTGTTTCATTTAGTTCATGGCCATATAAACACATACCGGCTTCTAATCTCAAAGAATCTCTAGCAGCTAATCCAATCATTCTACATTCTTCATTGGTTAATAATTCTTTAACAAAGCTTTCGTATTTGTCAGTATCAATGGAAATTTCAAATCCGTCTTCACCAGTGTAACCTGATCTGGCAATATCTAAAGTTAAACCATCAATGTTGTTGCATTTGACATTTTTGATTCTTTGACCAAAGTATAGGTTGTTTAAAATTTCATTTTCAACATATCTGGATAGCACAGTGTGACTGTTGGGACCTTGCATAGCAAATAATGATTTGTTTTCTAAAAGTTCCCACTTGACATCTTTATCTTTAAAATTTTCACTTAGCTCAGCTCTTAAAAATTTGGTATCTTGCTCAATACATCCAGCATTGGTGACTACATAGAAGTTGTTGTTGTCATTTTCCTTAGTAATTATGGAATCATCAACTATACCACCATCTTTGTTTAACAAAACAGTTAAGGAATTGTGATTGTTCTTCAAGCTTGAAAAATCAGTTGGTGTTATTTTGTTCAAAAAGTTTATGCTATCTTTTCCCTTGATGGTTGATTGCAACATATGAGAAACATCAAAGATACCACACTTGGTTCTAGTCCAGTTGTGAGATTCTACTTGAGTTTGTCCTTTATAAATAACAGGCATAGAGTAGCCTGCAAATGGTACCATAGTGGCACCCAAGGATACGTGCAGATCGTATAAAGCTGTCTTTTTCAAAGTAGAATTCAATCTAGTTGAAACTTTGGAAATACTGTACATTATTATAAACGATTTCTATAAAATTGTTATCGGTTTTCTTGTAATTCTATCAACTTCTTTCTCTTGTCTTGTAGCTGATGAAAAAAAAAAACTCCCCAGCCTATACTTCATTTTATACTTAAAATTCTCCCATTAATTCCCCTCTTTAAATAGTTGACATTTGTCAAACATATCCTTTTTTCAGGAAGTTAAACTACGGTCGTAAACTTCAAAATAGGGAGTTCATTTATTTTTTCAAAAAAAAAAAAAAAAATGAGCCGTTGACACAACATTTAATGAACTTCTTTTACAGAAACAGAAGAAGTTCATTCTTTTCAGCTTTTAGTCACGTGTAATTCGCTTTTAACCTTATTTTATGTCAAACTTCTTTACAATTTTTAAAAAGAGAATATTGTATATAAAGTGTATTTACAAGATCTAATGCCATATTCTGCTTAATCAAAGTAGTTTCTCATCTTTTTATCTAGAAGATTCCAAGCTAATTTTTTACCATCAAATTCATTGGTAACTACAACATCAGTTGAGCAGAACAACTTGACAAAGTTTAAAACAACAAATAAGGTATTGACAGCCTTGGATAATGGTTCAATTTTGACATCCTTAAGAGTATTTTCATCTTCTTTGGTTTTTAAATATTCATTCAAATTATTGATGACTTCAACTTTGTTTTTGCTGCTATCAATGGCCATATCTTCAAACATTCTTGTATAACTTTCAGCATGAACAAATTCATTTTCGGTATTTAAAGTTGCCATCACCCTATTGAACAAGTATATCAAATTATTAGTTCTTAAACCACCTGCTTGGAAAATTGAAAACAAGTACTCGTTTATGATATAGTCTAACTCTTGTCTCTTATCATCCATTTCTATTAATGTATTACCACCACATTTTAATGTAATGGTTGTTTTCAAGTTCTTTGGGTATACATATCCATCATTGGAATATTTCTCAACCATTTCATTGATCTTATCGGAACCGGTTTTTGAATATAGGAAACTTTCACCATTGGTAAATTTAATGGAATCTAAGTGACCCAAGAACAACTCGAAGTCCTCGGCTGATTTCAATTCCTCAAACTTGATTGGTGTATATTGATTCAAAATTGATAATTGGCCATTAGGCAAGTTAATGAAATTCAAAAAATCCAAATCTTCAGACAAGTAGGTGTGTTCCAAAACAGTAGAGTCGTTATCCTTCACTGGTATAATAACACATTTGGCGTTAATTTCTTGTCTTTTATTTTTGTTATTCCACATGGATATATCACTTAAAGCTTCATTCTTAATGTTTCCATTAATAAAGATCACAATGCTTTGATTTGACACCTTCAAGTACTCTAACAAATTCTTAAAAAAAGCAGCATCTCTTATTACCATATCATCTATCACTAAAGTCTTAACTCCTCCATTGATACTTAAAATCTTTAAATTCTTTCTTGATGTTGTATCCAATAAATTCAATGATGATAAATATCTGTCATTGTCAGATTTACATCCATTGTTTAGTCTCCATCCATCTTGTATATCAATTTGATCATCAATACTATCACTCCTTACAATTCTGACTTGATCCTGTGATTTGATTTTGTAATTTAGAATCTTCAAAATAGATTCAATAATTGTTTTATATTGTTTGAAATCGCTGCTGATAATCCTTTGTACTTCTGGTACACTAATCTGCTTTGTTGAATTATATCTCAATTTGATTTCTAAATTCTTGATTAATTTTATAAATTCTTGCAATTGTGCTTGCTTGTTAACGTTAGATGTTAAATCATATATTTCAATAAATCTTATGCACATCTTGAATAGTATATTCAAATCAACATCATAATTCACTTGTTTTATGTACAATAAAAGACTTCTTAAAGCTATCATTTCGGTATTTCTAAAGGAATCAGAAGAAACTTCTTTTTCTGATATGATATTCTTTTCCTCAACTTCAAAGTTGTATCTTTCAAGCCATGATAAAAATTGTTTATTATTTTTGATCATAGACATTGGCTTCTTCGTCGATTTATTGTTTTGTAACAAAATATTAGGTAATCTGTTTTCACCCTCTATCTTTTTGCTCAATATATTGTTGTATATATACTTCAAATGATACAACAGTTTCTCTTGCTTTTCATGTCTGATATCTTTGATAGGTGTATATAGTTTTTTCAAAGACCTTGTGGATTGTTCGTTAATAAGTATTCTATTAAACCTATTTGAGAAATACATTATTGAAAAATAGTTAAACACAAGAATACAAGTTCGTTAGTCCTCAAGGTATTTAGCTCCTTAACCTTTGGGTAGGTATTAATACCATTGAATTACACATTTGAATCCTCAATTGCGTAAATTTTAAAATCTCTGATGGGCAACAGGAAAAGGAAAATATGCGTTCAAAAGTGCAAAAAAATATTCAGTTTAAGTCCGAAAATCTCATCTCATTAAATACCTGAAAAATTGCTTTTTTTTTTCATATGAATTTGAAAGTTTAAAGAGTAGTAGACCAATAACCTTATACGATTGACATGTCTTCTACACAAGATATTGTAGCTAGATTAAAGCAAAGAGCTCTTAAAGATAAAGAAAAGAGTGAAACAGATATTGAAGTGAAAACTTCTGCTAAAGATTTACCAAAATCTAAAGATGGGCTAACAATATATCCATCATTCAATAAAATGAATCTGAATAAAGATTTGTTACGAGGTATCTATTCTATAGGGTATGAAAAGCCTTCTTTAGTACAATCTAAGGCAATAGTGCCTATTATTTCAGGAAAAGATATTATTATCCAACAACAGTCAGGAACAGGAAAAACAGCAACTTTCACCATAGCCATGTTACAAGTTCTTTATGGGCTTCAAAACAAGAATAAAAGTGGATTACAAGCTTTGGTTGTATCGCCTACTAGAGAACTTGCAATACAAATAAACGGAGTGATAGAAAACTTGGGTAATTATTTAAAAGTTAAAAACTTTTGTTTGACTGGGTTGACTAATAACGTCAGTGGAGATAAAGTAAGTATAGAAAAGAAAATAAAGTTGGATTTGAAGACACTGGCTGCTGCTGATATTGTATCTGGAACACCAGGTAAAGTTGTTGACTGTTTGAAGAGAAATCAAATAGATTTTGAAAACTTAAAAATGATTATTTTGGATGAAGCCGATGAATTATTAGATGAAAATTTGGGGTTTAAGAAACAAATCTATGAAATATTCAATAAGATTAACTCAAAAACCCAGGTGGTTATATTATCAGCAACTATGTCAAAGAACATTTTAGAGATATCAAAAAAAATCATGAATTGGGATAACCACATCAAAATTTTAACAAAGAAAAAGGAAATCTCGTTGGATGTCATCAAGCAATACAAGATAGACTTGAAGGAAAACTGGAAATTTAATACATTGCAAGACATTTTAAACACTGTTAGCTATCAACAAGTAGTAATTTTTGTTAATAATGTAAAAAAATGTACTTCTCTATATGCTTTCTTAAACAAACAGAAGTTTTCCATAGTGTTTATACATTCGAAGCTGTCGCAATTGGAAAGACTAGAACAAATGAATAAATTCAGAAATGGTACTTACAAGATATTAGTCACTACTGATATTTGGGCTAGAGGTATAGATGTTCAACAAATCAACTTAGTGATAAACTACGACCTGCCTGTGAATATAGAGAATTACATTCACAGAATAGGAAGATCTGGGAGATTTGGTAGACTCGGAAAGGCCATCAACTTTGTGACTGAAGAAGACCAAAAACAACTGGCCAAGATTGAAAAGTATTACAAAATAGACATTCCAGACATGCCTTCTGATTTGTGATAAAAAAAAAATAATAATAGTTCAGTAGTCTCTTGGAAAGTAGCCTTTGTTATAGAATTATGTATAGTTTATATCGGATATAAGGACTGTTTTTGTTTATAGCAATCAAACCCACAACCAATAGTTGACACTTATATAGTGGTATTACTAGAAGCTTCTTAAGCATCTCAAGTTTATACTATATTGAATTGTTTACATGTTTTTTTTAAATAAATATTATATTCTAATTGTAAACTTTTTTAAGTTTAAACACTCCCATTTAAAAAAGGCATGTAAAAAACATGTAAAAAACCAAAATATAGTATAAACAAACACTGTTACAACTAATATTGGGCTAGCATTTAACCTTCATTATCACCATTAAACACATTAAACTCTTACTATAGTATTCAGTAGTCACGGCGACTGTATCAATTTGGAAATGCTTATGTCCGTCACGTAACCTTCCTAAGTGAAAATTTTTAGTGACAAATCACTAGGTAAAATTTTTTCTTTCTTTTTTTTTTTTTGGTACTCATGAAGAAATCGACAATTTTAATTGAATCTACAGCTTGTTGACAAATAAACAGAACAAAATTTAGATTCTATAACCAAATAAATAAAGCATACAAAGCAGTACAACACTATGTTAGATATTAATTTATTCTTAGAAGAAAAGGGTGGTAACCCTGAATTAATCAGAGAATCTCAAAGAGCCAGATTCGCCTCTGTTGAATTAGTCGATGAAATTATCTCTGATTACAAGGAATGGACCAAGATCAAGTTTCAATTAGATGAATCCAACAAGGAAATCAACAAGTTACAAAAGCAAATTGGTTTATCTTTCAAGAACAAGACTGACTGTACCGATTTATTGAAACAAAAGGATGAATTAAACGAAAATAAGAAGAGTATCATCGAAAAAGAACAACAAGCTGACTTAGCTTTGAAGCAAAAGATCAATTTGGTTGGTAACATCGTCCACAAGACTGTTGTTGTTTCCAATGATGAAGAAAAAGATAACGATTTAGTTAAGCTATGGATCCCAGAATCTTTACCTCAAGATAAAGAATTAACCAACATTGCATCTGCCACCAATGTCGAAGCTAAGTTATCTCACCACGAAGTCTTATTAAGATTAGATGGTTACGATCCAGAAAGAGGTGTCAAGATTTCTGGTCACAGAGGTTACTTCTTAAGAACTTACGGTGTTTTCTTAAACCAAGCTCTTATCAACTATGGTTTATCCTTCTTATTCTCCAAGGGTTACATTCCTTTACAAGCTCCAGTCATGATGAACAAAGACCAAATGGCCAAGACCGCCCAATTATCTCAATTTGATGAAGAATTATACAAGGTCATGGATGGTGAAGATGAAAAATACTTGATTGCTACCTCTGAACAACCTATCTCTGCCTACCATGCCGGTGAATGGTTTGAAAAGCCAAAGGAACAACTACCTATCAGATATGCTGGTTACTCTTCTTGTTTCAGAAGAGAAGCTGGTTCTCACGGTAAAGATGCTTGGGGTATTTTCAGAGTTCATCAATTCGAAAAGATCGAACAATTCGTCATCACTGATCCTGAATCTTCTTGGGAAGAATTTGAACAAATGATTACCAACTCTGAAGAATTCTACCAATCTTTAGGTTTACCATACAGAGTTGTTGGTATTGTTTCTGGTGAATTAAACAACGCTGCTGCCAAGAAATACGATTTGGAAGCCTGGTTCCCATACCAAAAAGAATTTAAGGAATTAGTCTCATGTTCTAACTGTACTGATTACCAATCCAGAAACTTAGAAATCAGATCTGGTATCAAGAAGAAAGACGACAACGAAAAGAAATACGTTCACTGTTTGAACTCTACTTTGTCTGCTACTGAAAGAGCTTTATGTTGTATTTTAGAAAACTACCAAACTGAAGATGGTTTAAAGATTCCTGAAGTTTTGAGAAAATATATCCCTGGTGAACCTGAATTCATTCCATATGTCAATGAATTACCAAAGAACAGTACTTCTAACAAGAAGAAATAAATGTAAAAAGTTTTTTTTCTCAAAAAAAACTAAATTTTTTATATATACTGTAGCCATTACTTTAACTATCAAATATGATGATTTTTATTTTTTAAAAGACTGTTTTTTTTCATTTATTTTGTTATAGAAGCTCAATCTTATAGTGGTTTTATATTTATATGGGTGCTGTCATGTATATAAATCACCGTTGTATTTGGATTGTGTCGATTTCAAGCTTCTTACGTAATCTTCATCGTTTTCTAAATCTGGATAAAAATCAGAGCTATAAAATCTACGTAATTGATCAATCCTCATTTTCTGTAAGTTTGAATCCGATAGTTGAATAGTTTCTTCATTGATGTCATCTTGATTCTTATTAGTGAAAAGACTTTGTAACTCTATGGTTTCATTTTTATTAACTTTTTTTTTCAAAATTGATCTTATAGAAGTAGTTTCGCCATCTTTCTGTTTAGTTTGTATATCAGAACTTAACTTCAAGATGTCATTATTTATATTAGAAATTGTATTAGCACTACACTTTAATTCTTGGGTTTTCAAACTTGGAAAGGGAACTGAAAAGAAGTTATTTGGCAGTATTTCTTCTTGTTCAGAAAAAGTTAAATTAGGCGATTCCAAAGACTCAATATCAGCCAAGCATCCATCAGTTTCTAAATCATTGATCATTTGGTTTTTATATGGAAATTCATATTGTGACAAATACTCCAAAGCTTCGTCAGAAGGCAAATTCATGGCTATTCTTTTTAATGTATCCAAGCTCAAATCAGAATTTTCATAGTGACAACATTTATTGCTATTTGAATTATTATTATAATGGTTTGTAATTTTAATCTTATCATTATTTACACTTCCAATGCTGAGCAATCGTTTTGTATTGTCTAATTTTGCAAAATCTAAATTATTGCATGCCTCTGTAGCAACAACTTCAGTACTATTACTATTTAAAAATAAATTATCATTATTTTTTGGTAATAACAGAGAGTCGTCCTGTTTGACAGCATCTTCTTGTTTTTTTACTGTTTCCAAAATTGACAAGTTTTTGTTACCTTTGCTCTCGGCAGTTTTATCATAGTAGAATACTTCAGACAACAAATTGAATTTTATTTTAGAAGAATCTTTGTTTTTAGATGTACCTATTGATCTTATGGTTTGATTTACAGAGCTTGTGTCATAAGTGTTGTCGCAAGTATAGTACTTGCTATTGTCTTCACTATTTCCAGTATAAAATGATGGGTTTCTGAAATCATCAAATGTATCTTTGATTTTTTCCATCATTTGTGTTTCACTGATATTTTGATTTTGAATTGATTCCAAAATCTCTAGCTGGGTTAATCGTCCTGATTGATGACCATTTACATAATCCTCTAATGCAATTGTGTTGTCGTCCCTAAAAGTAGGTATGGCCAAACATTTGACATTAGTTTCAACTTTTGCTTCATAGTCAGTATTACTGCACCTGGAATTTTTATTCAATTTGACAAATTCCAGATTTAAACAGTCTTCTTGAAGTGACTCAATTTCTTTTAAGGTTTCACTACTATTCATTTCATCATTGTTTGTTGCCTCATGATAAAGACTGCTTGAAAATTGTGGAGATTGTTTAATATCCGTAAGGTTTAAAACATTCTTTTTGTGAAAACTAGGTGCATTTACAGTAAGTGCGGTTATATCTCCAGTTAAACCATTGTTGTTTTGTTTACCAAACAGCAAGGCTTGTATATTGTTTTTGTTAAAGCAAGTAATTTGTATTTCTTCTTTTTTATTTTTATTAGATACTTCAGCTTTCTTGTCAACACGTAATTTTGGATGTTCGATAGAATTTTCCTTATCAAAAACATCGTCTTTTTCAAATGTAATTTCCACGAATGGTTTTAATAAAGTATTTGTATCACCAGTTAAAGGAGAAAACGGATCTAGATTAATTGCAGGATCCTCACCCCCAATATATATTCTACTTTGTTTGCTCTTTAATGAATTTAGCTTTTTAAAAGAACCCTTTCCTATTTTGAATAAATTCACATCAAAATTAAGGTCTTTAATACTTGTTGAAGTATTATGCTTATTGGCACTACTGGCATTATTTGATGTATATTTGTTGTAGCATTCGAGAGCATCTCTGCTAAAATTCTCAGCATCGTTTTTAGCCAGAGAACATTCTTTCTCATTGTTTTTTTCTAATTTTTTACTTTTTAACTTGTTTAAAGTTCTTTTGAACGAAGATTTCAAGCTATTGCCTTTGGCAACAGTATCTACTTCATTGAGATTAGTAGTAATGTTGTGTTGCTGTTTTTTAGGAAAAAATAAAAACTTCTTGAATCTATTACTTGTGGTTGTTAGTGCACCGTCAGCTTGATTGGAAGTTACATTGTTGTTTTTGTACAACAAATTGATCTTTTCAACAGTGTTAAAATCACTATGTGACTTTTCAGTTTTCCAATGAAAAAGCTCTCTTAGAGAATGTCTTTTTCTCCTAGTACTGTACTGCTTTGCTGTTGGATAATCTTCAAGGATGATAGTTTCGGTCATTTTCAAAATATTAATAGCTTGTATATATATTATAATTGAAGTATCTCAATTTAATAAATAGGGTTTTTGTTGGAGTTTTAACAAGTATTTTACTATTAAAATATAATCATCAAACAAATTAATTTCAAATGAGCTTACGAATCAACATTTAAATATATATATATTAATTAGATTTTTTTGCTCAAATAAATCCAATCACATATTAATTAACCCTTAATCATTACCACCACTAAATATTAGCAACACTCTCTTTTGGGCCAATTTAACTAATTAAAAAAATGAACAAATTGTTTGTAAATATACCTAATATTATTTTAAATTTTTGAATTAATTAAATCCTTTCGCTTAGGGCGAAAGGTAAAAAAAGAGACTAATTTCAATATTAAAAGCAATGAACAAAAATATGGTTATAATTGTGATAATATATATTGCTTATTTGAAAAAAAAAAATGGGTTATTCTGGAGCTTTTAGTAATAACTTACCAGTAGTCTTTCTGTCTTCCATCAACTTGGTAGCTTCTGGATACTCCTTTAAGTCATAAGTCTTGAAAATATTGATTGATAGTTTCTTTTCATTGATCAATTTAATCAATTCTTGTGAATAGTGGTCAAATTCTTCTTTCTCGGTGATGTATGCATACAACTGAGGTCTTACAATCTTAACGTTTTTAGGAGATAGTCTATTGATTAGTAATGGTTCAACAATACCAGTAGCACTACCATAGGAAATCAAAGAACCTTTTCTTCTGACGATTTCAAGAGAATTTTCAAAAGTATCTTTACCCAAAGAGTCATAAATAACGTCGCAACCTCTGTTGTCAGGAGTAAAAGACTTGACTTTATTAACAAAATCAGGATCACTAACCAAAACAGTATAGTCAGCTCCATGCTTTTTAGCAAGCTCCAATTTTTCTTCAGTGGAAGCAGTAGCTATGACTTTAGCACCTTTTAATTTTAAAAGTTGGTTGAATATCAAACCAACACCACCTGCAGCAGCATAAACCAAAACGTAGTCACCTGATTTGACACTGTAAGCTTCATTAACAAATGTTAATGCTGTTAAACCTTGTAAAAAGGAACCAGTGTATTGTTTCAATAAATCATCACTGGATGATTTACCAACGTTGATGTACTTATCTTGTTGTGTAGTTAATTTGACGTATTGGGAGAAAGTTTCAGGTTTCAAAAAGACTAAGTTGTCACTTAATTCAATGTCTTTTACTTCTTCGCCCTTTACTACAACTTCACCACTGGCTTCTCTACCCAAAACATACGGTAATGAAGTTTTGTAGATCCCTTTTCTAAAATAAGTCTCGATAAGATTGACACCGATATACTTTATTTTTACAATGAATTCATTAGGCTTTAAATCCTCAATTTTTGGTGCTTCAATGAAATCATATTTTAGTACTTCAGGCCCACCGTTTTCAGTGAAGAAAATGGCCTTTTGCTTAGTAGGGTAAGTGAAATTTGGGATTATTGAATAATTAGAACTCATTCTATAGGATAGCTTTAGAGTAATTGGTTTTGGGTTTATCTTCCAAAAACGACTTTTTAAAAGCATTAAAAGTTGTGATCTACAATCAGTTTAGGTTGATAATTTTTGCATGATTTGAGTTTTAAAAGACCTTATTTATATATAACCTTATTTAGTGATCTTTTACGTAATGATAACATAATACAAGAGGGATTGACTAAGCAACATTACTGTGTATTTTTCGCTGTGCTGATTTTGTGCAGTGACTAAGATATTAGATAAACCGCGTTTAAGGACTCAAAACGGAGGTAACAGATGGGAATAAGAAACGGGGGATATAAACGGCTTATTCCCATTTGTGAGAAACGGACGTAAGAAGTTTTGCCAGCTCACAGGATACAAATGTACACGTGACTAGAGTATCATTTTTTAACATTTTTACTTTAATTTTTTTTTGTTACAAAAAAAAAATGTTATGTTTTTATTAACTTTTTTTGTAACTGTTTCTAGACATCCCATTTTTTTTCTTTAAAAAAATGTCATAATTACTCTAATAGGAAATATTTACATCCACTTTTTTCCAAAAAAAGTAAAAACACTATATTTTTTTGTATTTCCTGGTGAATTTCCATAGAAATGTTCCAAAATTGCTGTTATTTTTTTGCCAATTTACCTTGTTTTCCTGTTGCTGTTTTTGGTCGAATTTTTCATCCAGCTATACAGAAATGCTCTCAGTATACTTTCTAAGAAATAACGTTGAGGTGTTGGATTCACTCTAGGGAAATCAAGTATTGACAGTAGGAAGTAGTTGAATTAGGCAGGCAATTTTTTTTATTTTTCATTACTAACAAAATATCACATAGTTAATTTAAAATTTCAGATTTACAGTATTATTATATGGTTATTAGAAAGTATTTTACTTGGTTAATTGTTTAGAAGAAGAGAAGAAACCAAAGAATAGTTGAAACAAGGATGTCTACTGAATTAAACGTTCAAGCTGAAAAAGCTTTCCAAAAGGTATGTAACATATCTGATTAATAATCAATATAAAGACACATTGTGGGAGTTTTATACACCACTGTACAGGAAGTGATACAATAAGGAATGGTTACCACTACGAAATGAATGCATGATGAATGGGATATGCAGTTATATGGCTAAGCACTAGACGATATATTGAAATTGGACAATATATGAATAACATTGATTTATAAATAACGACAAAGCTAATGAATACAGACGATTATTTTGTTTACGGCACATGGATGGAAAAGTTGATTTGGAGAAAACAACTAATGAGATTAAAAGAAAATTAACTAAAATATCAGTATATCAAATTGAATTATGGAAGTATATTTTAAAAGACCAAACTGGCTAGTAACAAAGCTCTATCAGCTTTTCCAAAAAAGAATTGAATCAGACAAGTAACGACAAAATCATCAATATGGCAAGAAATGGTAGATTTTGTTTACCATCAAAGATTGAAGTTAAAATTTGAAAAGAAAAATGTATACCTACAGAGATAGAGTTATGATGAAAATTTATATGTGGATGGATTAAACTAAGTCGGTATTATTAATATACTTGCCTTTGCCACGATATACTCAAACCCATGAATAGTCTTTTTAAAAAAAATTTATAAAAAAGATTATCATATTGTTAGCTCAAACGACCATCATGCCCATTTTGTAAAAGTTACATTTCTCAAGTACACAGCACCATAATTAAACAAACCCAGAATTTTTACCTGATTACTAACAATTAACCTATTATTACAATCCAAAATCTATAATTTACAAATAGCAACCTCACATCTTCACCAACCCAAAGGCTAGAGCCAACAGAAAGACCAAGAGATGGTATAAGAACGTTGGTTTAGGTTTCAAGACCCCAAAGGAAGCCATTGAAGGTTCTTACATTGACAAGAAATGTCCATTCGTCGGTGATGTTTCTATCAGAGGTAAGATTTTATCTGGTACCGTTGTCTCCACCAAGATGCACAGAACCATTGTTATCAGAAGAGAATACTTACACTACGTTACCAAATACAACAGATATGAAAAGAGACACAAAAACGTTTCTGCTCACGTTTCTCCAGCTTTCAGAGTTCAAGTCGGTGATATCGTTACCGTCGGTCAATGTAGACCAATCTCCAAGACTGTTAGATTCAACGTCTTAAAGGTTGCTGCTGCCACTGGTAAGGTTAACAAAAAGTTCGCTAAGTTCTAAGTGGAACCTATCCCTTAGTATTATCTATCTTTTATATAAAAATAAATTACTAACGTTTCCTTGAATTAAAGGGAATGTTGAACTGAAATATCAGACAAAAGAAGTCTTAAAATTAATAAAATATATCAATTTTTAGTTTCTTGTAAGTTATTATACAGGTATATGTGTGAGTGATTGTTGACTTTAAGGAAATTATGGGCTTATAAATCGTTCAAATTAAGCTGGGTTAAAAGTTGTGCTGTGAATGAGATATGGCAAAAACTGGACATTACTGCAATAACAGCTATATAACCACTAATGATCACTCATTAATTTTTACTATATTGATTTCAAACGTCGTTTTCTTTATTTTAAAGAAAAAAAAACATCATTATCTGTTACATTATTACAAATATATATAATCAAGCTTCAACCTTATCGCTCAAAAACTCTAATATCTTGCTTAAGTTGTTCATACTCTCAGATACACCATATGCAAACTTTGCGTATGAATAGATTTCCTTCATCAACCAAGGGTCTACTTTAAAGTGCTCATAGAACTCAACAGATGCATCTTTGTCAATAATTTCAATCCATTTGGCGTGGCTGTAAAACCAGTCGATTTCATCTTCAAATACATTACCATCGTTCAAGCTAGTCGAAACCTCCTTCATAGCCTTCAAAATACTTGGCAACAATTCCGCATACTTGGACTTAGCGTCTTTTTCTAAGTTGTTTATTCTTTGTTTTATAAGAGATTTACATTTATATCTTACTTGAATTCTGGTTCTCCCATTTGAAAACAAATCTGAAATGAATGTCCAATTGATAAGTTTTTGAATATCCATTAAGAAATAATTTGGTGACAGTAGGTTTCCATTTTCAGTGAAGAACAGCTGGAACTTGCTTGGTTGTACTGGTTCTTCATTTTTCTCTTTGATTATCTTGTTTATGTCACCCTTCAAATCAATCCATTGCTTTGAAAACTTGGAGGTTACTTTGTTTTGCTTTTTATTCAAATTTATGGAGTTTAATACTAATAAACATACTTCATTGTATTTTTCTTTTACATTGGCTTTTTCTAATAAGCTTTCTTGTTGCTTTGATAAATGTTCTGCCCACTTGTCAAACTTTTCAGATGAATCCTCCTTTTGATCTTTAGTGTAGCAATAATTCAAATAAAACTGCACACTGATATTCATAATCAGACTGATGATATTGTTCAAATAATCCAGTTCTTCTTCAGACCATCTAGATACTGTCTTTTTAGGCTGTTCTTTTTCCTCATCGTTATCTTCATCCAAACGTTTATTGTGCTTTACATAGTTTCTATATCTATCTCTGCAATCTTCAGGCATTCTTTCTAAAACTTGCCCAATGACATTCCATTTATTGTCATGTTCATCACACAATTCTTTTAACTTAAGATCTTCCGCTTTGCTCCACTTTCCTCTTGGTTTAAAGTTATTATATTTTCTCTTAACATGCTTGTATAAAGATGATCTAGATCTGTCCGGAAATTCATCTGCCAATAACTTCCAAAATTCAGTTTTGGTCACTTTATGAGTATTATCATTCATCCAAATCAAATCGATAAACTCTTCTCTAGACACTTTGTGTTGTATGCAATGAGTGTTGATCAACTTGTCTATCAAAACGTCTTCCTCCTCGCTGAAGATCTTAGATTTGTTATGCAATGGTTTGTAATTGTTTGAAGTTTCCTTTTTTTTTCGTTTTTCAATGTCCTCGGCTGTGGCTGTTCTTAACTTTTTTGGTATTAACCTCTCTTTGTTGATCTTGAATTCTATCTCCACATTGCTATCAGTGGCCTTTCTCTTTCTGCCTGCGCTATCATTCAAGTTTTCGTCGGATTGTGAAAATTTGATTATGTTCATTCCTTCAGGTATTTCGCTATTGTAACTTGTTTTATTCTTCAAGGTTTCGTCTGATGCTTTTTTGGGAGTATCCATTATTAAGGTGTTCAATCCTTTTTCTAGTGATTGTTCCTTAACTTTGGTTTTATCACCATTCTTCTTGCTCTTTGTGGTCTTCTTCTTTTTAGATTGTGCCGAATCTAGTGACTTTGTAGCTTTGTTTTGCTTCTGTTTGGTACTCTTTTCTTCATCAATCTTTGTTGATTTGTTTTCTTCGTTCAGAATTTCAGTATCGATGTTGGATTGATTATTGCTGTCTACTTGAACTAATTGTGCATAAGCTGCCAAAGCTGCTTCAACATTACTTTCTATTTGATTGCTCGGTTTGCTTGGTTGCGTATCATCATCTTGGATGTCCAAGTATTGATCAAACTCTTCGTTGTGGCTTTGATCTGACATGATTCTGGTTCAAATTTTTATGTCTAATTAAACTTTATGTTGCTTAATTCTGGTCCTCGATAGCTAGTTTCCATAAAAGGAATGTATAATCATTATTTTAAATTCGCTGTTTAGTATAAAGTTTAAAACCCTGAAGGGAAAAAAACAAGCCTTATGAATTTGTTTATTTTCTATATTCTCTGCGTGTTTGTTTTTTTTGAAAATCGATCTTACCCTGCTGTTGATCTCATTTGTTGTTTACTTCCCAAATAGGAAATACGTAGATTTGGATATCTAGACGTTTTTTTTTTTATTTTTCCTGCTTAAAGTTCCTGAGACTTAACACGAGTCTCTGCTTAAAAAAATACGGTTCGGATATAAGAATAGAGAGAGAAAAAAAGAGTAGCTAGTACGTGTCCGGGACAGCAATGATATGCTGATATTGATCCGGGTCAACTTTTTTTTTGTTAGTTCTACCTTCCTAAAAGGGTAATAAAGAAGGGATTTAATCAACTGTTAAAAAACCATGTATCTATATGTTAAATTTAATGGTTAGATTGACGTTTTATATACTAAATGAAGTTGATCTTTGAGACTTAAGAGTCTTTTTTTTTGCAGCAGCAGCCACAGCTTCAACCTTCTTTTTGTTTGGTTACTTTGTTGGCCACATCGTTATCAACCTTGATGTCGAGATTTTGGCTCGTTTCTTTGACTTCTTTTGATTCGTTAACTGTTTCTTGTTTGATGACCTTTGCAGCAGGTTCTTCTGAGTTAGCAGCAGCCACATTTTCATTTTTTTTCACCTCCTCTTCGGCAATAACCTTGTCAGCTGCGTCTTCAGTTTGTGCCTTTTCATCATCTTCTTTAACCTCTTCTTCAGCCTCTTCTTCAGTTATATCTTTTGCAGCATTGTCTTCGATCTCTGTGACTTCATCATTCTGTTTGAAATCTTCACTTTTTTCCACTGTTGACTTTTTCTTCTCTTCAGTAGCTTCACTAACCTCAGGCTCGTTATTATCCACTGGCTTGTTCAAATCCTCATTTGCAGATTTCTCTTTCTCTTTTTCTTTGCTTACATCTTCTACAACATCAACGGAATCAGGCTTCTTACTGCTCTCCTTGCTTTTATCTAAGCTACTTCTTGCAGCAACTATTGTCAAACTCTCATCTGCTGTATCGTCACTTGGTGGTGGGATATTACTTCTAAAGATTAATCCAGCAGTTCTATCGTAATTTACCATAATATTATCATACAACTTGTTTGTTTTCAATCTTCCAGTCTGGCCACTTTGATTAGTAATCATCTTACTGTTTGTGCTCTTAGCCTTTCCATTAAAATATGCTCTAACTTTGGGTAAAAGTTCTTTTATGCATTCCAACGCCTCAGATAAAATTGTATAATTTTTGTCTTTATTTTTGAAAATGATACTATTAATGTTAATGTTATGATTATTGTTTACATTAACAAAAAACCCACTTCCTGTAGATGTGTTGCTGCTATTATTCGATGAGCCCAAATTAGTAGTGTTAAGAATACTAGGATTAGATATCAAACTTCTCAAACTAACTCTATCAAAATCAGCCAATATTTTCAATAAACCGTATTCCAAACTTTGCATATACTTGCCAGGTAAATTATTACTGACAATCAAAACTTCTTTGATTATTCTGATAAGCTCAATCAAAGATGCACTGCTGACATACGTCTTTTGGTTTATCACTATAGATTTCTTGTCACCAATAGACTTGGTTGTATTTTCCAAAGATGTCATCATTGTTATAAACCAGCTGTCTGGAATGATCTCATTTGATAAAAAAATCTCATTTACAATCTTCTGAATATCACTGTTGACAAATGCAGGCAACCAATCCTCTCTTTGTTCAACAAAAGTTCTTATTCTTTTGTTAAGTCTATCACATAATAGTTTTTGATATTCATCTGTGTGTACCACAATTACATCATTCAAATTAACAGTCAATATTTCACCTGTTAGTTGTTCACATTGTCTACTAAAATTGCACATGACCAATCTCAACTTTAAGAAATTTTTGTAATTTAATCTTGCGTTAATACTTGCTCTGCAGGTAATAATCTTCGCCATTCTCAGCTGTACAATTCTAATAGATTCATTGATTCCAGATCTTATATCTAACTTCAAAAAAATACTAGAATCCAAAGTGTCGTTTTGCATCATTGGGTTCTTATCCAAGGCATTTATCCCTAAGTCCAGTAATAATTTTTGTTGTTCATACAATCTCTTGAAATATATTAAACTTTTGGATAAAACATACTCTACAAGATTATTAAACTCTAAAGGAGTCATGTTTACTATTAATTGTGACATTTTTATCACAACTGTGGCGTCTTCCTTAGGTTTTGGTAAGCTCCCCTTGACCAAGTCTCTGCATTTATTAATGATCCTCTCACAATACATTTTATACGCTGTAATCAACATATCATTCTTTGAAAGATTGTCTACATATCCACTCAAACTAGTTTTAAAGGATTGCTCAAATTTCAAATTAGGCCAATCTTCTTCTGAATCCATAATATTAGAAATTTTGTTTGAATCTTGTTCAAAATAATCAGTGTTGTAAGTTTCTAAATCGTTTTCCAATGTTTTAACAAATTGTAAACGTAATTTACCACCTATTTCCAGTTTCAGATTCATAAGAATGTCTCTTTTGTTTTTCAAAAGTAATACTTTTTCAAACAAAACATTTGTTGTCAGTTCTTCATCCAATTTGTTGATATTGTTTAAATAGCTTTCCAATATATCAAACTCCAAGTAATCATTATTTTCTTCGCACTCAAGATGGTATTTGTCACATAAGGAAGTAATCTTATTTATCAAGGTGTCAATGCCTACAAGTTCATTTTCCAATTTCTGAACATTATTTAACTTCAGCTTCATCTTCAAGTACTTTTCTTCCTTAATGATATCTTCTTTCAAGATTTCATCGCTTTTTTCAATTTCCTCATAAATTAACCTTTCATAATCCATTAGACTTTGTTTGATCTCGAGTATTTCTGAATGTATATTTTGAAACTTGTCAGTATTTGACGAAATATAAGTTTTATGGATATTGTTAATCTTTGATAGCATAGCCTTTAGATTCTTTAATAAGCTTTGGTCAGTGCTGGTGCCAAAAGATTTCAATTTATTCTTATAAAACGACTCCTTCAAATCAAAATTTTTATCTTTAAACACTTCAAAAATAATTGATTCATTCACATCTATATCCTCAATCCCATCAGAAGTCTTAATACTGATATCCTTAATTTGTTCGTATTCTTCAATCAAATCCCCAACACTGTTTAAATACGCCTTTAATTCATCTCTCCAAGAATCATCATTCATGAAATCGTCGTCGTTGTTGGAAATCAGCTTTGTTTGCGGTATCTCGTAAGTAGCTGGCCTTTGAAACCAATGCTTATCCTCGGTATTCATAATTGTTTGATATATCGAATTGGTATAATCATTATCATCCTCGAAAAAATCCGTGTTTCTGCTCGAACTTATTACCAATGAAACACTTTCGTCTTCTGTATTTGGTTTGCTTAAAATAGGAGAGTACAAATCAATAGCAGATGTATCAATACCTTTCTTCGCCAAATCAGGTGTTCCTTCAAACAATGATGCTTTTATATTTGGATTGTTCACCATTGGTTTCGGACTCGATAACACGCTCCTGCTAGGTCTTGTGTCGATGCTCTTTCTGAAAGTTATCATCTCCGACGCTCCTTTCGTCATGGTAGGAGCTGCCATCAATCCTGTCTTCCCATTTCTTTCCTCCATATCAATTTGTACAGTGATGTTGGCGTGTGTTGTTTCTTTGGGAATGCTTTAGTTCTTTAGCATTTGAATTCTCTCAATTATTCAATACGAAGTTTCATATGTGAAAAAGGGGAAAACAACCAAAAATATAAACAAATGGCCCAATTAGGTGAATTGAATGGGTTAAGTCCGAAAATCAGATTATAAATGATGTTTAAATAGGAACCTTCAAATATATATATATATATACAGCTGGATTAGTCGTCTTCTGAATCACTGTCGTCTTCTTCAAATAGAGAGAAAGATCTCTTTGGAGGTTGAGAAAGATTATGTTTGAATTTACCAACTTGGACTGACTTCTGGGCAGGGTTCATTAGGTTCATTGAAGACAAGCTTTTGCTTGAATCAGTTCTAGTTTTTACTCTTGAAAGAGTGTTTTCACGAAGATCTGACAGACTTCCACTTAAATCACTCATGGAAATAACGGAAGCTGTTAAAAAAGAGTTGTTATTGGATGATTCCACATTGTTGTTATTCAACAAAAATCCAGACTTTCCACTACTCAAAAAACCACTACCAAATTTCCCACTTAACTTGGCACTGCTATTGGTATTTGTCAAAAAGGACATATCAACCTTTGAATCGTCTTTTTTAAAGAAATCGTCAACTTGATTGTCTTCCTCATCACTGTCACTATTATCTCCCAGGTTGAACATAGATCCTTTCTTGGCAATCAGTCTTTCAGAGCTACTTGGAATTTTTCCATCAGAATTTAACGTCAAGCTATCAGCAAATCCCTTCGCAAGACCTGATGTTGCAGAAGTTGTTCTTGATAGTCCACCAGCATTTGAAGCATCTTGATTGGATTTTCTCGATATAGCTTCATCAAAATTGAAGCTGCCATCTTTCTTTATAGGAGTTGGAGCATACTGCAGTGGAACATCCACAAAATTGATTCCAAAGTTGTTGTCCTGGATGGTATTGTCATGCTTAAAAACAGAGTTGTAATCATAGTTGTTATAACCGTGGGAATCGGCCAAATTTCCATTATTAATGTCATTAATAAACATTGGCTGTCCTTTGTGTTGGTTCTGGTCTTCAGAGTAATTCAACTTAGTAGCAGGAATTCTTTTGATAGAAGGTGGATAATTCTTTTTTTCAGATTTGTCTTTCATAGTGGATACCACAGAATCCGAATTCATTTTGAAAATTTCAGGTTTGTTCAACCCATGGCTATTCTTAGGCTTTAATGGCGGTGTACTGAACATCCTTGATGAAAGCTTATTGTTTGTTGTAGCTATTGAAGTTTTCAATGAAAAAATGTCGTCATTGTCTTCGTCACTATTGGATCCTTCATCACTGGAATCACTTACTGGTAGAGCTGGTCCTCTGTAATATCTAGTGTATGCTTTGGAATAGTCTGTTTTTGAGTTTTTCTTGTTGGATGGTTTTTTCTTACTATCCTCAATAAACTCGGGTTGTGTATCATTGATGTCATCGTCACTATCCATGTCCCAATCACTTTCGCTGCTTGAAGATTCATCTGAAGAACCACCATTACCTGTACCAAGAGTTATTCCGCTTGGTAACACAATTTTTGATCTCTTTCTCATTCTCTTGAAATCCTCATCGTCAGATGATCCGCGGTTGTGTTTCTGGTTTATGGGGTTGTAAATGTCTGGCATCAAAGAGATACATTGCTCAACTCTGTCGTTAAATCTGATGTGTTTGTGTGGAGTTCTTGCATTGCCCTTAGGTTTATTAGGGTTCAATACATTATACAATGGGGAATTACTCAATGATAAATCATGGAGATTTCTTGATGAATCACTGAGTGGACTGGAACTTGGTCTATCTGTTGACAACAAACTAGCCATCACTAACTTCTTATCTTGTAATGCTTTCTTTGGGTCATCTTGAGAAGCATTGCTTTTCTTGGAAGATATGCTGGTTTGGGAGTATTGAGCATTAACTTTGGCAGCCAAGGCATTAAAATCTTCATGGGGATAAAGACTATCTTTTATATCCTGTGCTTTGCTTGCTTCATTGACACCATAAACTGCAGGTGAATGTGTTCTGTAACTAGAAGAATCATCCAATTTATGTGTTGGTAACTTACCCCCATGATTCCTGATGTAGTTTTTTCTTATTTGGGCAAGTTTCCACTTAGCATTTCTTTCTATAACTTCTGTGACTGTAGTTTTCTTTAAAATAGGTTTTAATCTGGTGTCATTATCATCCTCAGCATCTATTTTCTTATTTTCCGATTCAGTATTATATGGTGAGGAGCTTGTATCAGCAGGAACTATAGGACCGTAAAGCCAAGTTATATCGTTATCTTTACTCCAATTTAGAATTTCTGGGGATACAGTCTTCAAGTTGTTTCTGGCCTTAGCCCATGTTCTCCAACTGGCATTTTCCAATCTCGAAGCATTGATTGAGTCCATATCAACCTCCACATCTTTTTGTTGTATAAGTTTAGTATTATCCGAATTCTCATTTTCAATATACATGCCATTGCTATCGTTGCCAAAGCGGCTTTCTTGTGGGGTTCCACTATGTGAAACTATGGATCCTGATCTCGAATATGAATCATCATGATGTATAAGACCTAATGGATCGTTGTTGTTTTCATTATTTTTTCTCTTCTTTTGAAGGATTATGTACTTCCATGATTTGGATATTTCGGATTCATCCCACTTGTGGGAAAGATAATCAACATGGGCTGATGGTTCCTGGGATAGGTAGACATCATCTCTAGGAAGGATATGAACAGACTCGTTCTGGTTGCTAAAGCTCATTTTTGAAGAATTTTTATTGCTATTGTAATGATTTGCCATATAGTTCGTAGACTCAGGACTTAAGGAAGCATCCTGCTGGGGCGTATGATTGACTGGAGGACTATTATGCTTTGTGTCGTTCAAAGGTTTTATTTCGTCATTTGCAACGTTAGGTGGAGTCAGCGGTTGGTACCCACGACTGGCAAGGTTGTTTGGAGACAAAGAGGACAATGGTGTTTTTTTGATTCCAAACTTCCCTACACTTGTGGTTCTTTTCATTCCAAAGGTCGATTTCTTGAAATCATCGTCATTGTCGGCCATTACAGCCATTGATACAGAAGGACCTAGATCTTCGTCATTTGGATCAAATGGTGATGTTTGGTTGTTGCTGCTGCTTGTATTTCTAGACTCAAAACTCATAATTCAGAAAATTTTGCTGTAAAATGTGTGAAATAAATAGCTTCGACTAAGTGTTTGTTTGTTGTTTTTATTTGTTTTTTTTTTTTGGTTATACAAACAAATAAGATACAACCAAGAATTTGAGCAAACAATAATATAAAAAGACTGTTAGTTTTGCTCGAAAATTAGTGCTCCAACAAACGTGTAGTGTGGGATTTCTTTATGGGTTGTGCTTGTTTAACTTTTTAAAATTAGTAAATTTTAAAATTTTAAAAAATGCATTTAGCCATTTGGTAGAGCCAAAAGGGCAATTGTACGAGGGAGAAGCCAGGAAAAAAAACATAGCAAAAAATTACCTCCTTTAAAATTTCAAGAAAAAAAAATAGGGGAATCGATGAATGGAGCTCGGATGGGGGTAAAGTGCGCTGGATGTGGCCGGGTAAGTAAAATCCCTGCTATCTGTGAGGCAACGGGGGTAGTTGCCTTTTGAGGACATAGGCGGCAACCGTGTGGTTGTCTCAGATGATTAGCTCTCAAAGAATTACACATGGTATATATGCTGCTCATTGAGTGAGACATTTCTTTTCTTTTTTTTTTGTTCCAATTATTCTCAAGTTGAAATCACGGACATCTTTGCTCCGATTTGGAAGCTTCAGATAATACTGTTTTCCACAGAAATCCCTGCTAATTGATTTTCGAAGTGATTTTAACAAGGATATGTAAGAAAACCCTCTAAAAAAAAAAAAAAAGAAGGGATAAAATATGAACACTATATAGAGGTTACTTGTTTTTCTGGTGGGTTTTATAATGTTGGCGCATGTTGTCTTTTCTTCCAAATCTCTTTCCACATGACTTCTCAGGGCATATGTGGTTCTTAACTCCGCTATGGAGCCTGAGGTGTCTTGTAAGGTGGCCAGACGTAGAGAAGGAAAATGGAATAGTTAGATCCTTGTCAGAAACCTTTACAGACTGATCAAACGATGTGGTTATGTTTCCGTATTGGTCCATTAATTCTAAGCCATTTTTGTTGTTGTTTTTTATGAGAATGCCAGCCTTGTCTGCACAGATGACACACACATAGCGGCCTTTGTACTTGAAAGCTTTGTTTTTTCTTCGTTTCTTCTTTTCAGTGGCAACCACTGGCATTGCTGTAGTATCTTCTCGAGGTTTTTCTATAATTGAGTCATTATTTATTTGGAATGTGTGGCTCGCCACATTTATGGAATTTGATCTATAATCGTTGTTTTGCATCGGCATCATGGACATAGACATTCTGTTCATTGCATATATATTGTTAAACATTGGCATGTTGTTTTGTTGCATTATAAAGCTTTTATTGTCTTTAGGTGGATAGGTGTACGGTGTTCCAAACTGTCGGTTATATATCATTTGGTTCTTTTTGTTAAGGATATTATGATGTACATGCCCATAGTTTAACTGCTGATATGAATTGTTAATATCAGGATTGGTGAACGTATTTCCTGGATATTGTTCCGGATATTTATTATACATTGGGTTTGGCGGCAATGGCATTTGATATTGATTGAGTAGTGAAGTATTAAAGGGATATTGAGGGTTCACATTTTGATGAACTGTATTAACAGACGGCAGCAGCATTGGAGGAAAAGCATGAACTTTTCTATAATTTTTTTGTTCTATAATTGGATCTGATTTGTCTTCCTTTTTATTCGTTTGCTTTCCATCTGGTGTGGTCTTGTTTAGGTTATTCATGTTGTTTGTGGAAGTTTTTTGTAAGGTTTAATGCAAAAAGACAAAAAAGCAGCAAACAAAAAATAAATATTCTAAAATGTGGTAATGATAATCAAAGTTAAGACTTAATTTGAAGCAGCAACAAACGCTCAGTAAAGAACAAATATTTTGTTTCAAATTATCAACAGTTTTATTGGTCTCTGGCAAAAAAATATTTCAAAATCAACTAATAAGTTTATTCCAATAAAAAAGAATGTGATATGCTGTGGAATGCGTGTAAAGATGCTCTTTATTATTTATTCTGCTTAAATAATCAATCCGTATGATTTTAAAAGGATTTTTGTTTATAATTGAAATAGTTTCTTTGTTTTTTGTTAAATTTTCTATTTTCCAAGTGTTCATTTAGCAAGGGTTAAAAAAAATAAAAAAAGAAGTTCAAAACATATCTAAAATAGTTTGAAAATTTGAATTATATATAATAAACATTAGTTAGTCGTTGACTAATTTATAAAAAAAAAGAGTACTATGATTTTTTTTCTTCGTGCTTTAAAATCCAAATAGATAATTGTTATTGATTCATATATTATTTTTTTTTCAATTTTAAAAAAATGCAAATGTTGAATAATTTATGTGCTGAATATCCAACTGTTAATATCTCTCTAAAGGACAGCAATCCCATTATTTTCAAAGAAAAAAAATCACACAGAAATTACAACTAGAAAAAATAAGCCATGGAGTGATATGGCGATCATGATCAAAGATGTTTTGTTTTTGGTTTGTTTTTTTTTTTTGCATGTGGCACACAATTATCCACAGTGTAAGTACAAACTGAGTCTTTTTTTTTTTTCATCTTACTTTAAAAAACTAATAGAGTAGTGAAGACTAGTTGACGACTAAGCATAATAACATTGCTACTTTTTGAAGCCGTATTGTATCTTTGAGATGAAAAATTCTTGACCGCAATGCGTCAACAATATTATGGAGAACAATAGACAGTTAAGTTTCAAGAAAAAAATTTCTGGATACGTTCAAAGCCTGCATAACTTCATTTTGCAGACTCATCCTTAACTCCACCCCGGAGGTAAGTCAAGATGTTTTGTTTTCTTCAAAAAAAATGCTCAGGCCATTTTTTTTTTTTTTTTTTTGTTTGAAATCATATGGTCACTTTTTCTCTATTTTTCTCACATTTTTTTACATTACAATAAACATCTGATACAGTGTTAAGTGCGAAAAGTAAACCGATAATAATACTCTCTTTTTATTTTTATGTTTTCCTAGTTGCTGCAAAAGTAAACTTAATGTGTAAATTTATGTTACGTGTTCTTTTGTTTATTTTTGATTTCAAAATAAATATGCGCAAAAAAAAAAAAAAAATTTATTCTTTCAATTTTTCCGTATTACCTAATCGTTAATGAGTTGATGAATAACATGACATATACAATATAAAT
>ERZ794949.144-NODE-144-length-28179-cov-160.645001_pt1 | contig 28179 bp, 19 predicted proteins | sample MGYA00511363_ERZ794949 | MGnify/ENA primary metagenome ERZ794949 (study PRJEB30137, sample SAMN04331402) | food metagenome | isolation source: T1 must sample point D1 replicate B | place: Australia: South Australia ...
TCTTAGCTGTGGGAAAAAAAATTTCTTTAACAACAACATGTCACGACTATTAATATATTGATTTGATTTTTAAATATTTCTTTGATTATAAAGAACGTATAAACAACAACAACAAGCAAAATTGACATATTGAATAGTACGCATTTTGATATTGTTATCTTCATAAAAACCATTGTACATACATATTAAAAAAAGTAGTAAAAATGGCTAGAATTAATGCTAAAAATGTATTGATCAAAATTGTTTTGCCAATCTTCACCGTTTTCCTTATATTCACAGTTTTCATTAGTAGATCTAATATCGAGAGTTTGAATAATGGTGAGTCTGTAACAAAACACAGATGGGCACATGAAGATGAAAGCAGTTTCTATTTCCCTTTCAGCAAAAAGTTTTCAATGCCTAAATACATATACAAAAAGAAAACAAAAAATTGGTTATTTTTCCAAAATAAACAAGAAGATTTAATTCCTCAATCCCATATTGCTCATTACGATTTGAATACTCTTCAATCCACTTCTGATGCTGCTCTAAACAAAGAACAAGTTTTGATCCTAACTCCTATGCAAACTTTCAACATTGAGTACTGGAACAATATCTTGCTTTTAACTTATCCAAGAGAACTTACAGAATTAGGTTTTATTATTCCAAGAAACAAAAATGGTGATGAAACTTTAAAGGCTTTAGAAGCAGTAATCAAGAAGATCCAAACCGATCAAAAGGAATCAAGATTCAAAAAGATTACTATTTTAAGACAAGAATCTGAAAGTGATTCTTTCAATTCATTGAATGAAAAAGATAGACACTCTTTAGATGTACAAAAAGAAAGAAGATCTAAAATGGCTTTGTCCAGAAACCAATTATTGTTTTCAACAATTGGTCCTTACACTTCTTGGGTATTATGGTTGGATTCCGATATCATTGAAACCCCACATTCCTTGATTGAAGATATGACCTTCCACAACAAACCTGTTTTAGCTGCTAATGTTTATCAAAGATTTTATAATGAAGAAACTAAAAAAGATGACATTAGACCATACGACTTCAATAACTGGGCCGAATCTCCTATTGCACTAGAATTAGCTGCCAAAATGGCTGATGATGAAATCATTGTTGAAGGATATGCGGAAATTGCTACTTATAGACCTTTGATGGCTAAATTATACCAATCTACTGGATCTCCTTCTGAAACCATGCCCTTGGACGGTGTTGGTGGTGGCTGTACTTTAGTTAAAGCTGAAGTACACAGAGATGGTGCCATGTTCCCTACTTTCCCATTCTACCATTTAATTGAAACTGAAGGTTTTGCTAAGATGGCTAAAAGATTAGGTTACGAAGTTGTGGGTTTACCAAATTATTTAGTTTACCATTACAATGAATAAGAATCTTACTTATACATGACAAAATTAATACAAACAAACAAACATTCTTTTTTTTTTTTTTTGTTTATTATTATTACTCTTATTTAGCTTTATATAAATATCATTGATTAAATATTCTTATGATAGTCCATATCATATTCAGATTGTAAGTTCAATTCTTTAGCCTTTGGTTTGTGGTCACAGTTGGAAGCATATTCATTTGCTGCTGTCATGTTCAAATTCAAAAAGTCAACAACTAATTGACCAAATTCAATATTTTCTCTGTTTCCCCCTATTTTCTTGTAAGCGTATTGTTTTAAAGATTCACTATTGGCATGTAGATAAGTGTTTACATCAATGGCCGTATGTCCATGAGTAGTGAAACCTATTCTTGCTCTAGTTGATACCATATTGTTCAAGTAATCTTGAAGCTTTCCAGAATTTCTAACTTCATACAAACTCAATACATTTTTGTAATCTTCTTTGGTGTAATCTGTAATGCCCAAGAAGCCTTCAAAAATTTCATTTTCTATGTATTTTTTGTCAATAGAGTCTTTTTGCAGAATAACTTGTGCCATGTACTGACTTGAATGCTTGACATTGCTCAAGATTTCAGGATACCAAACATAATCAGGATAATCAGGAGAAATTTGTCTGGAAATGGTCATTCCACCAGTTTCATGGTCAGAAGTACTAAATAAAATAAAGTCTTCATCTGGATGAGCATCAGCAAAGTTTTTGACATATTCAAAGGTTTCATCAAAAGCCATGACTTCTCTAGGAATACAAGCAGCATCATTATTGTGACCACAATGGTCAATTCTGCTTCCTTCAATCAACATGAAGAATCCTTTTTCGTTTTTACTGGAAGAATGCAATAAATCCAATGCCAAAGCAGCTTCTTCTTTCAGTGTGGGACCTTTATAATCCATATTTTCTCTATCAATTTGGAAAGGCACATCCCCCATTTCAAATAAAGAGATAAATGGTAAAATATCATTCTTTACTGTGTAATTCGTTTGTGTGAATAGATCATAAAATTCAAAGAATTTCTTGTGATCATTGGCCACAGTCCAGTTGCTATGCAATTCATCAATCAAATCTACACCATCTTGTCTACCTTCTTTGACAAAGTGTTGTAAACCACCACCAATCAATAAGTCAACCATCCCGCTCTTGATTTGTTGTTCGGCAATTTGATCTTCTTGAGATCTCAAGTCTACATGGGCCGAAAATGAAGCTGGTGTGGCATCTGTGATTCTAGTTGTAACTACTAATCCTGTTAGGTAGCCTGCAAGTTTGGCTGCTTCCAAAACAGTCCCACAAGGATCTGAAAAAGGATTGACACCAATGGCACCATTATATGATTTCAATAAACAAGAAAAGGCTGTTGCTCCAGCAGCAGAATCAGTAACCAAAGAAGAATTAGATCTTGTTCTAGAAGTTCCTATCAAATAAGAATCCAAATTTAATAACGTACCATAATCTCCTTGAGTTATGTATTGCTTGTAGTTTCTAGCTAAAGTCAAATAATTTGGTCCTGTACCATCAGTAACAAAGAAAATAAAATTCTTTTTTCTTGGTAGAGCAATACTCTTTGGTTGTATAATCAAAAGTTTAATTATAAAAAAGATTATTAAAGCACTGGTAATCAAAAAGAACAAACTTTTCTGTAAGTTTGATTTTGAAAATGATTTTTTTTGCGCTTTATCTTTAATCTTAGAGATCAAAGGAATTCTTTCAGTCAAATTACTCATGTAATGAGGTATTTCGTGTTATGGTTGTTGTATACTTTTTTAAAATATTGAATAACCTGCAATCTGCTCTTTTTCTTGCCTTTTTTTTTTTAAAGGGCTATAAGTTCACCTTTGTCGTTACTGCGGGAAAAAAAACGAACTATGAAATTTGGTAGCTTTCATTATTATCGACGGAGTTATAATCCACAGCATATAAGCGAAAGCAGATATAATGCACAAAAACACAGATGGTCTATAAGACTAGACTGAATGCAATATATAATTACAGCTTGTTGAAAACTATCTATATACAGGAGGTCTGAATTCGCTGTTTTTAATCAACCTCATCACCAGCCAATTCACACATGTATCTATACCTTCTCCTGAAGTTGCGGATATAGGCAAAATTCTTGAATCAAAATCATGGTCCATCTTTGCCAACACACTATTAAAAGCCATTTTCAAATCAACTATGTCTAACACATCTGATTTATCTTGTTTGTTCCCCAGTATTAGAATAGGGATGTTTTTATCATTAGCATTTAAAATCTCTAACACATCTTTTTCAAAAACATTGACACATGACTCCATTTTTTCACCAAAACTCTCCCTTCCTATCTCATCAAAAGATGAATCCATTATGTATATGATAGCATGACATTTGTCAAAGTATTTTGACCATAGACGACGTAGACGAGATTGTCCTGAAAGATCCCAAATTCTCAAGACCATATCTGATTTGTTGGCCGGTCTATTAAAATCCGAAGCTGTTTGTTCCTGAAGAAGCCTGCCGTTTTGAATTGGTATATTAGCAACATTTTGGCCCATTGTTGGCATTATTTTGTTGAAATCTTTATAATTCATTCCTGATTTTTTTTTCAACTGTTCAAGAAATGTTGTTTTTCCTGAATTTTCTATACCTAAGATTAACACTGAATATTCAGGTTTTTCTTTGATTTTGTGATATATCGACTGTACCAAATGAAACATTAAAGAATGTAATAGTTATCTTTGATTATATATTCTGCGGTTTATGAAGGCTTTCTTGATGTTTGATTGCCTTCCAAAGTATTAAATGCTTCAGATTTGTTTAAGAAAAAGGAAAAAAACAATTCCATGCGTAAGAAATCAAATTTGAGGTTTGGCACGTGCAAGGGTAAGTTTTAAATGATAATCAAGAGTTCAATTAAAAGCATAGCTTTGTAAAAGAAAAATATAATACAAATAAAAGTTACACTGTGATTGGCAAGTTAAATAATTTAATCTATTTTCTTTTTTTTTTTTTTTTTACACTTCTGGGTTTGATGTTTCATCTGAGTTACTTACCTCAGATTGAGGTTCAGTCTGTTGATTTTTGTCATCTTTTTTATCTTCTTGGTTGTCATTAGTTACTTTACCGTTTTCTTTGTCATCAACCAAATTTTCGCTGTCTTCATGGTTTTCTTTCTCCTCTTCTTTATGGCTCACTTCAGTATTTGCAGCCAATCCACTAGGAGTAGGATTACTAAACTGTTCTCGTTTTTTCATCAACCAATATGATTCGTTCCAAGTCTTCTCACATATCCTCAGGAATTTTTCTCTATTCAGGTCATTTATCTCTGTCTGTAGCTTCCCTACTGTTTCTTCATTCTGTGTTTTAAATTCAAACTTGAAACTGTCATTATTAATGGAAATAATACCCTTGAATTCACTGTCTGCTTCATCGATTTTATCTTCATTTTCTTCACGGGTTTGATGATCACCTAAAGGCCGTGGGCCTTCTTGTTGTTTGCCTAAACCGGTTTGTGGCAATTCAGGCTGTTGATACATTTGTTGGTTTTGACTATTTTGATATTGTAAAGGATTTCCGTATTGCAAGTGATTATTCAATGGGGTTATGTATGTTGGATATCCAGTCATCATCGCCTCACCTTGTGGATATGCCTGTTGTGCATAAGCAGCGTTTTGGTTCATATAGTTAATTTGCTGAAGCATGTACTGTTGTTGCATCAATAAATAATCGTTTTGAAAGTATCCAGGATGATTATAACATGCTCCTGCGGAATAAGGTGCTGGTTGGACATATTGCGGAACATCATTGTATCCAACATACTTTATTGACACGTTTGGTTTTGTTTCTGTGGCTGTTTGTATAATATTTTTATCCGACTTAATTTTTTTGGTAAAAAACTCTGGTTGTTGTTTCAAATCCAAGGCTGCTGGAATTCTTCTTCTTTTCAAAGAACCATTGGTTTCAGCACTAATATTTGCGTGTAACTGTTTTGAAGAATTTTTGTTACTTGGATCGCTTTGTTCAGAGATGCTATCAAAGCTTTCTTTTTCAGTATTGCCCGGTGTTTGTGAGTGATCTGTACCTGCCCTGTTTTTAATTTGTAAAGATTGTTGTTGTACAACTTCTGCAACTTGCTTTTGGGTTTCCTCATCTAATCTTTCTCTAGGTAAGCCAGGCGTGACACATTTTAAACCTAGTTTTATATATTGATCTTGGTCTTTTTCAGGTACAATCAAGGTTTGAACTTCATTCTGTATACTTTTTTGATTACTCATATTGGCCATATTTGGGTTTATAATTGATTATCTTCCAATAATATATGTGATTAACAGGAAAAAAAAAAAGTGAAAAAATGAACAATTTGACCAAAACTAAAGAAATATGCTTTCAACTAGGATGGGTAAAAGGCTCTGGCTGAAATCTTATGGATATATCCAAATGTTCCAAAAAAGAAAAAGGGGGACAACTTTTAAATAATAATACCTTTGAAGCAGTTTATACAGCAAATTCAAATTTTCAATACTTATAAAAAAAAAAAAGCCTGTGAATACTATTTTTAAGACTATCTAGATCATTCAATGGCCTAATGAATTCAATTTTTTTTTTTTTTTGAAAATTTTTTTCTTCACGTTCTTCTACCTTATTAAGGGAAAAACTCAACGGCTATTTCATTAAGTGATGAAATAATTTCAACAAATGGGCAACTTTTAAAGCATATAATATTTAATTAAAAAAAATTTAAATCAAATTTATTTCGTATCCTTTACAATGCGTTTTTATGGAAAAATACACATTTTTTTTTTTTACTAGCGGTAGTTGAATCGAAGCAATATTGATAAATTGATAATCATGATGTTTTATTATCTTATTAAAAAGCAAACAAAAATGCTTATATAAAAAATTAATTTTAATATTTTTTTTTTCATTATATATTTCATTAAAGTGGCATCAACCAGCTGGAACGATTTGCAGTATATGTTATCATATACCCATAAATTTGCATGTCATTTATTCAACATGTTCGATATCGGCGTTCTTTCTCTTTAGTTCACCATCAGTTAAAGCAGCAATACCAGAAACAGCACCCAAGTTTTCAATACCATCACCGAAGCATTCAGCAACTTCTTCTAAGGTTCTTCCAGAAGTTTCAACGAAAGTGAAGCAAATACAGAATTCAACTGCTAAAATACAAACAAAGACTAAGTAGTATTTCCAGTGGATAGCATCCATAGCAATTGGATTAACGAAACCATTGTAAATCAAAACAACGACTTGAACTAAATTCCATAAAGACAAACCCTTGGCTCTGATCTTGAATGGTAAGATTTCAGAAACATACAATATTGGTAAACCATTTAATGCTAAGTTGTAGAAGAAGTAGAAGATGAAAATGAAGGCCAAGACACCTTGTCCTAACTTATGATTTTTGAAATCACCCTTTTGAGCAGTGGCAGATAAAGCAGTCCAAATAATGAAGGATACTAACATACCACCGACACCTAATTTGATAACTAAAGTTCTCTTCTTTAACCATGGAACAATAAAGAATGCTTGAATCAAACAAACACCGTAGTTACAGATCATTAAACCAGCATTGATAATCAATTGTTCAGATACTTTATGATAACCAATGGAATCCAAAACCTTTGCTAAGTAGTAAGAAACTAAACCATTACCAGAAAATTGCATGAATAGACCAATCCAGAAAACAATCCACATTCTTTTTCTGTTAGCACTTGTAGCAAATAGTTCTTTGAAAGTAGATTCTTTTTGAATAATAGATTCTTGTTCTAAAGCCAATTGAATTTCAGTTAGTTCATAATCGATTAAATCTTCACCTTCAGGATAGCCACCTGTGTGGTATTCAACTAAAACATCTCTGGCTTCTTGAACCTTTCCTTGAGCAACCAACCATCTTGGGGATTCAGGAACAAAGAATGGAACAAAAATAACTTGTAAAACAGAGAACAAACATTGTAAAATTGTTGGGACTCTCCAGTTGATATCCTTGTGGGTAACGTTTCTTAAACCAAAGGTAATCCAAGCAGCAACAATAGCACCTAAATACCAGTTAGAGTTAAACATAACACCTAAAACTTGACGGAAAGCAGGATAAGAAATTTCACTTAATAAAGAAACAGAAGCTAAAGTGGTAACAGTACCACCCATACCCATAACAATTCTGGCAGCTAATAACATACCATAGACATCTTTCTTTTTATAATTCGCGTCATAGTTGTATTTCCAAACACCAGCTAAACTTTGGATAATAACACCAACAATGATTAAAACATTGCTCCAAATAATAGCTTTTTTTCTACCGTATTTGTCACAACAGTAAGAAGCAATGGATGCAGACTTGATAATAGGTAACAACATGATCAGATTACCAAAGACCATACCGTTACTTAAGGCACCTAAGGTTGATCCAGAGACATTACCAATGGCGTTGTTAAATCCAGGTTCAGAATATAAACCATTGAAAATGGAACCATCGTAACCAGCTAGACAAGAAGCCCAGGAAATAATCCAAACAGCAAAAATTAATTTTCTGAAATGTTTTAATTGGTACCAACGTTTACCGTCAAAGTGAGGTAAAACGGATTCAACAGTAATTCTTTGTTCACCACTGCCTGTCAAAGCAAAGTTTTGATCAAGCTTTTCATTGGTAAATTTGTTCTCTTCATCACCGGAGGATGAAGCATTTAAATTTTCATTCATTTTTGTATGATTAATTGTATTAGTATTTGTATTCTGGTTTTATTACTATACTTCTTCTTTATTAAAAAAAATTACATTTGATACATGAATGTTGTGAGTTTTGCAATTAATGTTATCGTCATTATATATAATCAAGCAAATCTAAAAATATAATGAATTAATCAAATTTGAGAAGACAAATAGCTAACATTTTTCCTCTATTCCGATTTAAAAGGATTTTGAAGTGATATAAGAAATTAGACAGCAAGCACTGAGAAGAGATTGATGCTGCTGTTAATTTTTCCTTACTAATGTAAAATAATAAAAATTCATAGTTGGAACAAGCAAAAAATGTTGAATATTCCATATGTTAACGCTATCTGCAAAGAGTAAACAAAACTTTTAGCACAAGGAGCAGAGGAGAACCCAATTAGTTAAATGTTTATTTTGGCATTTGTTAGCTTAAAAGCTAGAAAAAAACATATATCTTTATTTGATTCTATCACTACACAGTACAATTAGTAAGCTTAAAATTTCCATATATGGGAAATAAGCTTTATGAATATTTTTTTCTTAACAGCTGGTGTATTATTTTTAGCCTGTATTTCTTTTGTTTTATGAAAATTAGTTTATCTTTTTTTCATGTATTTTGATCTAAGTCCATCTTTAAAAGAGCAGTAATACTATTTTTTTATTGTTATTTGCACCTATTAAATATTCATTTTAGTGTATTGAGATGGATGAATTTGTAGATTTGACAGTTTGGTTTTTTCCCAAAATGATAATTTAATTGGGGTTTTTTTATCTTTTTAACGCCATCCTTTTTTTTTTTTTTTAATTAAAGCTGATTCGGATAAGCGGAAATCTGGTAACCGTTCCATGAGCCATAAACAAAAAATAAACAAGTTTCTATATAGTAATCCAGCACTCATCGTATAAGGGACGAATTGTATAGCTATCAGCCATTCTCATTTTATCGGTATCACTAATTTTTAAGTACTCTTCTTTATCGCGGGTTTTATCAAACAGTTTTTTTCCATATCCCATTAGCACATCGCTCTGTTTATCATTAATGTTCCTACACCAATCTTTACTGATGCTATAGTCGATTAAATGTTTATTTCCAAATATACTGGCCACACAAGCTTTAATTTCAGTTACAGCCAAGTGCATTCCTAAGCACATTCTATTCCCCTGCCCAAATGTCATCGTGTACTTGTCAAATAACTTCATTCTACTTTGATATTCTGCGTCACTTTCATTAAAGTTTTTCAACCATCTTTCTGGTTTAAATTGATCAATATCCTCTCCAAATACATCCTCATTTCTATGTAACGTATATGGTTGTGTGGAAACAACTATTCCTTCATGTATTGAGTATCCACCAACCTTTAGTGTCTTTCCTGGGGGTACAAATCTTCTTTCACTTCCGGGTATTGCCGCATGCAATCGAAAGTTTTCTTTAATAATCGCATTCATTATTGGCATTTCTAAGTCTAATTTGTTGTAATCATCAATCTTTATCAAGTCATTTTCAGCTGTAAATGTAGCTAAAATTTCTTTATGAAGTTTGAATTTCCATTCGCTGTTGCAAGGTCTGGCCAATTGCCATAAAAGATAGGTCAAAGTTGTTTGTGTTGTATCTGCACCAGCCAAAGTGTGATCAGCTATCTCACTACCAATTTTAGCCAAGTCTCTATCATATTTGTCAAACAGCAAAGACATTGTGTGATCAGATTTTTTTAGATCTTCTGGGGTGTAATTATTGGCTACCGTTTGTAACTTTTCCCATATCCACTTTCTACCAGTTTTCATAGTTTCTTCTTTACCTGTAAAGTAAGCTATATATTCGTACAATTGTGGAGCCATACAAACCCAAAACCATAATGATGAAGAATCTCTAAAAGAATTAAATATGTCATTTTCAAAACTCAAGTCTTTACCTTTGAAATCGAGTATTTTCAAAAAATCAGAAGACGAGTCAAATCCAAACTCAAATCCTGTAACAACATCCATTGCTAAAGCACCAAAAACTGAATAAACGTCAATGTCTTTTCCTTTGTTAGAAATCAATACGTTTATACAATCATGTATTTTTGAATTTAAAAAATCGGCATGTTTTAACACAAATGTTTTAGAATAAATTTTTTGTAAGTACTTTCTTTTGTTAATGTGTTCTTTTGTATCACCAGTAGAAAATAGATTTCTATTTGAAAAGTTTCCAAATTGTGAATAAAATCCATTTTGTGTTTTTTTGTTTTTTATAAACTCTTTAGGATAATTGTCATTTAGGTATATCTTCTTAACGGTTTCTCTGTCAATTATAGACACTTCATTAGGACTCACTTGAACTATAGGACCATATTTTTGATGCAACTCATGAATATGAAGCATACCTTGCTCCTTTCTCATTTTGTTGTATATGAAAAATTTACTAAATTTGTAGTGATAAGGGCCGGGAATTCTTTGTAAGTTTAATTGATTAAAGAACAATGGATATATTAAATAGCAGTAAACAAGAAGACTTAAAAAAAAAATAAATATAGCGTTCAACATATTTGATTATTTGATTTGGGATTTACAGACAACTTTTTTTTTCTAGTGAAAAACAAACCAGTCAAATTAAAACCTTTAGTTTAAATATGATTTCAAATGTGAACAAAAAATATTTCAGATAAGAAGGATTAAAAAAAATAGAAGAGCATTTCTCGCTTATTTTTTTTTTTTTGAAGGCTTTTTCTTCCGCAAACTGATTAGAATTCGCGCCGATTGTAACCCCCCAGATACTCACTTCGCTAATTAGCATCTAAAAAGTTATTAGTCGGATAAAAAGCAACAATTCAAACATGTGATTTTTTATTTCATGGATAGTTGTTTGAGCCTATTAAGATTTCAATGCTGCTTTGGAGAGTCACCAAAAATACTACATCTATTTGGTCTTATCAGAGACAGTCGGAGATTGTAGATTTATTTTTATTTTACAATATTTTTCATTGATTATATCCAGCATACGGAGATAAACAATTTAAAACTAGAGTAATCCAACAAGAATTTAATGTAAATGTGTGCAAAAGAATAATACTTGTTAATATCGATAAATAAACAGCATTAAAGTTTTGTACTATAATTCTTTAGCCCATACCTCACTTATAAAAACAAAAAAATGCTATAATCCCAACACTTTAATACTGTACCAAACCTACGGAGCTTATATCAAAGTTTATTAATGCACGTGACAATATTTCAACCTTACGAAACCCGTTTTGAAATATTCCTGTTTTTTTTCTCTTTTCCGTTTTTAAGAGTACGAATTGATCTAAACGTAGTGATTAATTTCAAGCAATGTGATACAATATTTCGTATAACAACCAATCGAGCTCTAAAGTACTACAAATGTTTATTAAATTTTTTCTTCCTAGAGTAAGTCTAATCAAAAGATATCCGTTTAAAATATCTAAAGTGAATTATTCCACTGATTTACCTGTAAATAATGTCAAAAATATCAAACTATACAATTTTCTGATGAAATACAAATTTGTTCAATCAATGTATGCGAACCCTAAATACAGTCATTTTTTCCAAGATCTTTTCAACTCAAGTACTAAAACTGTAATCATTACGTTTATGATATTACATGAACTAACAGCAACTATTCCTTTCATTGGTATATGGTATTTTTTATATCAAAACGGTAACGATCTTAAAGACAAATTCAATAGTATTAAACAAAATAGTAATGATGATAAATCGGATATAACTGAAAAAAGCAAAATCGCACAGTTCATGGATGAAAAAATGGCAAAATTTGAAAAGTCAGTTAACAGATTCATCACAAAGTTTATTGATACTAAACCTTTTGATGCTGATGAATTGAAGCTGATGACTATGACCGGTGTTGTATCCTACACTGCTGTAAAAATTATGGCCCCTGTTAGAATTATGGTATCGGTCCTGTGTACCCCAAAAGTTGCCAGATTTTTCCAAAAAGGATTCAATTTAATATTTAAATGATCAAAGTATATATAGAACTAATCATACTTTTGACAAATAAGCTTTCAAAACCACTATACTTGTTTTACTTTTTATATAGTAAAGAACGAAATCTATATGTGGCTAAAGTCCGTTTCTGAAAATTCTTTTCGTTAAAGTGAAAAAAAAATGCTCTTGAAAAAATCAAATGTAAATACACCCGATTTGCTCTTTTTTGAAAGAGTTGAATATTCAACTAGGTTGATCTCTGACTATTTATAATAAACATTACTACTTCAATATGACGATTACCAAGCCTTGAGAAGAAATAGTAATATACGAGAGTTTTTTTTTTTTTGAATACTTTATATATTAACATATTATGAATCAAGTTGATAATATAAACTCTAAAAAACCTCCCACTGAGGTTATATCCATTGAACCATATAAAAATAGAAAAGATAATTCAAGAATTTCTGTTTTAGATGAATATGAAATTTTAGGTTACATTGCTGCTGGTACTTATGGTAAAGTTTATAAAGCAAAGAAATTAAACAACTCGGAGATAGAATTTAATGATGAATTGAAGCCATTCAATCAAATTAGCTTTCAGCAAGAATCCAATAATCATGTAGAAAGTGAAAATGTAGATATAATCAATCAAGATACAAAGAAAAAGATAAAAACTGAAGAACAAATTGATAATTCAGCTGATCCTGGATCAAACTTGTCTATAGAAGAAATAGAAATTAACAAAAGTCAAAGCAATAATAACCAAAAGTCTAATGAAAGCAAAACTTTTAACAAACCGAAAAGATTACTCATATCTGAAGAATTAGAAAATAAAATTCTTGAGGGAGAATCATTTGCGACAAATGAGAATAACAAAGAATCTTCAAAGACTATAAGTCAACTTTTAAACTCAAAGAGAGATGAGATTGATTTTTTTACAAAAAATGAACCAGATATAGAACAAATACCTGAAATTAATATAGACCAAGAAATCCAAGAAATACAAAACAAAATTATTTTAGAACAATCAAAGCTCAATGCCGAACGAGAAGCAAAAATAAAGGCAAAAGGCAATGTACCACCACAATTCTATGCTATTAAAAAGTTTAAAACAGAAAGAGAAGGATTTGAAGCACTTTCGTATATTGGAATATCTCAATCCGCATGCAGAGAAATGTCTATATCTCGAGAACTTAACAACAACCATTTAACCAAACTAGTTGGCATCTTTTTGGAAAAAAAATCCATATACATGGTTTCTGAATTTGCTGAATATGATCTTCTCCAAATTATCCATGCCCATTCTCATCCTCATAAGAAATACATAGAAACAAAGATGTTGAAATCTATAATGTGGCAGGTTCTTGATGGGTTGTCGTACTTACATCAAAATTGGATCATGCATAGAGATTTAAAACCTGCAAACATCATGGTGAGCTATGACGGATGTGTAAAAATCGGTGATCTTGGTTTAGCTAGAAAGTTTAATAATTTAATTCAATCTTTATACACTGGTGATAAGGTGGTTGTGACAATTTGGTATAGAGCACCTGAATTGCTATTAGGTGTAAGACACTACACACCTGCTATTGATTTATGGGCTGTAGGATGTATTTTTGCTGAGTTGATATCATTAAGACCTATTTTCAAAGGTGAAGAAGCTAAAATGGATAATAAAAAAACAGTTCCTTTCCAAACAAGTCAGTTTAAAAAAATATTGGAAGTATTGGGTACTCCTAATACTCAAAACTGGACGAACCTTCAAGAGTATCCTGAATATTACAATTTTGCCAGATTTCCCAAGTATGAAGATAATTTGCAAAATTGGTACAATGCTGTTCAAGGAAAAGATTCTTATGCTTTAGACCTTTTAAAAAAGTTGTTGATATATGATCCAATACAAAGAATTGATGCTGAAAATGCATTGAATACTGAATACTTTAATGTACAACCATTGCCTAGTTTGAATATTTTTGAAGGATTAAATTATAAGTATCCACCAAGAAAGATTCATGTTAATGATAATGACATTTTAGGATTGATCAAAGACAAAAAGAACTTACCTAAACAACAAGTTACGCAGATGAAATCAAATATTGTTAATAATGCAGAAATTATTAGACAAGCAGAAGAAAAAAATGCTAACAACAATCAACAAGACATTAATCCAGGAATGATTCAACAAAAAATCACCAACATGAATTATCCAACACAAATCAAAAACAATTTGAACTTGCTTACGGATGAACAAAAGAAATTGTATTTGAAGGCTGAGAATGATCTAATTAAAGCTGCTGAAAAGAAGTTAATTGCTAAGGGTGAATCACAAGAAACTATTCAACACCATTTGAAATTGATAAGACTGAGAGTAGCAGAGGAGACTAGAAAGAAAATTTTAAATCAACAAGGTTTGCAAAACAAAGTTAATGTAGATACAATCAATGGTGTAAGTATTGATTCTAGTTTGCCAGTTGCTGAGCAATTTAAGAAGTTGTCAAGTATTTTAAGAGCTTCTTTGTATAGATTATTGACAATGTTCAATATCCCATATAGTGCAACTGATACAAATCCTGAGTTGATGAAAAAGATGGAGAAGTTACAACCATTGAAGTCTCAATTTAATGAAAGTCAAATGAAAGAATTGAGTATTATCAAGTTGTGCTATCAAAAAGAAAGGATGTTGAAACAACAAATTCAATACTCTTTGAATCAACAACAACAAAGCAATGGTATGGAACCAGCATCTAAAAAGACAAAAATGTAAAATTTGTTTGTTCCAAAATATTAATGATCGAAAACAAAATAAGCATCAAGACATGATCATTACCTACAAAATATATATATAAAACTATTTTTTACCTTTTCTATTTCTTCTTTTTTGAGAAATAATTCTTTTAGTTTCATCATCCAATCCACTTTTATTTTTGGCTGCAGCTTCTTCAGCCTCTTCAGCTTTCTTAGCTTCTTCAATTTTTTGTCTTTTATAAATAGCATCTCTAGCCTTTTCAACACCTTCTTGTCTTTTCTTAACAACATTAGCATTTTCTATAGCAAATTCAACAACTAGTCTTCTACCCTCAAACTTATCTAAAACAACGGCACTAGCTTCTTCTTTAGTTAAAGAGTCTAATATTTCCTCTTTACTAACTTCGTGAGCATTCAACCATCTTAAACCCATTAAAGCAGATTTATGATCTTTATATTCAATGAAACCGTAACCTCTACTTCTACCAACAGAAGTACCTTTGACTTCCATGATAATTTTAGCTTGTTTAACCAAACCGGTTTTTTTGGTCTTCTTGGCATCTCTTTCTTTGACTTGTTCAATTTCTTCTGGAGTTAATCCTCTGTATTGATATTTGGTGGATCTGTCATATTCTTCTTTACTTAAAGAATGTCTCTTTTCATCCTTAACTTCAGTGGCAAATTGAACGACAGCCTTTCTAGCTAACTGCTTTAAAGATTTTTCGGTCATTGATCTAGGTATGTTTCTTACAGCCAATCTAGTCATAGATAAATGTAATGAAGGATTGGATTTTAATTGTTCAACTCTCAAGTTATAAGACTTTTCTCTTATATCCAAATCTTGTGGGGTTAAAACAGCAGCAAGTTTGGACTTTTCAGTAATTCTACCTTCATTTAACAAGAACAAGTTTCTTCTATCTTTGTCACCTGGTAGCTTACCCAAAAATTCTTGTCTTTTCAAAGCACTCTTTTCAGAAGCTCTACTAGCAGATTCTCTGTCTAAAGTAGCTGTGATGGACAAAACTCTACCTTGATAAACATATTCTGGTCTAACATCATCACTGATTAATAGAGAGGTAGAACTAGATTCTGGTGCGTTTTTTAAACAAGCCTCATAAGCTTCTTTATTAACAAAAGAAACAAAAGCTGTACCTTTTGGCATACCTGTTTCTTTATCGGTTACTGGTAAAGCATATTTAACAGAACCAAACTTACTAAAGTGCTCTTCTAATAATTCTTGGGTAGCATCGTATGGAACATTTCTTACAAAAATGGAATAGTCTTCCATTCTGTTTTTTGGTTTTCTTTCTTTAAATTCACTGAAATTTAATTTTTCTTCATCAACTTCTTCTTTGATTTCAGACTTTATTTCTTTTGCTTCATTATCACCATCTTCACGGCTTCTCTTTCTATTTTCACTGACAGGATTCTTACTTTGCCATTGTGTCTTATCAACAGCAAAATCAACAGTAACGTTTCTTCCGTCTATTTTTAAATCCTTAGCATTTTCAATTGCATTTTTACAAGAAGCCATTCTCTTCATGACAACAAATCCGAAACCAGACATCTTTCCGTTTCTACCTCTTGGAATATATGCGCTATCAACAGTACCAAATCTTTGGAAATACTTGATTAAATCTTTACCATCTCTTATGCTCCAAGGAAGGTTACGAACAATAAGTTTTGGTTTACCTTTGTAGACTGAATCTTCGTCGTTATTATCTTCTTGTTTAACTTCAACTGGTTGGACTTCAGTTTCGCTTTTAGGTTTTCTGTCTCTTTTCTTAGCTAAATCAACTCTTATAATTTGATCCTTTAATTTCATTTTTCTAGATTTCTCTAAAGCAACTTTACAATCTTCATCTTCAGCAAAGTTAACAAACCCAAACCCTCTACTTTGTTGGTTTTCATCTTTGACTATAATGGCGTGTCTGATTGGTGCTATTTGAGAAAACCAATTGGAAAATTCATCATCAGTTACGGAGAATGGAATACCCCTAACAAATAAAGTCTTTGGATCAATATCTGACATTTCAATGGTTATGTATTTATTTGTTTTTTGGTGTTTGATGAGATGTGCTATAAATCATGATTGTATCAAAGCAAACTTTGAATTTCTTTTTTTTTTTTTTTCTTTTTTTGCTTTTTAGCTAACTTCATCAAAGAGGAAATTTACCAGAAAAAGAAATTTTTCAGCCTGGCTTATCACGTGTTTTGCTGAGCCTGTTACTAAGCACGTGTCATCGGATATAAACAAATTCATATATCCGATTTACGGAGATAAGTATCGGAGATGTGCACAGAACTAATAGCCAATTACAAGACTATATAACTTGTATAGAAGTTTGATGGTTATCTATCAAGTAGTAAGTCATCTTTTATTCAAAAAAAAGTAACAAGTATATATTTTTTCAACCTTATTTAAATCTAATAATTGCTCATCTATATTGGGAATCTTATTATTTAGCTTAAGTGGATGCTTGAATATATATGAATTATAAACTGGATTCCAACAACTGGGTTACATAGGCTACAGCTTCAGAGTCTTTTTGTTGCTCTGCTAACTCTAGAGCTTGTTCATATTTCTTACATTCAATAAAACTATTAAATTTATCCTCAAATGGCCAAGTGTTATTCTGCAATGATATAATTTTACTAGCTTCATTGGAATACTTCAATTCAATAAGTTTTTTATAAATCAACTTCAGATACTTACTATTTTTTCTTTGACTGGAAAGTATAAGGACTTTTTCAATGTCGAAGTATGTCGATGTAATTGAAGCTAAACACTCATGCAAATACAATTGCTTATCACTGATATTGAAAGTAGTAACAAATTTATTGATTAATTTTTTGTTTCCATAGACTATTAACATTGATAACGTCTCATTTAGTGTTTTTTCAATAACATCAATATTAAACTCATCAAATACATCTTTTTGAAAAGCTAATAATTTTATATCCCTTTTTATGATGTTATGACATTTCAAAGATTGATTTGAATAACTATTTTGGTTTTTTCTATAAATCACATCCACCTGGGTTAACGTAGTGCTTTTAGAAACTTTATTTTCCTCATCTTTTTTCCATATCAAATCCAACAAGTCTATGACTTCATCCATTTGAATATAGTACTCGTAAGACAAACCAAACTGTTCAGGAGATAATTCAGTTTTTTCTAATATCTTGAAAAACATATTCAAATCAAGGTTTTTATTATTCATCATTAAAAACTTTGTTAGCCTTGAACTTCTAAAGTTTTTTTTGTATTCGTACAATACATATGTCAATAGCAATGGATCACCAACTTTATTCAAAGTATTCACTAAAACTTCATTCAAGTATAAGTTTTCTTCATCATTGGTAACACTTTTGTTTAATTCTAGTAAAGGGACTATGTGTCTTTTAAATACAGAATCTTTAAATATCAAGTTTTTAGCAAGATCAATTCTTTTTTCGTTTAAACAAGTTTTAAACAGAGATGAAAATGGAAAAATCAACTTGTTATTATCAATGTTCAATACTTCAAATAAGGATTCTATTTCCTTAAACAATTCATCATCAGATTTTTCATCATCTAACCTTATTTTTCTTTTGAAAAATGTCAACAAAACATCAACTACAAGATCGTAATCTTTCCAGTACAATGCAAGTTTTAAACATTCATTGAGTATCGGTATCTTATTATTTTTGGTATGACATTCCGGTCTATTTATCAACAACTTTATGAAATTTTTAGTCCCAAAATGTTCAAATTCTTTGTAAGTTATTCTGTAATTCAAACAGTCTTTGATGTTGTTAAAAATCCTTAAATTTTGACAAGTTTTTTCAAAATTATCATTCATCTTTACCATTACACTTTTTTTGGAGTCTTTTAAAGCATTAATCAACATTGAGCTCTTCCCCCAAGTTGCACAACTCAATAATCTTTTTTGAATAAGTGGATCAAATTCTTCTAAAGAAGCCGTAATAACATCATTGACAACGACAAATAAGTTTAAATTTTCCAAAACCGGTAAGACTTTTGATATCTGGCCTTCTTGATACATTTCAAAACAATCGTTTAATATAGAAGATTCGTGGGTCGATCCAACTTGGAAAATATTTTTGGTAACATTTTCTATTTTACTTATTAAGTAGCATTGGTTATTGGAAGTGTATACTTTAATACCATCAATACTAGTTATCATGTCAATTACTTTGTTTTCTTCATTGAACCAAAATGTTATATTTGATCCCGTTGGGCCGTATAAGATTATATCATTTTCCAGCTCATTCAAAACAGCTATACAATCATTGCTCACCCATTTAATAAATTTTGGAATGAAAGACAATTTGATTTCTACTAAAGGTCTTATATTTGAAGAGTTAAAACTAGTTGAAAAAATAGACATTGTTTGCAGCTTATTGTTAAATAAAGTAATAAAATTGTTTGACAAAGAAAAATAACCTTTATCAAAGTGAACATTATTCTTCAATGTTTTCAACCCTGAAGAGGGACTCAATAAAAGTAACTTATTTTCACTGAAAATGACTATACTATTATTGTTTTTTACTACCCAACTGTCATTATCCAATATAACATAGCTCTTGTTGTCATCTGCATTGCTATAAAGCAGCTTTATACTTCTTGTTGATAAATCCAATTGATAAAAGTTTTGTTGTTTTTTCGAAAGCAATATGTTCTTTTCCTTCAAATCCCATATTTCATCTGTTGAGTCATTTTCATTTATGAAATCAAGTGTATACTCTTCAATATTTTCCATAAACTCAGTTACAATGATATTGTACTTCATTACAGTTATAAGATATATTGTTGATGTTTTAATGTCATAATCCCACTTTAAGGTAATGATATCATTTTGTTCATGATCCCAATTGTTGTTTATCAAAGATACTTCATACAGTATATTGGTATTTTGGTCTAAAGATTTCACTATAACTGACTTTTTATTGAAAGATAGCTCAGCAATCAAATCCAAAAAATGTGTTCTGTGGTTATCCGACTTAATTTCATCATTCAGTAAAAGGGTATCGTGATAAGTGAATGATTTATTGCCTGCTTGTTTACCAGTCAATAATCTAGACCTATAATATACATCATCCAATCTCTCCCAATTAAGCAATGATTGGAAGTGTTTATGATTTTGAGACATAGATATATAAAGGAAAGCTTGTTTTGGTTATGCTAGATTTTGTAATTGTTATTGGTGCGTTTCAATAAACAAATGTTATCCTCTGTTACTGTGTAGCGAATTTATTCAGCACGTGCTTTAAAAATACTTACCCGACCAGAATATGTTTTTTTTATACACTAATCGAGTATGCAAAATATAAGCATTAGTAAGTCTAACTGTGACGATAACGTCATCAATACTACAACATAGCTACTCTACTATTCTATGCTATACATATGTACGTACAAGTTCTCCTAATATATATTCTAGACTGGGTTGTCCTTGTTTTTTTTTTGCCTGTTTTTCATCTGTATTTGAACCCTTAACTGTAGGAACGATGATTTCATATTATGCCTTAATTTTTTCTTCACTGTTTAAAGGTTGAAATCTAATATGTCCGATAAGTTCATTTACATACCAAATAACCAATAACCATGAGTGATAAAGAAGAAAGCATATTAAACAACGAAAATAACGAACCTATAGTATATCTTATAGGAAATGACAATGAAAAAAACATTGAAATTCCATACAGATTGGTAACCCTATCGCCAATATTAGTGAAGTTTATAGAAAATTTAGAAAACAAAAATGACAAAACCGTTGACGGCAATGATGTATACGAAGTCAAACTAGACAATTTAAGCAGCAACATACTAAATTATGTGAAGAAATATTTGGAATATAAGTATGAAAACGAAACTTTAATTAAAAATTCAAAAGGTGTAAGTAAAGTTGCTGATTTGGATATTCCTGATTTTGAATACCCACAAGAATTATCTTTGGAGTTGTTGATGGCAGCAGATTACTTAAATATTTAAGCTGATTAATTACTCTTTTATATAATCGTATAAATTCTCCAAAACGAACAAATTGAGATTGACAAAAGTTGCTGGTTTTATATCTTTGTAAACAGTTTTCTTTTGACAATAAGGGCAGGTAATTTCAGGCATTTGTTTTGCAGTATTAAAGGAATAATCAGAGGAGCCATTGTTTTCCGCAAGCACCCAATCATTAATGGCTTTTTGACCAAATAAATGGCCACACTTCAATCTTCTTAAAGAATTCGCTGTGTTGTTTATTTCGGTTTTGGATACACTGCATTTCAAAATAGGATGGAACTCAGTTAAATGCGGTGGTAATTGAACAGGCTTGACAAACCCACCATTTTCTATGAGTGAGTCATATGTGTTTACCTGTTCACCATATCCATCAATGTAGTATAATGCACCCTCTACGAGTTTCTGAGCAGAAGTCTTCTTAGTTTCATTGGGTTTGAGGGTATAATATAGTTCTTCAATAAAATCAATCAACAATTGAATATCATTTTCCAATACTTCATTTTGCAAGATTCGAACTAACAAGTTTTGACGTTCTTCTGTGTTATCAATCTTTAGAGCTTTAATGAAGAATTTAATATTTTGCTTTATCAAAGATCTCCTTTTTTCTATTTTTAAGTCTAATTTATTGTACAATGTCATTAACTTTTTTATGTATTCTTTATAATTTATATTCTCCATTGAACAATTCATTAACTGTATGATTATTGCATACAATTCATAAGTCCATGTTAAAATTAAAACATCCTCTTTGTCCAAATCAATTACTATATACATTCTAGTTTGTAGAAACTGATTTATTATTGAACAGTCACCATTTTCTACAAAACAGTTGATCATATTTTGTAAATCAAACTCATTTTCAGAACAATCTTTTTCTTTTAACCCCATTTTGTGATCATATTCATCAATCAAATCATCAACTACGTCTTCAGAAATTGCATAATTATCATCATCGAAGTTTGCATAATTTAAAAGATTTGCCTTGGGTATGGTCAAGTTTGAATATATCTTATTTTTATACCTGGTGAAGATCTTTTCAGTGGCATCAAATTTTTCATTATAAATCTGCGTTGATTCCTTTGTATTGCTGTTTTCACATCCATTCAACAACTGGTCGTGTGATAAACCAGATAAATTATCTAGAGAAGTTAACAATTCGTCTATATCATTCATATGCTGAGCTCTTTCATTTCTAAAATCCTCACGTAGCTTACTGTATGAAACAGTCATCTTTAAGGTTTCAAGAGGACTATTTGGTATAAAGCTTTATTGAAAACATCAAAGGGGATATGGGGGGTTTTTTTTGGTTGAAAGAAAAATAAAGCTGTTATCTAATCGGGAACTTGATGAGTGGCTTATATCCGAAAACAGTGCAACGTGATTAAATGTCAAGTTCAAATATATGAAGTTATTGAAATTATAGAAGTCTTGGTATGCCTGTAGTTCATTTTTTTGAATATTCAAGATCATGCCAGGTACCTATATCACCTTGTTTTAAGTGTGGTAAATACAAAAAGAGTGAATTTTTTAAAAACAAAAGTACCTGATATTTTTCTCTAATAACTTTAAGTACTAACAATTATCTTGTCTTACCTGTCAAACATCTCTCTAAATGTTGGGCAAATCTATTTGAAAGCAAATCTCTTTTACATATATCACACTTTACATAAACAACCTCAGTACTATTGCTTGAATTTATAATATTAGTCATTGGGTTTTTGTTACTACTTGAAACATTCATTCCATTCGGTTGCACATTTGGTGTGTTAGATTGACTTAAGATTATATCCAAAGACTTTTCTTTTATGAAGTTATCTTCGTTGCTAGGATTATTTGACATAGCGACATCTTGGTTGTCTTGTTCCAATTTATAGATTTTTTCCGGTAATAGATTTTTGGTGATTTGTGAAGTAGTGGGTATTATATACTGAACATTTTCAGAGCCATCGTTATTTGTGCTTTTAGTGCTGTTTGTTAGAACTGACATGTTGGCACTATTGAATACTTCATTATTGTCTTTGTTTGACAAAATATACTTCAGAATCTTGGAGGGTTCCTGAAGATCAAGATATGTCTTTGTGATTTCTTTTTCAAGTATGGATGAAATCATTTGTTCCAGCAAATTGTCTGCTAATTCTTCAATACCACTGCTCATATATATTATAATGGTTAATGTGATCTGTATTTGGTTTGTTATAAACTTGATTTTGTTTTGTTTGTTCAACAAATGCACATGTGATATTGGATTTCCGTTTTCTCCGTTTTTTTTTCGTGTTGAAACTCTCTACATACAATATAGGCAAAAATATATATTATGGTTAATATTATAATCGGATTTAAAAAATTGTAATATATACATCATCTAATTATAAACTAACATCTTTGAAGCTATCAGCGACAAAGTCACTGGAAAATACTTCTTTAGCCCAAGCTACAATTTCAGGATGCTTTGACTTATATTCATCAGTCAAACCAAAGTTTAAAGAGTAGAAGAATGGGATGGCAGCAGCAAAGTCAGCTAGAGTAGGAACGTCAGGGTCAGCTAAGAATTTTTGATGCTTCAAAGTTTTACCGGCAAATTTGGCAAAATATTCTAAGGAATTCTTTGAACTCTTTTCAGCTAATTCATCATCCTTTTCTTTGACCCCAAATGTTATCAACATAACATCTGCTGTTTGAGGGATATATTCAGAAGTGACAAATGACAACCATCTTAAAATGTCGTTATGTGTTTTGTAGTCAGTTGTGGTGTCTTTTGAACCGTAGCCTAATTGAACAGCCTTATCGACCTTAGGGATCTTTTCAGAAATGGCTTTTTCAATCAAGTAGTTTGCAATGGCAGTCATTTCAGTTAAGGTGAAAACGTCACCATCTGAAGAAGTTTCTAAGTAAGAAGGGAACTTCTTTAGTGGGAAGTTGTCGATAAATTCTTTGTTGTCGTAACCAGAGTCTGTTTTGTTAACGTATACTAATTCAACATCTAAGTCTAGGTACTTCACTAGGTTTGTGAATAAAACGGATCTACTAACAGGTAATAAAAATAATTTGGCGGTCATATTGGTTGTATGTTTATATTTCTGGGGCTTTTCATAGTAACTCTTCTACCAAACAATTATATCAATATTCTTCATTAAAACTAGCATAACCATCGCTTATATACAATTACCATAATATGGTAGTACTGTTGTAGCTACCCCTAATTTTTTTTTCTTACGCGCAAATCATTATTCGTACATAGTTATTCGCAGCTATTTCAGCCCCTTACCTAAGATTATAGTAATTATTACAAATCTATACAGTAAAAAAACTCATAAAAAAAAAAACCAAAAAATAGGGGATTAATTACAAAATAATAGGTTATAAACGTAATAAATGTATAATGTTACACCATGTTGATGTTTGATAATCTGTAGCTGATCATGGGATGACTTATTGTTTCATTAAACCAATCCATTAGAATGGGATGTTTTTTACACCACGCGGGATCATATTCTACGGAAAAAAAATCCAGTATAGGAGTCATTATAAAGAGATCGGATATTGAAGGGGAATTGTTGGTTACTAAGAAACAGTGATTTCTTAGCTCAGGCTCAATTATGTCTTCCATAAAAAAATAGGCTTTTTTTATCAATTCTCTATAGGCAACCTCGTCGTACTGCACCTCATGGGTAACTTTCATTTTGAAAATCGTTTCCATAAGAGGTATGAATTCATTGGTAGTGAAGCAAAGCCATTTACAATTTGACCCATATGCTTGCAAATCATCAATTTCCCCAGATAATAATTTCTGCGCTTCTATGGCTCTCTTTGATTCGGTGTTATTCACCAGTCTCGACAGTAAACAATACAAAATGGCCACAACTTCGTTCATTTTGAAAACATCTTCTTTGAAGTGTACATTGTAGCTGTGATTTTTTATGATAAATGCAGGAAATTTCTTTAAAGGAAAATACTTCACAAAGTCAGGATCGTAGTCTTGTGGTTGTTTCAAATCACTGAACACAATCTCCATATCCTCCAGTTTGAAGTAGTTAACAAGGTCCACAACAATGTTAGATCTACCATGTTTTAGTGCAAAAAGCTTTCCATAAGTCATTTTTTTTCTTCGTTTTTTTACTATCTGGTATGATTCTCACAGAACAAAATAATATCTGGTTTCAGCTTGTATTGGTTTAATAGAGGCTAATTAGGAAAATTCAATTGTAACAATTTTCACTTTGTTAAGAACGTGGGAATTTTTTTCTTTCAAAAAAATATACATATAATAATGCTCAAACTCCTCACTTCCCGAACTGATTACTGGGGGGGGGGGAAACGAGGGCGTATGGAGTTAACGGATTGTTACGTATAATGATTTCATGATAATACAGGAGTTAATATTTTGGTGAAAAATTTTCAAAGCTTAATGTGATACTTATTTATATGGAATGAACTTTTAAGACCATGAAGCATAGATATATATATATATATTAATATTTATATATATATATACTAAGTGCTTATATCAAATCTTTGAATAAATCATTTTGATCCAAGGAAACGGATTTTTCCTTAGCCGCGGATGTATCCTTTGGCTTAGAGTACAATGCCAGGATTGATTTTTTCAATTCAGTTCTATCAACAGTTTCTTTTTGTTCATACAAAGATGTCTTAGAAAAGCTTTTATTCAAATCAATCATATTGCTGACGCTGGTTTTCTTTTCTTCTTGGATGATTTGAACCGGTTTTTTTTCTATAATCTCTTCCTGTTCAGTCTTTATCTCTTTATTGCCGTCATACTTCTTGAACTCTTCATCACTCAAGTACCATCTTTTAGATTCGTATTTGGTTTTGATGTAACTTCTTAATTCATCCAATCTCGGTACATATTCTATAATCTTATTGTTTGAAAGCATCAATTTTCCTTCATATTTCAAGTTGGCTCTGTCATTGCCCTTCATCTCCAAAAGCATCTCTATGTCTTCATCTTTCCAAGAATCTAAATCAACAGACTTTACCTTTGTTATGTGTGTTCCCAAAGATCTATGTATACCTGCACATTGTATACAAATTATCAACCCCAATGAGTAAGAAGACCATCTTGGATTGTTTCTTTTTTTACAATCACCACACTTGTTGTTTGAAGGGTATTTAATAATATTGTCAAGTTGTTTTTGTATAGCTGCAGATGTAGACATTGCTATAAGTTTGTTATTGGTTTGTTGTTGTTTTTCTTCTTATTATGTTTTTTCGTTTTTAAATGTTGTTTTTTTCCTGGTGGTGTTAATGATCCACGTGACCCACAATAAACACCAAACCCATACTCCAGCATATCAATATACAAGTTCTTCTTTGGATTATCGAGTTTCATGTCATTGAAATTGTCTAATGCTTCCTCAAAAGTCATCCATTTTCTCATATTTGATCTTTTCTCTTTTTCAGGGTAATCATCTAAGTACTCTATAACCTGCAGTTTATAAACAAAAAAGTTGTGTCTTTTTGTAGATAGTGTGTAATTATTTGTGACATCTTCTTCAACTATCTCACAAACACAGCCTGCTTCTTCATAAACTTCTCGTAAAGCTGTCAATCCTGAAAATGGCCATTCGTCATTTTCACAACCTCCTTTGGGGAACACATATCCCTTTTTTTTATTACTTCGACCAATCATCAATATTTTGTTATCTTTGATGATTAAACCTACTGAGATGTATCTATCATGATCATTTGACACTTCAGTGATTACTTGTTCATCACGTGTTGTAAGTACACTGGGTAAAAATACTTGGTTTTCCCTACCTGATCTTTCTTCTTGAATATCCATCTGCTTGAATAAAATGTTTTCCAAAGTTTTCAAGTCATTTAAGGGCTTCATCAAATCACTGAACATTTTCAAATATGTCAATTTCAAATCATTTGACACATCTAAACTCTCTTTAATATTATTCACATGGGTAATATAATTCAAATATTCTATGTTTACAGGTAGATCTGTATCCAATTTGTAATCTATCGCTTCATGAAATGTGATGATCTCATTTCCTCTTGACTTCAAAATTGTGCTGTGGTAATTGATCTGGCCACTAATCACTTGATTTTTCAGCAGTGTGAGCATGTCATCATCTGATAAAAATGTCGAGGTATATGGATTTTTGATGTCAATGAAGTGATATATTTGAACGTTGTCTGGCATTGACAGGGTTTTCTTTTGGTGTTTTATTATGTATATTATAGTTTAGTTTGGACCATCTACATTTTTTTGCTTGTTTTCGGACATAAAAACAGGATGACTTGCACGTGACACACAAATAAATTCATTATACACCAGACCCCGAAAAGAAACCCTGGATTTGCCAAAAGAACTTGAACAAAAAGTAAGAATTTAATACTGCAAGTACCAAGCATTTGCAGAGCCTAAACGGACTACTTTTATAATTCACGTGTACTATTTAGACAGAATTTGCTGTGTATTCAAGCGTTTTTAGCACTATGGCAAAATACATTATGTCATCATTTTTCCCAAATAGGAACAAAAACTCTAATACGAAGAAAGAAAGAAAAAAACACGGAGAAGGACTTTCTGGTATAAAACCAAGAAGAAATCAAAGGGATTTGGAGGGAAGTATACCATACTGGAAGCTGCTATTAAATCTTTTTATGGGTTGGTACCTTAATATTAATAATGTCGTCTAAAAATTTATCACTTGTTTCAAATAGTGCTCCCAGTGGGAGCAGCAACATGTTTGAATATTTGTATTCCAATGATATATCTGCAAACGCAGCAGAAACAAACAATATGAATATGAAAAAAATGGACATACCGTTCATGAATGAAAAGGAAGTACAAAAAATAATAAGAATAAAAGAACTGCAAGGGCTTGATCCCATTATTTTGATAATCTATGATGTAGTGTATGACCTAACAAACTACAATGATCATCCGGGAGGAAAGAAGATTTTAAAGAAGTACAACGGTACGGATTGTACTCAAATTTTTATAGATATAGGACACAATGTGGATTCTTTGAAATACGATATAAACTGGAAAGAATGTGTAATAGGAAGGGTTGAAAGAACTAATTTGCTTGATAGTAGAAACAACAGTAACTTAAGTAATAAAAACTTCAGCAATTTGAGTATAGTCAGCTCCATCAATGAAAACTCGCATACTTTTAGATCAAACACATCAGAGCAAATGGTTTTCTTCAATGAAGCCATGATGGTTCATAGAGAAGTAATAGTGAAGCAAAGTGATTATAAGTTCATATTGAGAAACCTGATTAAAATGAGTTTTTGGCTGATACTGCTGCTGGCTACCTACTTTTTCATAGAAGAGTGATTGCGGATACTGCTGCTTACCTACTGTTTCATAAAATAACAGATACTGCT
>ERZ794949.145-NODE-145-length-27975-cov-3.548675_pt1 | contig 27975 bp, 14 predicted proteins | sample MGYA00511363_ERZ794949 | MGnify/ENA primary metagenome ERZ794949 (study PRJEB30137, sample SAMN04331402) | food metagenome | isolation source: T1 must sample point D1 replicate B | place: Australia: South Australia ...
TTTTGTATATACAGCTTCCTACTTCGTAATTGAAGATTTTTTTGAAGAAACTGATGAAAAAAAAAAAGAAAAAAAAAATAATAATTGGCAAATCATCATCCATTTTAGGAAGTTTTAGCACTATTCGGGCAAGTGCTAATGTTGACATGGTTGCTGGTTTTAAGCGAATAATATGACAAATGTCGGATATAATAACAATGCAGCCGAGATATGTTTTGCTTTTTTTTTCCTTTTGAAAATCCCTGTTGCAGAACAAACGAACTTAACAGAAATAGAAATGAATATGGTGATAAAAAAGAAATTGTTTTGATAATTTTCAGAAGAGTCATAAACCAACAAAAAAAAATATTCATTTGTACCATAAACATATATTATAAGTAGAATAAATAAAAGAAGATATAACAATATCCAATCTATATATATGAACATGGCTAGACAGAAAAAACCTAAAGTTGAAAAACCATTAAAGAGAAAATCATGCTTATTATGCAGAATCAGAAAGTTGAAATGTGTAAGTGATAGCAGTCATTTATATTTAAACAACGGGGAAATCAATCCGTGTGGAAACTGCCTGATTTATAAAGCAAAATGCGAGCCCTTTGGAGGCTTGAATGATAGATCATTGATCAAGTACTTGTCACGAGATGAATACACAGAACTACTCAAAGAACGAGAAAAACTAGCAAAAACAGAAGGCGATGAAGCAAACAAAGCTTCACCAACACCACACATTTCAAACTCAGTAGATAAGAGCTATATCTCCAAATTAAGTCCTTTTAATCAAACGGATGAAGCAAAGAATGCAATACACGAAATAAGATCATATGGCACTCAAAATGAAATCAAACTTAACCTTTCCAAGTACGTAAAAGACAGTGCTGCGGTGATGACTGAGGAAGAAATTACCAAGGAAAAGGAAAACATTAATACACTAAAGACAAAGCTGAATGAATTGACGCAGTTCATTCAATCCCAAAAGACATTCGGCACTTCTTTGTCGACTTTAATCAGAAGCCTTCAAGACGAAATTTCAACAAAGGAAAATAATTTGAAAACCATGAAAACCCAGCACTGCTATATGGAGGACTTCATTGAATGGGATACTGACAAGCTGAGAGATATTGTAAACAAGGAAAGCTATGACAGATCAAACTCAATGCAAACAACAGTGCCTATTGATAAGTTCGATATATTGAACAGTACCAAGAAGCCACATAAAAGAAAAGTCCAAGAGTTGGATGATGAGGAAACCAGAAATGCCAACCTTTGTGTTGAAAGTCAATTACTGAAATTCTCTGGGTTTCAAGAGATTTGTTTGAACTCGCTTTTGTCATTTGATATTGATCCATCCACAGGAGAAATCCTTCCCAACGCAAAGGAATCGTATTGGTATAATAAAGATACAACCTTGAAGTCATTACCTGCCTTTTTTGGAGAGTACAATGTGGATGGGTTTATATCCAAGCCTGGGTTGGAAACTGTTATGAGAGAAATCATTAGTAAAAACCCCAATTTTGAAGTACTTTCAGAAAGAGACTTGAAGGCTACATTGTTTCTGGTGTTGAAATTTGTGCAATATTATTTGTCATGCGGAAACATGACCAGTGACATTTACACAGATCCCTTTGAATACTTTGGAAATGATTTAATCAAGGAATTGAACACTGTTTCAAAAACATCAGATAAAGTCTTAATGTTGTACTCAAAATTACCAACAAGTTTGATCAATGAGACGTTGACAAAGTATCCAAAGTTTAAGGACACTCACAAGAACTTCAACAAGATTATTAATGAGTCGTCATTTGCTTCTTCTTTGCTTCAGTACTTTACAGTACTAACATCTGTTCACCAGGAAAACTTTAGACCGCATGGTTTGAAGTTCTTTTTGGAAGAGGACAACACACAAATTGATACTCAGTTTTTGAACTCATTGAAATATTTTGAAATTGAAGATATACTGCTTGTAAATTCAATTCACTTTGCAGAAAAGTCCAAATTCTGTTCTGTTGAGAGCTTGGACTACATTGAGTCCATATTGATCAAATTCGAACAACAGTTTTCATTTGTCAATAAAAATGTCTTTCATGAGATATTATCTTCCTTTGTAAGATGTGTTTTAGAAATAGGTCTACACAAGTTTGAAAGCTATTTAGATCTTGATGAGGCAACAGCTGAAAAGAGAAGAAAATTATTCTGGAAGGCTGTTTACTGGGATGTGAAGTTACAAATTGATTTTGGTAATGCTGCCTTTATCAACATTAATCATGTGACAGCGTTATTGCCCAAATTTTTCATTAAGGCTGGTGTTGTGAGCATCGGTGATTTGAAATATTTCCTATTAGACAAGGGGTACTCAGTTATTGCTGACTCGACTTTGACAATTGATGACAAGTTAGAAATCTTGAATGTGAGTTGCAGCATCATAACTTCAGACTTTATGAACTCGGTGCTATTTTGTTCGGATTACACCAGCTTAGTGTCTCTTTTAAAGGTTGATGCCAGTGTCAGTAACAATAGATTGAAAACCCTACTTGAAAAAATTGACTACTATAACAAGTTCAATACCATTTTCAAGATGATTATTTCAAATGTGTACAAATTGTTAATGGCCAAGGAAAGATCCACTGACGACATAGAGTATGAGACAATTGTACAGCTGAAATACTTGATGAATGCATCATACATGCGCTCTTATATGCTGTCTAGTTCATTGTCGTTAATATCAAGACTTCAAAAAACTTGTACTGATCCTGATTTATTGGAAAAATCTAAGAAGACCATAGATCTGTACAGTGAGCTGGTTTTGAATAATGAAGTGAACACTCTAAGTATATCATTAATTTCTGTGTTATCAAAAGCTTATTAAAAGGGACATCCACAATGACAAGAATATAATTCATAGAATACAATCATTTGTAAATCTCTTCAGCTACAGAATCAGACTGTGCAGCAGAATAGTATCCCAACTGTTCATGGCTCAACAGGGGATAAATCTTGAAAAGCTCAAAGAACTTGTTGGTTCCTTACCTGATTTTGTCACAGATAAGGACTGTTTAAGGGAAGAACTAGACTCTATATTTGATACAACGTTTTTTGAGCATGACAGCATTGCAGACATGCAGCTGGCAAGAAACAAAAAGAGGTATGATGATATCGTTAAGAAGTTCAAGAAAGTTGGATCCAATATACAAAGAGCGGCTTCATCAAAGGACTTGTCGTCAAAGCCTAAAGCAATGAACAATGTTAAGTTACCCAAACTGAGCTTCTTGACAAACTCTATGAAGGTTGAGAGTCCAGGAGTGTTTTCATTCAATTCCAACATGAGCACGAATGGATCGCCGCAGCCGATACCGAAGCTGGGATTGCCTGGCTCAGATATTCTGATGAAGAACTTTGACTTGAGTAGGAACACAAGTCCGAAAAACTACCCATCACCTTCACAGATGCTACAAGGATTCCACAAGGAGCAGAATCTGGGTTCACCATCGCCACAGAAATTTTTCCAAAGCAATGAAAGATTAGAACAAAGGGCGGAAGGAATGGACAGGGCGAACACAGGAACAAGTGATTCTCCGCATAGTTTGCTATCGTCATCCAATGGGGCGTTCAAGAGAGAAAACATGGGGAATGGAAGAAACATGGTTGAGAGAATAGATGTGGGGACAATGGAGGACTTCCTGACCAACAAAGATGTGGACAACTTGTTTTCGTCGTTCTGGGACGGGTTCAACATGGACTAGAGAAGTCAACAAGGATATGCCGCAATTGAGTTTTTCCGCTGTGGGTAAATTTGGAAGCAGCGAAAAAACAATCCAGACTGTTTTTTTTTGGGTACGACTTTCTCGCCCCTGGCCAATTGTTCCAGCACAGTTCCCAAGGATTATTGTTTTTTTTGAAAACTGTGCCTGATGAATGGTTACCTTTGAAAAAAAAGTTGGTATAAGTTCATTTAAACATTCTCGATTACTATGGAAAATTTTGTCAGTAGATTGTTTGGAGAATGCAATTGACTGTTAATTTCATGGATATTTAACCACACCAACAACAGTCTTGTCATTTATTCTATAATTATATAAATTACTAATCATCCATAATAAAATTAATAAATCCAAAGTTCAAAGTATCTACTAATCATACACACAATATGGCAGGACCTTTATACACAGATGATAATAAGGTCAAGAAAAAATCAATACTGCACAAGTATAAAAGCAAACTGATCAAAACATTTGGCATGAAGTATCTAAAGCTTATGCTGGCCTTTTCCATATTTCTTTTCGTCTCTGTAATACTATACTTCAACAACAGCATCTTTGACTCTTCATACAGACTCAAAAAGCTCGAAAGAGAAAGAATGGACTTGGACCAGCAGCTGTTTTTTGATAGATTTCTAAAGCTTTCAGACTCAGAACAGAAAGTCATGAACAAACACTTACTCAAAGAAAACTTCATCATGAACAAACCGAATGATAAGCTTCTGTATCTTGCACACAGCATCGTGAATGAGTTCAAGGGCTTGGAAGTTGAGGATGAGGATGTTTTGCTGCATGGAGAGGCCATGGAGGAAAATGTTGAGTCATACAAAACAGGCTTTATAACAAAATTGTTGAAGCTGTTGATAAACAAGGAGCCGCTTTTGACCAAGCCTGTAACAAAAAAACTGAAGTGTTCATTACCAAAGGATTTATCCATCTTGAACAGTGATGAAAACCAACTATTGATACTATCAAACTTGGCCAAGTGTATAGATTCCGAAGATGTGATCAATAAGGTCAAGAACAGCAATCTTCACAACAACTATGTCCATCAGGTCAAAAACTTAGTGTTGAACTCTGACCTAAACAAAATCTTTGGCAAATTGTTGGAAAACGGTATAGTAATTCCCGCAGGTGGTGAACAGACCATCCATGCCATGGGTTTGGTGGGACTTCTAAGGGAGTTAGGAAGCAAGAGTTTTATAGAGGTGTACATTCCACCTCGTTTTGTTGACTCCGACTTCAAGAAATGTGAGGTTATGTTGGAAAAGGCTGATTCTGAACACAGGTCAAAATGTATAACCACCCCTATAAACACGAAATTGAATGAGTTGCTTTTCTTTGATGACAACATGCTTGAGATGTTCACCGACAGAGAGGACATAGATGACTCATATGCGCTTTTGGCATCAAGCACCATGAAAACATTGTTGATAAGACCAGATTACATGCCCTTGGTCAATCCAGATTACTTATTTGAGTTCAACAAGTTCAAGGAAACTGGAATGGTCCTATGGCCAAGATCCCAAATCAGACTGACATCTCCCTTGTTTTATGAACTTATAGGACAAGAACCTAATCTTCAACGAAGAGTGAGCCATGGGTTGAATGACATAACAAACAGCAAGTTTTTCCTGGCCGATACTGACACTCCGCTTTCCGACTTGGAGAACTCATTACCGGCCAAGACTGTGGACTCCAACATTCTGCTTGTTGACAAGAGTACACATTTGAGCACAATCCTGGTTGCCATGTACTACAAAGTGTTTGCTGATAAGTGGTACAAGACATTGCTGGAAATGAAGAGTGTTGAGGAAACCTCCATCAACCACGAGGCCTACACAGCAGCCCTGCATGTAACAAAAAACCCGTACAACATGGTGACCACGCTGCCAAGCATTATTGAGGGCCAAACAGCCGAAACAATGTTTGATCCAGTGACGAGTTCTGAGGTTTATGACCTCGCAGTCATGAGAATGAGCGGTATGTCCAATGCTGAAATACAAATGAGCTCAGAGACGTTTTATAATAAGTTCTACAACATTGAGCTGCTAGAGAAAAAACCTGTGTTCTTGAAAAGTCTAACACATGCCCTATACAATCCATTCTTGGACTTTAAAAACAATAAATTCAATAGATACATAAAAAGCGAAGAGTTCAACAAACACATTGATATAGAGAAAAAGCTTTCTGAAAGCTATTACAAGCTAATGTGTAAAAACAAAGACATCAAGAATCTGGTCGCATCAGATGAATTTTGTACCTTCCAAAGGGAAAAGATCAGTTATTTAAAAAAACATTTATACATATAATCCTTCTAAGTTTTCCTCAACCTTGTTTTTCAATACTCTTTCCTTAGCACTTTCAAAGTCTTGCTTTGTGACTTGCATTCTTCTTTCTCTCAATGCCAACAACCCGGCTTCAGTACACAATGCCTTGATGTCAGCACCTGAAAGGTCATCCTTTGATGTGACTATGGTGTCCAGGTTGACATCCTCTGATAGAGTCATCTTGGAAGTATGGATTTGTAAAATCTTCTTCTTTGTAGCCAAATCTGGGTTCTCAAATAAGATCTTTCTGTCTATTCTACCTGGTCTGATAAGAGCAGGATCAAGTGATTCTATCTTGTTTGTGGCCATGATGACCTTTATGTCACCTCTATCATCAAACCCATCCAACTGGTTCAATAACTCCAACATTGTTCTTTGGATTTCTCTCTCACCACCTGAGTTTGAATCATATCTCTTTGTACCAATGGCATCAATTTCATCTATAAAGACAATTGAGGGAGCGTTTTCAGCAGCTGCCTTGAAGATCTGTCTAACAAGTCTTGGTCCATCACCAAGGTATTTTTGAATCAATTCTGAACCCACTATTCTCAAGAAGGTTGCTGAGGTTTGGTTTGCGACTGCCTTGGCCAACAAGGTCTTACCTGTACCAGGAGCACCATACAAAATAACACCCTTTGGAGGCTTGATACCCATTTCTTCATATAGTTCCGGATGAGTCAAAGGAAGCTCAACGGCTTCCTTTATTTCTTGGATTTGTTGCTCCAAACCACCAATGTCTTGGTAGGTTTCCAATGGGGACTTGTCTATTTTCAAGGCATTGACAGTGGCATCAGCATTGTCTTGAAGAACACCAACAATGGCCATGGTCTTGTGGTGCAGCAAAACAGTGGCACCTGGTTCCAAAAGATCCTTGTCAACAAAGGATAAAATGGACACATAGTAGTCAGCGGTTGTTGGAGATGTTATGATGGCATGGTCATCATCAACCATCTCCTCAAGAGTACCTATGTAGACCGGAGAGCCTCTGATGCTTTCAAGTTTCAACAACTCTTCGTTGACTTTACCTTTGGAGTTTTTGGCTATGGCTTCAATTTCATCCAGTTCCAAGTTTCCTGTGTCTTGATCATTGGTGGTTTTGCCATCCATTTGTTCCTTATTGGTGATGAATTCTTGTTCTAAAAGCAAGTGATCCTTAACTCTTTCCATTCTTAGTTTCTTAAGTCTGCATCTGGTGTTAGGCAAGATCTTTGGTAAGTCAAGATCGTTTTTGTTACCATTTTTTTTCTTTTTGTTACCTTTCAGTCTCAAGTTTTTGTATTCTGGAGGAGGTTCGTATTTTGGCTTTCCATTTTTCTTGTTGTTTTTCTTGCTAGCTCCATTCAAAGCTGAGATGTCTTGACCCATTGTATGTGAATGATTAATAGGGTTGTCTTGGTTTGGAAGTATAGTGCTGATAATGAATATGAATCTATTAGTATTTCTTTGAGATTGATGAAGTTTAGTAAAGGTGGCAAAAAAAAAAATGTAATGGTCTGGTGTTAAAAAAAAAAGTTTAATTTGCTAAAAAAATACATGTGCAATCGGATATAAGACACAGTGGACCACTTCAATGTAGATTAAGTCTATATGGAACCATAAACTTAGCAACAAAAGTACTCAATTACACCTGAAGCTCCATATCTAGTTTGAACTTTATAAGTAAACAATATCTTAGTTACTAACATATACTTCATGTTTTTGTTATTGATATTCGTAGACTCTTTGGATGTTTGACAATTTCACGCGTACTGGATATCACGTGTCAATTCAGCAGACACACCATACCAAATCTAAAATGGTAGCGAATTCTTGGATTTAACGTACTTTCGCTGTGTTTTTTTTTTCTTAGATTTTTAGTACATTTTACGCGTTTCATGTTTTGAAGCAATTATTACTACAACTGTTAGTTTAGATATATCTAAAACAAAGTTAAAGTAAAAACCAAAAACAACCATATTCGTTAATTTTTTTTTTTTATAATGACTACTGTACGTTTAGGAATAGAACTTAAAGATTTGGGTATCAATGATGGTATCAAAAACATATCAAACAAAACCCAAAGACAAGTTATCACTAAGTCCAACATCCCTGAGTTAATTGAGCTTGTTATCTCCACCAACAAGGAATACTTTAACTTGAAGGACAACAGTATCTACTTAACAAACATTATTCAAATCTACAAATACAAGACAAAGCTATTACTGGATGATGTTACTGGTACAATTTTACACTTAAGAAATGTGTTCAAGGGTCAATTGACCAGCATTTCAACATCCTCAACTCTTAACGACAACAGCATCAGTATCTTTAAGGACCAGGGCCTAACCATTGAAGGCAAGGATAATGTTACAAGCAAAAGAATTGTCTCTGACATCAACAACATCATATCATTGAACAACGGTGACATCAACAAGTACTTGAGTACAAGAACAACTTTGAAGTCACAACAAAAAAAGAACAACCTGGTTGGTGATGTTTTGGATGCCACAAGCCTGTTTCAGTACGATGATTTGGACTTGGTTGATGAGGTTGAGTTTGGAAGATCCAAGAAGGACAAAAGAACTTCATTGTTGAACTACGAAAGATATGACAACAACACCCAAGCTAGTTCCAATGTCAGCATGAGCCTGGATGATATCGAGTTAGGTAGAAACGAAAGTCTCTTGGACAGGGCTGATGTTTCATTAAACTCCAGCATGAATGATGCCCTGGCCCTGAATGATCAACATACAGATCCATTCGGTTTCCATGACGAAATGGAACATGATGACATCTTGAATGATCAGGGGGATGATGAATTGGACGACGGTGATTACTCACTTGAACAACCAAGAGTCATGAGTGAGCCCGAACTAGGAATTGAATTGGATGACATGGATTTGAATATCAACACACCACCACAGTCACCTAGAGGCAAGGGCAAAAAGGTACAATTTGGTATTCCAAACAACAAGTTCATGAAGAATTATAACTTACAGGTTGTTGTTCCTGACAGATCAGTTGAGGTGCCTAAAAGAGTGTATTTACAAGCTATGAAAAAGTCCATCGAGGTGAATGATAATCAAGAAACCATCAGTGGAAGAGTCAACAAGAGGGTGCTGGAGCAAATCTACAACTTCAATGACTTACAAACTTTGTCCTTGATAGACCTAAGACAATTGAAAAAAGCCAAAGGAAATCAAGTCAACACATCCATAGTCCAAAGTGATGAGGAAAACGCAGGTGATTTGTCTTTACAGTTTGACAACATCGAGGAACCGGAGGAAGTAGCTGAACTTGAAGATGACTTCAATTTGATGGACCATGGGTCCATGAACGAATCCATAAACCTTGAAGTACAAACGGAAAACAACAGTCAAAGTTCATACTTGACATCAACAACACCGGGCATGAGATTACAAAGAGAAAAGGATCATATCCAACAAGAAATGATACTGGCAAAGACAGATAGCTCAAAGCAAGAATTCAAGGAGTTGTTTGATACAAACAAATTAAACAAGGCTGAGGTATCTCAACTGTTTTTACAAGTTTTGAATTTGACCACTGAAGATAAAATCGTTGTTGAACAAGTTGGTTCTAGTATCTACATATCTAAATAGATGATTTAATATTATTGATTAAGGAAACAAAAAAAATATATAAGTTAATTCTAAACAAATCTTACCTTTTTGATGATTTTTTTTTGCTTTTTGTGCTGTGTTTTATAATCTGTGCAATCCAAAACCTGTGCATTGATGATGGCATACTCTTCAACATCAGGGTTGCTCTTTACATCATCATAGTAGTACCCACCGTTATCCTCAAGACATTTCTTCTGAATGTACTGTTCCTTGATAGCAGTGTTGATTTTGATCGATATGGTTTCATGGATGTTACAAGGAAGGGGGAGAGCTAAGTCAGCAACAATGTCGTCATTGTATGATGTGTTTTCTTGTCTTTGTTTGATGGCATTTATGATGTTTATCTGAGTACCAAATATAACCGCATCCTTGAAATTGAATTGTCCAGAACTGCCTTGGACATAATATATCAAGGAGGGAGTTTTTTTCAAAATTGGCTTCAAAACAAAGCTTGACTGGAAGTCAGGCTCAGAAACATTAAAGTTTTGGTAAAAGAATTCAATGTTTGGAGAAACCAGCTCTCTTTTGTTATTGATATTGATATGGTTGTGGTTGAAATCATCCAGTGATTTGGTGGTGTTGCTTATTGGAATAGTATGTATTTTATTCATGTTTTCTTGATATTAATGTATATGACAAAGATTGAATAAAAAAGAAATGAAAGTTAATGATTGATAATAAAGAAAAAGCAAAAGAAAGAAAACAAAATATGGTTGTTTAATAAGTTGCAAATGAAAAAAAATGAAGAAGTTTGAATGTAATATTAGAATGCTTGGTTGTTTATAAAAAGAAATGCCTTGGAACTTGTTTTTTTGTTGTTATTGGATATAATAACTATTCTTTATCAATTAAAAGTAAACAAAATAAAAGTTTAGGCAACACTTATATATTCAAAAGAAAATAAAGACACATCCGTTAACCGTTAAAATGTACACTGATAATTCACAAACGGTTTGCAAATTTGAAAAAAAGGTTTACGATCAGCAAATATATATGAAATGATGTAATGTTTCATATTTTTTTTTTGGAAATCTTTAATCTTATGCATATGCAATGCATCTTTTTTTTAAAAATAAGAGATATACACCCCTTTTGGTCTAGACTCTCTTACATCTTGCGTCAAACAATAAATTTCCTATTGTTTTATTTTTATTACTCAAGACGGATATAATTACAAATTCACATGAAACATTGCTTTTTTTTTTTTGAGAACGATAGAAATGCAAAAAAACAAAAAAAATCTAGAGTAAAGCCACGTGATGACATTGATTATCGGGGATAAGCCCACGATCCACAACTGAAACACTTTGTGCTGAATTGAATTATATCCAATAAAATCTATTTTTTTTTTTTATAAAAGCATCAATAAGGATCCATGTACAACCCCCAACACATAAACAAACCAATGTTATTCAAACAACCTCAATATACCACTTCTATGGATGGTATAGAAAATTATGGTAAAAGCAATAGAAAGCGTGTTGTATCTGAGATGTACAACTTACTGGACCAAAACTCCACTAATAACATACACATGGATTCAGACCTTTCCGATGACGAAGGTAATATCATAGACCAATACAATCAACAATCCACTGAGTCAAAGCAAAATGAAAGTTCAAGTCTAGCTCTCCCAACTTTGAAGGAGCTATTCAAGAACCCAAACTGTCCAGAGCCCTTGAATCTTTGGAACTTTTACAAGTTTGTGGCCACATCTCCAAATGCCAAGTTGATTAACTTATTGGACTTTTACATAGATTTCAAGACTCACCTACGACTGGCCAGCCAAATGAACAACTCATCGGAGACTGTGCAAACAATAACATTCTTGGCGAATGATATAAACATAAAGGACTTGAAATTAAACAGTTCAGCTATAATTGAGACCTACTTCAACAGAAACAACACAAAGTTCATCATGGACTTGGATCCCACCGAAGATCTGGATTCACAGCTACCGTTCATTGCTAAGAACATCTACAATCTCTTGGATTCTGAGTTGTATCCCCTATTTCTAAAGGAGACTCTATACAAAAACATACACTCCAACAAAACATCGATCAAGTACTTATTCATCGGTGTATTGCTAATATGGCTAGGCTTTTGGGCCTTTTATACTTTACTCTTCCTCAAAATCAACCGAGCATTCAGACTCATACCCTTGTTCTTCATTCTTCTTGGTGTTTACATGGTCTGTAACATAGCATTTTTGAAAATCGATGTAACTTTATATTTATTGGATCTTATCCAATTACAAGACTACGATACGGATTCGGATAATCTCTTAAAGATAGGCAAGGAAAAAACCTTCAAAGTTGGTGATGAGTTGACATTCAACAGCTTTGGTAAAAGAGGCGAGTTGGTAAAGAACCTTTTAGATCTCGTTTATGGCGGTACATTCATCAACTACAAAAAGCAACCTGGTATCAAGTACATTTTAAAGAAGAAGCTAATAGTGGCTCTAATCACATATCTAGTGGTATCTGTTATATTACTGGTGATTATACTAGCTGTTCCTGGCAGAAGACTATAGGATACTCCAAGGTGATTTATTCCCAACCATCGATGATTAATGATTTTTTCAATATCGGAGAACTTCACCGACAGGCAGAGTTTGCGTGTACCAAAGAACTTTGCTTTTTTTTCTTTTTTTCCAAAAAATGAAAGAAGTACCGAAATTTCAGTGAGTAATTAACGTGATGAGATCACTGCTAGGCGAAAAAAAAAAGAAAATTTTTTTTTCAGAGAAATGAGAACTGTCTCTGTAAATCTTAGTGATATATAACTACTTAACTCTAATCATGAACTTCTCTTTATATCTTTGTCTATCATATAAGTTTCATTAAGATGGTTATCAACTTAATTAAAAACAACAGTCATTCCCAAATAAAAAAATAAAAGATACACATCTCACTAATCTTATAAACATGTTCGATAACGAATCTCACAAGGCTATCTTTCACATAAAAAGCGGTCCTACCTTTGAAGGTTACTCATTTGGTCACAACTCAGACAAGCATGTTTCTGGTGAGGTGGTCTTTACAACTTCCCTGGTTGGATATCCCGAATCCATGTCTGATCCTTCCTACAAGGGACAAATCATTGTCTTTACCCAACCTTTGATTGGTAATTACGGTGTTCCATCCGATAGCGAGAAGGATGAATACAACCTTTTGAAATATATGGAATCCGGCCAACTTCAATGTAAAGCCATAATAGTCAGTGATTATGCCTGGGAATACTCTCACTGGACAGCAAAGGAATCTCTACAAAACTGGTGTGTCAGATCCCAAGTTGCTGCCATTGGTGGTGTTGACACAAGATTCATTGTCCAATATTTAAGAGAGCAAGGTTCAACCTTGGGTTGCATCATCACCAATCCAGACATCACATGCAAGCAAAATATCGACTACGAATCCCTAGACTTTTATGATCCGGGCTTGGAAAATTTGGTTTCTATAGTAGCCACTCAAAAGCCATATTACATTAAATATCCACACAATGAAAGTGCTAAAAATGTTCTGTTGGTTGATTGTGGTTCCAAGGAAAACATTGTCAGATGCTTGGTATCAAGAGGTGCCAACGTCACTGTTGTTCCTTATAACTACCCAATCCATAAGGTTGCCAAAAACTACGATGGTATCTTCATATCAAATGGTCCTGGTGATCCAAAGCATTGTTTAGAAACCATTGAAAACTTGAAGACCATTTTGAACGACAAAGATTTGATAGATTTACCTATATTCGGTATCTGTTTAGGTCATCAACTTTTATGTTTGGCTGCTGGATGCACCACTGAAAAGATGAAGTACGGTAACAGAGCCCATAACATTCCAACCTTGGACTTGATCACTAAGCAATGTGTCATCACCTCTCAAAACCACGGATACGTTGTCTCAACTGATAGTTTGGTCAAAAACGAGTTTGGATTCAAGGAATACTTCGTTAACTTGAACGACAACACAAATGAGGGTATGATCCATGAAAACAGACCTATATTCTCCACCCAATTCCACCCAGAGGCCAAGGGTGGTCCTCAAGACACCTCATACTTGTTTGATAACTACTTCAAGAATATCGAAGAGTATTTGTCTAAGAGCGGAAATAAGGTTAAGTCATTTACCGATGACTTGAATCCTGAAAGTTTACCAACCGAAAGAGTCTCTGTTTGATTGGTATTGGATTATATATGCTTACATTGCCTTGTTATAAAGATAGAGAACTTGTATACTCTGAATAAATAAAAGTAGAGACTTAATTGATAGGATTTTGTTTGATTAATTGCTAATCATTGGAGCATTACAATACTTTTATATAGCCTGGATTTTATATAGATTATTTTTTTTTCAATATAATTTTTTTACAAGCCCACGCGGAATGGATTCTTTACCCAAAAAAATGAAAATAATTGTATTTGTCTTGAATTTTCAAAAGTATGAATCTTCATATTGTACAAAGGTTTCAAACAATCCCATTCCACCAAGACCATACACCTGTATTTATTTATTTTTTTGTTATTTACAACATTATTACTCATGACTAAAAATGTGAACAAGCAGAACAACAAAAGAGACAACTTAGGCAGAACATTGTCAAATGTTATAACTTCCATCCCATTAGCTGACTTTCAACTAACTAACGTTGATGTTTTGGAACAAGATCTAGAAAATGGGTTTAATCCTATACATCAAAGTTTGAACAGTGGAAACATACACAAAGCCTTTTTACTAAATGAAGCATTCAAGAAAAAGTATAAACCAAATTCCAAGAATGGAAAAAAGTTTTCCACCAGCGACGATATCAATGGACAAAACTACAAAACACCTTGGAAACTCAGAGACAATGATAATGAAACACCTTTGGAACTCTACTACAATAAGTACTTTTACATGAACAAAACATTGCAGAAGTACCAAAAGAATGAAAAGCTTTGTAAGTTGTATGCATTTGGGAAGAACATCAACATAGAGTTAGGCCTGGGCAATAACAATGACTCACTAAAGGAAATTGATCTCCAAGGCATGATCATCCAGGATATGCAAATCAACAAGTCAAGAGCAGTTTTGCTGGATGACTACAAGCGTCTGTACATTTTGAAATTGAAGCATTTAGGTGAAATTGTTGACAAGCAGAGCATCTCACATTTACACAACAATAACAAACATGACATAGGAAAGTATCTTCAAGAACCTTATCCGAATGAGCAGTTTTCTAAATTTTTTATTTCAGACACACACACAATAGCTGTGACTGTTAATGATCAACTATTAACCTTTGGAGATGATGAATATGGTCAATGCTCTTCCACTCCTGGATCATTGAGAAACTTCAACAAGGGTATAGTCATGAACGTTGGATGTTCTAATGTATCAACTTGTGTTTTGACGAGCAAAAATGAACTTATTTCATGGGGGTTGAACACGGGTCAGTTTGGGATATCTGAACTGAACTCAAAGAACAACTCATCCACTTTGAAGCTTTCAAATCAGGGCAGCAATATGCACAAAGTGAAGGAAATCAATTATAAAAACCACAAGTCGTTTTTGAGCACCAAACCGTTTGTTTATCAATTGCCAAAGTCCAACATAGGAGAGGTCAGACAATTGATTTCTCTTGACTATGCAACTATCATTCTCCATGGTGACAATGGGCTTCTGGTGTTGACACAATTCAGAGAATTTCATTTCTTCATACCCAATCTTGGCAAGAAAGATCAATCCTTCAATCACTTCATATCCCAAAGAATGACTGGTCTTAACAAAGTTGAGAAATTGTTCGTGAAGGGAGAATACGGGTCCCAGGTTGTTTGTAAATTTGATAATGGTGTTTTGGGTCTTTTGGACCTTAATGATACCCTGAATGCAATGTCCGAGGATGTTAATTACATATACCATGACAAATTGAAGAATAAAGACATTGAAAACATGTGGAACAAACAGAGATTCCAGTTGCCTATGAAGATAATTTTCAAGCCTGAAACACTGCTGCAGAAAAACTATGTTCTTGATATTGCAAATGGTGACAAGTCATTGAAATGTGGAATGATAAATTTCTATGGAGACTATTTTTACTTGAATACAAATGGAACCACACAGGGATTTGAACAAAAGAAATACTATGAAGCTTTAAAAGATGCTGATATTCTCGCTTGTGATAGTGATTGTAACAACTTTTTAATTTTACAAAGAGAGTATGATTTAGAAAGTAAAAATGATGACATCAAGTATGGGAAAGTTAAGGAAAAGTTAAAGCCAAAGGATATAACTGAAGCTGATTACAACGAAGGCATGTATAGTAACTTTTATAGATGTCAAATGAAAAGAAAATTTGATGCTCACTATCACACCGATTTAGAAATCTTGGCATTTGATAAGAAACCCTTCTTCAAACTTCACAGTTATATCCTATCAGCTCTGTGTCCTAATAATGTCTTGTTTGATCATGAAGATTTTGATGTTATTGATAGTCATAAAATTGTTTATAAAAACAATGACATAGAAAGCATGAATGCTTTGAAATCTGCATTGCTGAGTTTATACTCAGGTAAAATTCAAGATTCCAAGGGAAATGTTCATAAAATGCTAAACAACATCTTTAAACTTGAGGGTCATCAAAACCTGGAATCTCTTATCAAATTAAATTTAAAAGAGGGAGATGTAGTAATTAAGTCAGCTGATGAGGACTATTACTGTGAGAGAGAAATCATGACAATAAGTTCCAAATTCTTCGAATCTTTTTTCAAAAGTTCTGAAACACCTAATGTTTTAGACTTTAGCACTTTTAGTGGCATGGCCATTGAATGTTTAATTGAAAGTATGCATTTGATAGAGTTGGATCTGAAGATGGATCTTCAATGTATATCTATCGAAGTGTTGCTTGAGTTGTTATGCTTATCTGATTATCTATTAATGGATGAATTGAAAAAACAAGTTGAAAAAATAATTTTGAAAAATTACTTGAATTCAAAAAATATTATTATGGTATTGATGACCTCACACTTATTTAATTCAAAGACACTGTTTAAAAAGTGTTGTGAGTACATCTATTTGAACATAGAACTAATATTCTCTGATGAACATGTCATATCAGACGTTAAGAAACACTTTACATTCAAGGTTTGGTCTGAATTAGAGAAAAATCTCAATGAATTTATGGAGACAAGAAAATACTTCAACGATAAGCAATGGTTCAATAAACCTGATTATAAAACATTATTCAAGAAGTTTACCTCTAACATAGATGACTGGAATAAAAGTTTCAATACTGGCTTTACATTGAGTTCTGATTACAACAACACCCACAAAGCTAGAACAAAATCAATGGCCATGTCAAGATCCAGTTCCATCTCTTCTTCCAAGTTCAGCACAAATGAAAAGCCCATCTTCAAAAATCCCTTCAATAAATCCAGTGAAAGTGTGAACAACAAGTATGTGTCTGTTTTTAACGATGATGATGACTATAGTGACACTGCATCAATAATAAGCAAACACAGAAAGAGCAGCTTTACCTTAAGGTCCGCAGAATTGAACACTAATTTTAGTAAACAAAAGGTAAATGATGATGATTTTATCTCAACTTCTACAGCTAAAAAAGGTATTAAGAAGAAACCAAGAGCAGTAACTCCAGAGGCTGTCCAAACCGTCAAGGTTGTGCCAGGGGCAGTACCGATAAAGAAGAACAGTATAAATGTTTCTAAACCCTTGTCCGGAAGTAACACCAAAATTCCTGTCTCTGTTATTAAACAAGGGCCTAATTTGATTGGCAAATCATCTAAAACATTGGATAAAAAGCCAGAACCAGCGAAGGAGCTATCACCAAAGGCTATAGTTAAAACCTTACCAAAGTTGCCGTCTTTAAACACGACAAAACCTATCCTTAATGATGAAAAAAAGGTTACAAGAAGGAAAATCAAAGCTGAACCAAAGGTCACAAACACATCAACAAACACGAATGTTCCTATAAAGAAACAAAAGGATGGTAAATTGTACACTAACCTAACATTGGATGAGATGATATCATTAGCCAAGAAAGATAAAGAGAATATTAATAAACCCTCCAATGTATGGTTCCAAGAAAAGAGCAATCTTTTGAACAAGAAATTGAGCACTGGGCTAAGTGAAGCTGTCAATACAGGAAAGGACCAATCAGCAAATAGAAGTGCTGGTGGGGTTAGCAAATGGGACTATACAAAGCAAAGCTATGTAAATAACACAGGCAGCAGAAAGCTTGTCAGTTTGAATGAGTTGTATAATTCCAGTAAGTAATCGCATATATAGTAGGCTTATACGATTGTCTTTTCATATTTTATGTCTTAAGTCCGAAAGTAAAAAAATTTTTTTTCTCATAAATTTCTAGCGACAAAGTGGTTGTAAGAATTGTCATTAAATCTGCACAGCTTGTTTTTTTTTTCTCTCCTCGTTAAATCCCTTAAAAAAAATATAACACTTTTCAATTAATCAACATTAACAACAACCATTTGTAGTTCTTCAAAAGTTAATAGATCAACTCTTTTTGAAGGAAGTAGATTATTGTATCCCCAAAAAGAAAAGCTACATAAGCATTAACACACACGAAAAAAACAATCACATAAAAAATGTCTGGTGCTGTAGAAAATGCTAGAAAACTAATGCAAAAGGTCTCTCTTGATGACGAAAACAGCGAAGCTAAAAATGGTTCTGTCTACTCTGTCTCCGGTCCTGTTATCATTGCTGAAAACATGATTGGTTGTGCCATGTACGAATTAGTCAAAGTAGGTTACGACAACTTGGTCGGTGAAGTCATTAGAATTGATCAAGACAAGGCCACCATCCAAGTTTACGAAGAAACCGCTGGTGTTTCCGTAGGTGACCCTGTTTTGAGAACTGGTAAGCCATTATCTGTTGAGTTAGGCCCAGGTTTAATGGAAACCATCTACGATGGTATTCAAAGACCTTTGGAAGACATCAAGAACTTGTCCAAGTCCATCTATATCCCAAGAGGTGTCAATGCTCCAGCCTTGTCAAGAACCAAGAAATGGCACTTCAAGCCTAACAAGGCCTTGAAACTAGGTGACCACATATCCGGTGGTGATATCTTTGGTACTGTCTTTGAAAACTCCTTGCTAAGTGATCATAAGATATTGGTTCCTCCAAAGGCCAAGGGTACTGTCAAGTGGCTAGCTGAAGAAGGTGAATACACTGTTGATGAAAAGGTTCTAGAGTTAGAATTCAATGGAAAGGTTTCCCCATACTACATGTACCACACCTGGCCAGTCAGAGTCCCAAGACCAGTTTCTGAGAAGCTGTCTGCTGATTACCCATTGTTGACCGGTCAAAGAGTCTTGGATTCCCTGTTCCCTTGTGTTCAAGGTGGTACCACCTGTATTCCTGGTGCCTTCGGTTGTGGTAAGACTGTTATTTCCCAATCCTTGTCCAAGTACTCCAACTCTGATGCCATTATCTATGTCGGTTGTGGTGAAAGAGGTAATGAAATGGCTGAAGTTTTGATGGAGTTCCCTGAATTGTTCACTGAAGTTGAAGGCAGAAAGGAACCTATCATGAAGAGAACCACCCTGGTTGCCAACACCTCCAATATGCCTGTTGCTGCCAGAGAAGCTTCCATCTACACTGGTATCACATTGGCCGAATATTTCAGAGATCAAGGTAAGAATGTATCCATGATTGCTGACTCCAGTTCCAGATGGGCTGAAGCCTTAAGAGAAATTTCTGGTAGACTGGGTGAAATGCCTGCTGATCAAGGTTTCCCAGCCTACTTGGGTGCCAAGCTGGCCTCCTTCTACGAAAGAGCTGGTAAGGCTTCTGTCCTGGGTTCTCCAGACAGAATTGGTTCTGTTTCCATTGTTGCTGCTGTTTCCCCAGCTGGTGGTGACTTCTCTGATCCAGTCACTACATCTACTCTAGGTATCACCCAGGTGTTTTGGGGTTTGGACAAGAAGCTGGCTCAAAGAAAGCATTTCCCAAGTATCAACACTGCTGTTTCATACTCCAAATATACAAACATCTTGAACAACTTCTACGATGCCAACTACCCTGAGTTCCCTCAATTGAGAGACAAGATGAAGGAAATCCTGTCCAGAGCCGAGGAACTGGAACAAGTTGTCCAATTGGTTGGTAAGTCCGCCTTATCTGATAATGACAAGATCACACTGGATGTTTCATCCTTGATCAAGGAAGACTTCCTGCAACAAAACGGTTACTCCACCTACGATGCCTTCTGCCCAATCTGGAAGACTTTTGATATGATGAAGACTTTCATAGCATACCACGATGAAGCTCAAAAGGTCATTTCAGGAAGCAACGGATCCATCACCTGGGCTAAGTTGAGTGAGAAAACAAGCGATGTCAAGCATGCTGTTTCAAGCTCCAAGTTCTTTGAGCCTTCCAGAGGTGAGGAAGACATACACAAGGAGTTTGAATCCTTGTTGGCCAAGATACAAGATAGATTTGCTGAAGAGTTAGCTTAAGAAAAGTATATAAATGCTATAATAATTTTTCCCCCGTAAGGCCATTGGTTTCTTTGTTTATGTGTCGCTACCAAGTGAGCAATCACGGGTACAAATTCCATATTTTTCCGGCTCCTGATTTTCATGAATTTTGGATCCTGACGAACCCCTGTTTGCGCTAACAAGCGGTGGAAATGAGCCACTGTGGAAACACATTTTGACGCTGTAATGTTTCCCAAACAGGAAATGCTAACTGGGGAATTTAGCGTTAGGTTTCCGGGAAAAGTTAATTTTCTGCAATATGAAAAGAATAACCTTCACAGGAAGGGAGGCTAGACTGTTCGTGATAGAACTGCGTGGATCACATTTCTCTATGAAAAAACAAAAAAATAAACACTAGTGAGATAGATAAATGGATAGTATTTAATTCATTATATAGTATAGCTGTAGATACGGTCACTCAGGAAAGGAGAAGCATCATGCTTTGTGTCCTGATGTAACCTGTAAAACTTATCCTGGTTACGGTCAAAACGATTGCACGTTGCATTTTTTTCTTCGCTAAATTTTGTCGCTACACAGTTATCGGATATAACGCTGTTTATTTCTTTTTTTTTTCCCCCTTTCAGAAAATATTTACCAAAACTCCAAAAATCAAAAAAAATCAAACACTATCGTTGTATAATAAAAGGTCAGTACAAACTAGAAGGTAACCCATACACTTTCAAACTAACCAATGAGTGATATTAATACTGGAAGTAAAAAGAAAAGTGTTTACTCTTTTACAGACGTTATACAGCTGGAGCATGCAGTCAACAACTTCAAATCAGCTTTGAAAACCATCCTAGACTTATCTCCTGATATCATAGAGCATCAGGAGTTTTTAAAGCAAGATTTCCAAGAAATTGTTGATGAGTCTCCCGAACTGATCCATTCCTTGTCTAGATACAAATTGAGATTAGCTGCGGAGATTGTATCTCTAGCAGAGTTGAACAAACTACCGTTGTTTGGGAACGATAAGAGCACTAATCTGGACTCATATGGGGTCAAGTTTGACAAGGTAACTCACAACCCAAATTTGTCTCTGGAAGAAAAAATGCAACCTTTGCTCCTGACTGCAGAAGAATTCAGCGAACTGAAGGAACTGAAGAAGACCAATCCAAAACTTGGCAAGCAAAATCAACTAGAAGCAACGAAATCTAATGAAAATAATATAATGGACACTATTGACAATGCTGAAGTCTCATCTGATGAAGAGGAGGATATGGATATTGAACCAACTACATCTAACTCTTTACCATCAAGTGCCAAAAAAGCAAAAGTTGACTTAAACAATGAAAGAATATGGCCACCCAAGCTACCTGAGTTGGAAGATGTAAGAATCAGAGCCAGAATCTTTACTCATAAATCCGTTATAAAGGACAAGGACTATTTATCAGCAAGAGATAAGGCTGAATCACATAATGAAAGACTGGAATTTTTAGGTGATTCCATATTGAATTATACAATGACTTTGATCATATACGAAAAGTTTCCACACATGAACGAAGGTCACATGTCCGTGCTGAGAATGAAGTTGATCAACAATGAGATCATTAGGCAATGGGCAATCCTGTACAACTTCCACAAGATGCTGAAGCTGAACATTGATCAAACAAACACATTGAACATGGAAACAGCAAAGCACAAATTTTTATCTGATGTCTTTGAAGCCTATTTGGGTGGGTTGTATGAAGAGAATCCAAAGAAGAACTTGCCTATAATCAAAAGATGGTTGAAAAAGCTTTCGGCACCAATGATTCAAACATACAAGGATGAAATAAGAAAAAACGTGGAGCAAAGTTTGAGCATGGGTAAAAGCAATGCTGATAACAGAAACATGTTCCCAAATGGCGCCATCAACTACGATAACTTGTCCAACAGTGACGGGAAGAGTATTGGTTCAGATGGCTTGAAACACGGCAATCCAAACATGTACAATGACAATTTCAACCAAAGCAGCTCAAACATGTTGTCAAATGCTCAGCTGGGAGGTGGCTCTGAATATGAAACAGGTAATGCCAACAGCAAGAAGCTTTTGTACTCATTGATCGGATATGCCAATTTGGGCCTACACTATCACCCTGTCACCAGAGCAGACCCACAAGGTTCCCTAGCGGAAGTTGAATGCAGAATTGGCGACGGGTCTGTCTTGGGCAGGGGATATGGGAAGAATATAAAAATTGCCGGAAGAAGAGCTGCAGAGGCTGTTCTAAACAATAAGGAACTGATTGAAAAATATGCAAGAATTAGAGCTTCAAAGCCAAAGGAACAAACTGTGGTCAAAAACAGAAGCGATGCCAAAGTTAATAATTACCCATCAAAAGGTGCCAATGGAGAGGTGTTTGTGAAGAAATTGAGCAAAGATGTATCTGATAGTTCCACTTATCTGGCCGGAGGCAACGATAAAGAAAAAAGCATTCAAGTTAATCCTGAAACTGGGGAAATGTATATAGCATAAATTGTGGGATTTTCATAATTATTATTTATTCTCAATTGTTAATGAAAAGAGCAGAAATCATTCTTTTTTGATTTTTTTGGTATTGTTGAACTCCTCTACAACTTCCAAATCTCTCTTAGTTTTTGATTGCGTTTCTCTAGCTTCTTCATGTTTTTTGATCATCATCAATAAATTGTTCACTCTTCTTCCAATTTCACTTTCAGTTCTGGTGGCAAAATACCAATCAGTGCTGAACATGGGCTCTCCAACAATACACGATTTTAAATATTGATACATTTTCTTGGTTTCATAGTCACCACCTCTTTCATACATTTTTATAAGCATGAACTTATCTTCTGATTCACTGTAAATTCTCTTAGCCGTATTAGCCATATACGGTATAGGTAAATCCTGCGGTGAATTCTTTTCATTAACATATCTCTTCATGAAATTGTTGAACGACTCATACTTTGATTCTTTGTTTTTGATTTTTCTTTCAACCTCATCCAAGCTCTGCTTGATTTTTTCAGCATTTTCCAACTCCTCAAATCTTTCAAAAAAGACTTTAGTGTACTCTTCAACCTCTTCCGGAGTCTTGCTAGGAATCTTTCTCTTCAGTTGATCAGCATTGGTTCTTCCCAACTTGGATAGATTGTGAACAAACATTGAATAGTCTCTTCTAGTCCAGTTGCTGAAGCTCTTGGATAACAACAACTCTTTTTTTGCTTTATCTTCTTCAGTGAATTCAGCGGCATTGTCCACTTTTTCTTGTTCCCTGATGATCAATTCTTTTTCTGTTACATGATCACCATCGACAAAGTAACTGCCGGGAGGACAATTCTGCTTTGTTTTTACAGATAATGGAGCAGATTTTTCATCCTCCTTGGTAGGAGAGGCAGATTGAGAAGCAGGATTACTATCTTCATCAACTTCATCATCATCTCCTAAATACTCAACATCACTGTCAATTTCGTCCTCCTCATCTTCATATTTCTTTCTTATAAAGTCCTTGTTAACTTTGAATTTATTCATCTTTCTATAGTAATACATCTCCTTTTCATACAAGTCATCAATCTCCTTTGGATAGAACTGGAAATCGTACATGATAGGATACTTTGGTGCCTTGTACTCAACACTGCTTATACCATCGTCTGCGTAATTGATGTCAGATCTCTTCTTTCTCTCCCTGGTCATGTGCTGCTCTGCTAAGTGGCCATATTTCTTGAACAAATTGGTTTCCACTTTCTGCTCTTGGAAATTAACACCATTCCATTCATAGGTGGACTGGTCGTGTGTTCCACTAAAGTTTTGAATTTCTTGCAGGCCTAAGGAATCAAACTTTTTGTTCAGTTCTTCTGTTTTTTGCATTGATCTTTTCAATAACTCTTCAATGTCAACATTTTCTGCTGTAAATCTCTTACCCCTGATACCGTTGTTGTTTTCCTGTTGTTCCCCATCACCAAGAATGTCATCAGCACCAAATTGAATCATGTTTAGAAGTTCATCTCTGTTCTTTCCTATTTTATTGTTTTCATCATCTGGTTTTTTCTTCAATCCCTGCTGAATAACCAACTGATCCAATCTCAACTTTTGTTTGGCTCTTTCAATGATCTTTTCTTCTATAGCATTTTCAGTTATTAGTCTATAAACGTAAACTTGCTTTTTTTGACCGATTCTGTGAGCTCTATCCATTGCTTGTAAATCAGCCTGTGGGTTCCAGTCTGAGTCATAAATAACAACTGTATCAGCAGTGACCAAGTTGATACCCAGACCACCAGCTCTTGTTGTTAACAAAAATATGAACTTGTCTGAATCTGGAGCATTGTAGTCATCAATGGACTGTATTCTGTCCTCATGTGAGGTTTGGCCATCGATTCTACAATATTTATAACCCTTCAAGTAACAAAAGTCCTCTAAAATATCCAGTTGCCTGGCCATCTGTGAAAAAATCAAAACTCTTGAACCTTGATTCTTTTTAAGTTCCAAAAGTTTATCCAAAACAATCATTTTCGCAGAATTATCAATCAAGTGTTGTCCCAAGGTGTAAGGAGGACCTGGTTCAGCACCATCAAATAAGTATGGATGGTTGCAACATTTCTTCAGCTGCATAACAATGTTCAGTAGCCTTGTCTTGGATTCACTTGAGTTAACACTGGTGTTCAAGGCATCTATATCCTTAGTCAAAAGCAGCCTGTACCATTTTTTTTGCATATCTGTCATACCAACATAAACATTAGACTCTATTTTTGGAAGTAAAGCCTTTTCTACATCAGCTTTGATTCTTCTTAGCAAAAATGGGGACAGAATGGAGTGTAATTCTTTAACAACTTCGTTGTCCTCTTTGGTATCTTGTTGATCTCCTTCAGTGGATTGTTGGTTAAATTGTTCATCAAAGATTTCCGAGTTCCCAAATATATCCGGCAAGATGAAATTCAAAAGGGCCCAAAGTTCATGTAGATTATTTTGCAATGGAGTACCAGTTACCAGTAATCTGTTCAAACTATGGAAGCTTCTTATGGTTCTGGAGAACAGTGATTCCTCGTTTTTAATTCTGTGAGCTTCATCTATAACAATGTATCTCCAAAGAAATCTTTTCAGGGCATTCTTTTCCTTCATCAGTATTTCAAACGATGTGATCAATACATCAAACTTGCAGTTGTATAAAACATCATGAATGAAATTGTGTCTATAGGTTTTATCACCTTGTAAAATGTGAGCCCTCACTTGAGGAGTCCATTTTGCAAACTCTCTTTGCCAATTTTCTAAAGTTGACTTAGGTGCAATGACCAAAAATGGACCATCTATATTTTCATACTCTCTTAGGTATCCCAAAAATGAAACTGATTGTAGTGTTTTACCCAGCCCCATTTCATCAGCTAAAATCCCAGAAAGGTTGGTTTTATGCAGTTGAACCATCCAATTCAAACCATTGATTTGGTAATCTCTAAGTTGTGTATTGTTTATGTATTTAGGGGTTTCATCAAAAAAGCCATTAAATTCATGATCCAGAATTTCATCCACCTCAAATTCATCTTCGTCTTCCTCATCTTCTATCTCGTCATCTGAAAGACTTATTGGGTAATCCTTTGAACCTTTATCACTGGACTTCTTCATTCCTTTCTTTGAATTGAGCTTATTTTTCTTTTCAAACTCTTGACAGAGTTGATAAATTTGCTTGTTGGAGTGTCCAAGGGGCTTTATGAATTTCAAAAAGTATGGTGAGATTTTCAAAAGTATTCTGTATCTTTTGATTAATTCTTTATCTGACAATCCAAATTTCTTCATGTTTTTGGCAGAGTACAAAAACCTCTCCTTTCTATCTTTCCACCACTCCTTGGGCATATCATCCATCCACTGATCAACAACATAATCGTCATCATCAGAACGTATTTCAATAACGTCCGTATCTGAAACCATATATTCTTTATCAATATCTGATTCGTTGTCTTCTTTGTAATTAACACGTGCTCTCATCATTATGCACTCAAACTGCGATTGTTCAGTATGTCTCTATCTTGCTATATTTATATATTAGCTTGGTATATATTGGTCATGTTTGAAATACACAACAACGAAAATAAAAAAAAAACATCTTAAGATAAATACAACATTTCACCAAAAAAATTAAAAAAAAAAAAAGAAAGAAAGCGTGTTTGAAAAATTAATCAAATATTGTAAACAAATTTGATCTTCTTAGACAAATGCTGTGTATTCTTTCTTTTGATATTATGATTATAAACTGATAGCCTGATATTTGACTATCTAATCATTTCTAAACAGTCACTTAATAATAATTTATAAAAAAAAACAAAAACTATATGTTAAATACTATACAGAATAATAAATACATTAACCGAAAAGCTTCAAGTCTTTGTCTTCCACGGGATTGGACTTGGCAAAAGTACAGTATTCATTACCATTTTCGTAATCAATAACCCCCTTTTCTTTGTTTAACGTAATGTTGTCTTTTAGTCTATTATTGAATCCGTATTTCAATTTACACCAGTATGGGAAGGTTTCTTTATCGTCCTTCTTGGTCATGCCCAGTACCTCAAGTAACTCATTGGACATTTTGCCCACTCTTATATGTCCGTAAATCTTTCTATGTCTTTTGAATGATTTCCTATTCCCCTCTCCGAATCTGTTAAGATGTATTTGTGATTTATCGTAGTATTGATTGTTTTTCAAAAGCACACTTTTGAACAGATCATAATCCAAGGTGTCCAAGTTCCCCACAGATTTACCACTTATTCTATTAATACTCTGTTTGTCATCGTCATTGTTGAGAATGTTTATGTGGTCCATGTTCAACAATGATAGGATTTTTGGCTCTGTGTACTCCTTTGAGTGTATGCCTTTATTCAGGTTCTTGATTGATCTGTCCCATCTGTCATGGACATCTATGATGTTGTTTGTGTTTATGAGTTCTGCTCTCACTATACTGTGAAAAAAGTTAGTTTCTGTGTCCTTTAATTTTATTAGTTTAGGATACTTCTTGATGTTTAGTTTCTTTAAGGATAAGATATCCGTTCTCAACTTGTTACTATCCAGATTCATTGCTTCTGTTGATGTAAATATTTGTTTATAAGTTATATGATAGTGATGTGTATTGATTACAAATAATGTGGTGTGTTGGTATATGTACTTGTTTGTTACATAGATTTAGAGCACATTGCCCTTTTGGACAATTCCATCTGGACCAAAAAAAAAAACATGGTAGCGAGATGTTTCACGTGCCTCCTACACAGGCGCTTTTTTTTTTCGAATCTTCCGTTAACATTACCAGCATCTTTTTATTTTTATACGTCAAATCTTCAAACACATAATAAACACATATTCCTTTAACTAAAACCTTTTTCTTTTACTAATTTTTCAAGAGAAGGTATATGGATAAAATAACCAAAGAAAAAGTATTTTACGTTTAATGAGTATCAACATATTTGATGATACACCACAACCTGTATTTTACTCAGACAAGAACGTCTTGGGGGAAGGCAATGATGATCAACAAAAATTCTCAGCTACTATTGACACGGATAAGTACGATATCCACCAGTACATCAACTACATCAAGGAAAATCTCCTAGACAACTTATCCGATGCTGATACCACGAGTGACATTTTGTTTGACATAAAGGATCTACAGTTTTGGGAATCATTCACCGATTCTTTCTCTAAAGATATAGTGCCTACAATAAAGCATGATCAAGAAACAAAGGAGCAAAAGAAAGATATCAAAACTCTTTTTTATTACTTGGAACTAGTTTGTAGAAGTCTTTATCGTCAATTGGAGCTAGCAGATGTTGAAACCGATGATAAATGCTTACAGATTGTAGATAAGGATCTTGGGCAT
>ERZ794949.146-NODE-146-length-27847-cov-158.597654_pt1 | contig 27847 bp, 13 predicted proteins | sample MGYA00511363_ERZ794949 | MGnify/ENA primary metagenome ERZ794949 (study PRJEB30137, sample SAMN04331402) | food metagenome | isolation source: T1 must sample point D1 replicate B | place: Australia: South Australia ...
TTGTTGATAAATTATTTCTTTTGATCTTGTTTACAAACTAAACATTACTATATTTTGCTATATGTGTGTATGTTTATTAATTAATGCAAATGTAAACTTAGTTTGCTTTGCTTTTTTTTAATTTTTTTTTTTAAATGTTTTTATTAGGCTTTATTGCAGTATATGCTTGCAAGGACAATTTTTATTGGCAAGTTTTATGTCGTTAAAAGCTGAATTAACGCATATATTGCGCATAAGCTTAGTATTTGACAATTTTTTTGCATGTTTTCATAAAAAGTTGCATCTAAAGCAGAAAATGCTTTGCAAAAAATTATTGTGATCAAAATGAAACTGATTTTTTCTGAAAGATCTTCTTAATGTGATTTTGTATTAAATTTTGGTAGCGGTGGTTATTTATAGAAGTATTGTTGCAACTTATGTGTTAACACTAAAGTCCATCAAAGCATTGAAACAGTAATTCACATGAGAGATTCACTTGTTACATATAATAAATTGCACATTATGAGATTCTTTTTTTTTTTTAATTCAAGTCTTGTGGCTTATGTATATCACAAGCTTAGCTTTAACAGCCTTTTTTTTTTTAAATCTATGGCTTAATATATTACCATTTTTCGGATATAATACCCCTTGGTAAATGAAAAAAAAAATCTGTTAGATAAAAAAAAAAAAAAACAATTTGAACTTAAGTTTTGCTGTGTTTTGATATTTTTAGTTGCCACCTATTTGTTGGCTGTTAAAAACAAGGTTTTTTATTTGTTTGATAACACTTTTTACTTGAAAAAGAATGATGGAATAACCAAAAATCGGCATTTACCAAAATAGTTATATTTTTAAAAATGGATGAAACATTAATCAGTATTATAAACAAGTTGCAAGACACCCTAGCCCCTTTAGGAGGTGGTTCTCAATCACCAATTGATTTGCCACAAATCACCGTTGTTGGATCTCAAAGTAGTGGTAAGTCATCAGTTTTAGAAAACGTTGTTGGGAGAGATTTCTTACCAAGAGGAACAGGAATTGTTACTAGAAGACCATTAGTTTTACAGTTGATCAACAAAAGAAGCACTAACTCAGAAAAAAGCAGTCAGCAAAAACAAGATTTGTTGGATCTGAACACTAGCGAAAACCAAAATGATGGGAGTGTTTCTAACCAAAAAGAAGACAATGTTGATGAATGGGGTGAGTTTTTACATTTACCTGGGAAGAAGTTTTACAACTTCAACGAAATCAGAGAAGAAATTGAAGCTGAAACAGAAAGAACAACCGGTAACAATGCTGGATTATCACCGGTTCCTATTAACTTGAGAATTTACTCTCCTCACGTTTTAACATTGACATTGGTTGATTTACCTGGGTTGACTAAAGTGCCAGTTGGAGATCAACCACCAGACATAGAAAAGCAAATCAAGTCCATGATTTTGACTTACATCTCCAAGCCTAATGCCATCATATTATCAGTTAATCCAGCCAATGCTGATTTAGCTAACTCTGATGGTTTGAAGTTAGCTAAGGAAGTTGATCCTGAAGGTAAGAGAACTATTGGTGTTTTAACGAAAGTTGATTTGATGGACAGAGGAACTGATGTTGTTGATATTCTTGCTGGTAGAGTCATTCCATTGAGATATGGATATGTGCCAGTTATTAATAGAGGTCAAAAAGATATTGAATTGAAGAAAACCATCAGAGAAGCTTTGAAAGACGAAGCTCATTTCTTTGAAGACCATGAGGCATACAGATCAAAGGCAGCATACTGCGGGACTCCGTACTTAGCCAAAAAGTTGAATAATATTTTGTTACACCACATCAAACAAAAGCTTCCAGAAATCAAAGAAAAAATTGAAAAAGCGCTAAAGAAATTTAAAAACGAACTGGTATCTTTAGGGCCAGAAATGATTGATTCTCCTAATTCCATTGTTTTGAATATGATAACTGATTTCACCAAGGAATATATTGGAATTTTGGATGGTGAAGCCAAGGATTTGTCAAGCCAGGAATTATCCGGTGGTGCAAGAATCTCTTATGTTTTCCATGAAATTTACAAAAGCGGTGTGTATTCTTTGAATCCGTTTGATAAAATTAAAGATTCTGACATTAGAACTATTATGTATAACAGCTCTGGTTATGCTCCTTCTTTATTTGTTGGCACTGAAGCTTTTGAAGTTTTGGTTAAACAGCAAATCGAGAGATTCCACTCTCCTTCTGAAAAGTTAGTATTATTGGTAGTTGATGAATTGATAAGAATATTAAAGCAAATTACCTCTCAAAATAGATTTGCAAGATTCCCACAGTTGAGGGATGCTTTAATCAATTGTTTTATTGACTTCATAAAAGAGAACACAACTCCAACAAATGCTTTAGTCAATGATATAATTGATGGTGAAGAAACCTATATTAACACTGCTCACCCAGATTTGTTAAGAGGATCTGACGCAATGGTTATAGTCCAAGAGAAATTACGTGCAAAGACAACCGTGGATCCTAAATCTGGTAAATCTTTGATTGGTGGAAGCAAATCTTCAAATCAACCTATTAGTAATGAAGCTGAAAAATCTAGCAACAGCTTCTTTGGAGGATTCTTTTCTTCCAAATCTAAAAAATCAACTGAATTTTTAGAAAGCCCACCTAAGATTCTAAAGGCCACTGGTGAAATGACTGACAGAGAAACAACTGAAACTGAGGTGATTAAACTGTTAATTGATTCTTACTACAACATCGTTAAGAAAAATGTTGCCGATAGCATTCCAAAGGCAATTATGCTAAAGTTGATTATTAAGTCAAAGAATGATATCCAAAAAGTCTTATTAGAAAAGCTTTACGACAGTCCTAAATTGGATGACTTGGTCAACGAAAATGAAATTACAATTGAAAGAAGAAAGGAGTGTAAAAAGATGATTGAAGTTTTGAATAATGCACACACTATTGTTGAATCTGTATAAATCCAAAGTTTTAATTAAATATGTTAGAATTTTGCTCTAATCAGTAGTATAATTGTTATTACTTTATATATGATTTATTTAATATTTTAAAGTGTTGTTAAAATATATGCTGTTGTTGGTATTTTTAAAAGTTTTGTTTAACAAAATCAAACCATTCTGAGCATATACATTCGTGATACTTAATCAGCTCAAGGTTTTACATATAATTCTTATTGACCAGGTTTCCTATTTAGGCACATACGTCAAACGCTACACAATTTAAACTTTTGCCTTCCTAAAAGTTCCAAAATTTTTTTTTTTTTTTTCTGAACTTTTCGATACCCGCAATGTCTTGACTAGTTAAATTTTTTTTTTTTCTTCTTTTCTAGTAACACTCAGCAAGATTAACACAAGAGTTTGATTGATTATTCAAGAAAAAAACGAGTATAAACCAAAAGTAATTGCACATATTTCTGTTTTTAAAAAAGCCATCAGTTTAAAAGATTAGTTGATCATTTTAAACCACAGAATTACAGCACTATTTCAACATTACTTGTTCTTTTTTGATCTAACTTTACTGTGATTTGAAATTCAAATAGCTCTAATCACATCACAAGCGCAATCTTTGAAATAAATCATTACAGAACACAAATCATATACAAAAGTAATAAATTTTCAAACAAAACAAAACAAAGAACAATGAGTCAAAATCAAAAATGGGGTATATCCATACCTCTAAGTTATGATAAACCCACTGCTGCAGAGGAAAAGCTAAATCTTCAGTTATTTCAACTATTGAAAGACGAAAGAAGTTTTGAAACAAAAGCTGAAACTGATAAGAGAGTAAAGGTAATTCAAGTAATGAAAGAATTGGCGAAGAAATTTGTTTTTGAAGCATCGCTAAGCAAAGGAATGTCTGAATCGATGGCCAAAGATGCTGGTGGATGTGTCTACACATTCGGATCCTACAGACTTGGTGTACATGGACCTGGATCAGATATAGATACTTTAATAGTAGTTCCTAAGCACATATCAAGAGAAGATTTTTTTACGTTTATGGTTCCTATTTTGAAGGAAAGACCAGAACTAGAAGAAATCCAGCCAGTTGCTGAAGCCTTTGTTCCGATTATCAAGATGGAATTTGACGGGATATCAATTGATCTGATCTGTGGTAAAGTTGATTTAGCACAAGTGCATTCAGACTTGACATTAACAGACACAAGTATATTAAGAAATATTGATGATAAAGATTTGAGAGCATTGAATGGTACAAGAGTTACAGATGACATATTAAAATCGGTACCATCTAGATCGAATTTTAGACTAGCTTTAAGATTCATAAAACTTTGGGCTCAAAAAAGAGGAATTTATGCTAATGTCTTTGGGTTTCCAGGTGGTGTTGCCTGGGCGATGCTTGTGGCCAAAGTTTGTCAAGTATACCCAAATGCTAATTCGGCAACCATAGTGCAAAAGTTTTTTTCTTTTTATTACAATTGGAAATGGCCGCAGCCTGTTTTGCTAAAATCGATTGAAACAAATAGATTACCATTTAGAGTTTGGAATCCCACCAAATCAAATCAAGATAGATTCCACAAAATGCCTGTTATAACACCATCCTATCCTTCGATGTGTGCTACTCATAATATTACTGAGAGTAATAAAACAGTTATTTTAAGAGAGTTCAAAAGAGGAATTGAAATATCGAGTGGAATAACTGCTGGAACAAAAACTTGGAAAGATTTGATTGAAAAACACGACTTTTTCCATAGATACAACATTTATTTAATTTTATTGGCCACTACAAAAGGAACAGAAGAAGAACATCTTAAGTGGTCCGGTTGTGTTGAAAGTAAAGTAAGACTTTTAGCAAGCAAACTAGAAAGTACGCCGTCAATAGACTTGGCACAACCACACAACGATTACTACGAGACAACATATGCTTATAACGAGGACAATGAAGCTGAAACTATTTTAGCCAAATTTGGTTATCATAATTCTGAAAAGGATTTGGAAGTATACAAAAAGATTGATCCTATCAAAACTGTGCTAGATGAAGCTCAAAAAATAAACGGAGAAGCTCCATTAACAAACGAAAACAAAAAAGAAATTATAGAAAATCACAAAAACAAATACAGCTCCTACAAACAATTACACATAACAAGCATGTTTATAGGCTTTGAAGTTCAAGAAGGGCAGCCTATTGATGTTGCTAGACCTTGTGAGGAGTTTATGGAAATGTGTAAGACTGCATCTGACTCTTATGATGAAAACAAATTTGGATTGTTAATGAAATATGTGAAAGTGCATGACTTGCCAAATTTTGTATATGAGGAAGGTGAGCTTAGACCTGAGAAGCCGACCAAAAGAAGAAAGAAGGTAAAATATACCACTCCCAGTAAAAAGAAAAAACTTGAACATGGAAATGAAGGCCAAGAGGATTCATTCAAAGCACCAACCCCAGTGAAGAGAACTGAAGTCTTGGATGAAGATATTGCTGCCAGAAGAAGCTCACATTCCAACAGTTTTCCTTCTATAGAGAATTCCAACAAATTTTCGGATGAGATGGCCACAGCTTCAAACTTAACACCTTTGGCTTCTGCTGCTGATCTTCATAGCGAAAGTATTTGCAATTCCAGTGAGGGAAAGCAATCTTTAACTGATTCCTTGCAAGCTGAAATTAATTCTTTTAACAAGTGATTAGTAACATGTATTTTTTTATGTAACAAAATTATAATATAGTTTAGCAGTTAGCAATATAGAGAGAATACTGAATTTCCGAATTTCGATTTTTATTTTCTCGGCGATTAGATTTTTCTTAATAATATTATGTATTTCCTTATGTGCTTATAATTCCTTTTTTTTTTTTCCTTAAATTAAAAAAGCAGCGACAAGGTGCAATTTGGCTTGATGCTATATATTCTCTTTTCAAGCCCCTAAAATTTTTTAAATATAATATATATACATTTTTTTTTTTTTACATATAAGATGATTTTGTTGGAAAAAGGATTAAAATGACAACACATTTATATATATATATTTAACAAGCTATTTCAAGGCCAACAAACCCTTATTTTTGGTATACCTATTTTCAAGTTTAAACAGGAAACAATTATAGACTGAAAGAATTCAAAATCAGATTAGTTGAAGCTTGTTGTATAAATACAGGATATATATACATATATATAAACAACAAAACAACAAAAAATACAAGTATTAACTGAAGAAATTATCTTTTTTGAATAATCAAAACAAATAGGAAACTGCAGATTTGAGAAAATGACCACAACAGCAAATGAAAACAAAAACTACAAAGAGGAGAACTACGATAACTTAGATGATATAGACGAAACTGACCAAGGTGGGAAGTCTATTCTTTTGGGAATCATATCACAACTGAAGCCTGGTGCAGATTTGTCTCGAATCACACTACCTACTTTTATTTTGGAAAGGAAGTCTATGCTGGAAAGAATCACAAATCAATTACAACAGCCATACATGGTCTTAGAAGCCAAGCAAAAACCAGAATCAATCGATAGAATCATAGGGGTGTTGTCATGGTATCTGTCTGGTTGGCATATAGCCCCTAAAGCAGTCAAGAAACCACTGAACCCTGTTCTTGGTGAGCACTTTCAATGTTATTGGAAATTAGAGAATGGTCAATATGCTTTTTATGTGTCAGAGCAAACATCTCATCATCCTCCAAAATCCGCGTACTTTTATATGATACCTGAAAGCAATGTAAGAGTTGATGGTGTTCTTTTTCCGAGATCTAAATTTTTAGGAAACTCCTCTGCTGCAATGATGGAAGGTTTAAGTGTTCTACAGTTTTTAGATATAATAGATCCTCAAACACAAGAGCCTGAAAAGTATACATTCACTCAACCAAATGTTTATGCCAGAGGTATCTTATTTGGTAAAATGAGAATTGAACTTGGTGACCATATGATTATTACCGGACCAGATCATATAGCTGATATTGAATTTAAAACAAAAGGATTTGTATCTGGTACTTATGATGTAATTGAAGGAACTATAAAAGACAATAAGACAAACAAACTATTATTTGAGATTTCTGGGAAATGGAATGATGTTATTTATATTAAAAAGAATGAAAAAGGTGCCTCTAAAAAGATTTTACTAGATGTAAAGAAGTGCAAACCTCTTCCTCCTTTAGTAAGACCATTGGAAGAGCAAGGTAATTTGGAAAGTAGAAAACTTTGGATGCATGTTTTGAAAGCTTTAGGAGAAAGAGACCATGATGTTGCAACCGATGAGAAGTATAAGATCGAAGAGCATCAAAGAGCTTTAGCTAAAAAGAGAAGTGACTTGAAGGTTGAATACAAGCCAAAGTTATTTTCAAAGGTTAAAGGCAAAGACCTAGAATACTATCTTTACAAGGACATATCCCCCAATGCTACTGCAGAAGAAAAAATCAAATCCATACTTACTGTTGCACCTTTTTTGCCTGGCCAAAAGTTTACTAATGGTTTCAACTTGGATGCTGATTCAAAAATAAAACTTGACAAGAATAATGCCTGATTTGTTCATTAATTGTAGCAAATAGATGTAACAAAACTTTGATTAATAAAAAGAAGCTAAAACCAATCAAAATTTCCATAATTTTTTTCTTTTCTTTTAGCATATATAGAAACTTTTAAAGATACATTTCGATTTTATGTTGTAAAGTCTTAATATGGCAAATATATCAATTAATTGTTTATACAGCCTTGATTTTGCTTTTTTTTTTTTGTTTGTTTGTTAAAACTCTTCACTAACAAGGCTTTGCAAAACTTCGTTATCTGTTAATCCAGACTGTAGGTTCATAGACAACCTATTTAATTCATCTTTAACAAAAGAGAACTCTTCATTATCATCTTCGTAATTGGCATTTGAACTTTCTGCTGAAACTCCTCGTTTTTCAATATTGCTTGCATTTTGTAGAATATCACCGGCAGGAATATCAGCTTCTTTAATTATCCAATTGGATTCAAATAAATTTTTAGCAGTTAACAAATATGCCAAAGCTATAGTAATAAAAGAAACAACAATACCTGCTTTATTGGTTTTATTTATTTTTCCTAAGCTTTTAAATGATCTGTGCATTGATGAATTTTTAGTATCTGACAAATTTTTATTTTTCGTAGTAAAAGTAGAGCTGTCAAAAGTGGAGTTTTGCATGGAACAAGTAACATTATTCTTCAACATTTCTATTATTGTTTTTTTATTATAGTGACCAGCTGTAGTGTTTTGGGCGTATTCATTGGTGAGTGTTTTGCCATCAGCTGAGCCAAAAATTCCAATTAAATTTGGAATGTTTGGTCTTCTAGCAGGAATTTGTGGAAGAGTTTCAAATCTTGTTAAATAGTTATCAACTACTGATGCAACTGCAGCAGTTACTGTCAAAGTTAAAACAGATATTTGAGTAGTGGTCAGAGTAATTGTTTTTTTAAACTTAGGAACAATTTTTTTTTTGTATTTTGTTGTGGTTACCGTTGTTTTTGGGACTTGAATCGTTATAGTATTTTCTAATAATTGAGTCTCAGTGATTGTTTTTGAGTCTATTTTGTATCTCAAAATTGTAGAGTATATTAAGTCTGTTTCAGTAGTTTTATCATAAACAGTTTTGGTAGTGGCTTTTGGAGGGTAACAGCAGTGTTCATGGTAACACTCACCTGTAATTTCATAGGGAAAACATCCATTAGCTTCTAATTCTTCAAGATCTTCTTGAGAATATATTATTACACTATTATTTGAGCCTTCAACATTTTGTGAGTCAATATCTGTATCTTCAAGTATTTTTTCTTCCAACTTATTGTTCAGGTACTGTTCTTTCAAAGGCTGCATGTTTTGATTCATTCTTTTGGGGGTTTTAATTACAAAAGTTTCAACTGATTCATTTTTGACTTCAATTTTTGTTTCATTTAGATTTGGTGAACTTTTCATTTTTTTAACATTATAAAGACTCTTTCCAAATTGAGAATTATTGAAATCTTTAGGGTTTATATTATACTCAGTATTTTCAGATAAATTTAACTTTGCTGATTTATCTGAAATATCTAAGCTATTAAGGGTATTTTTTAATGTTGTCTCAAGAATTTTATCGTTGCTTTTGTTGTCATCTACAACTATAAAGGGTTTAATTTGACAAGTATCTTCAATATATCTATGATATCTGGATAATTCAATTTCATCATCGCAATTTGTTTTGTAGCACAAATTCATTAACTCTTTAGCTATACAACATTTACAGATACATGTATCATATTCATTTTTATTTTCACAATTTGGACACAAATGAACTCTTGTTAAAACAAGCTCAGCAATAAGTGCTTCTTTACAAATAGAAATTTTTCTTTTGTTACAGCTATTCAAATTAAATTTAGGTTTGAAGTGGGGAATAATGCATTCAGTGGAAATTTCTTTCAACTTATGGTTTTTATAATACAAGTTGCTGTCAACACCGTTATTTAAAGTTTTTGGGAGACTATCTACACTTAAATGTTTTGTTTGAAGCTTTATGTTTTTGACCAACTTATTCTTGTCAAAATTTTTGATAAAAACCATTGCATTTTTCTTTGAAAAACTAAGATTTGTTTCTTTTTTTGAAGAAGAACACACATGGGTAAGATTTCTTATAGTTTCTACTGCAAAAGCTGATTGAGAACATGTTTTAGATGCACATGTAAAAATGTGTGTTAGATAATTACACTCAAAACTTTTTTGAGTTAGATTGAATGAAGTAAAATATTGATTTTGACAAATAAAAAAGTCCTCAAAATTACAAATGCTAACATTCTTGCTAAATATATTGTCTAATACGTCAAATGATGCATTTAGAAATTGCTGTTTAACTGAATCAAAATTTTTATCATCACTGATGGGCTTTAATACATAACAGTGATTTTTAATTAAAACTTTGCTAAGTAGAACTCTGTATTCTTGGTCCATTTCTAAGAACTCAAAGACACCTTTTAAACTTTTGATTTTTTTGGCATTCAAATCGTGTTCATTTTTGTAAAAAGAGTTTAGCATAGATTCAAAAATCGATTCTTCAAAGCTTTTAATATGACTTAAAGTCTGCAAAGACACTAAGCTTTTAATTTTTGGGGTTTCAGCAGCAGCTGATACATATAATATGTGAAAAAAGAATATACTTAATAGGTTTGTTACAAGCATTATTATAAATTTGGCCTGATTCAGTTGATAGGTGCTTTACCAAACCAGACAACCAATTTCTTTTCTTTGATTGAATACCAAACTGTCATTCTTAATTAATTTTGAAACAAAAACACTACTGATTGAACACAACCAGCACTAAAGATATTTTTATCTTTTTTGTGTGATTTTGACCAAGATTCTTAACACATCAAATGATTAAACCTGTAGTTTTTTTTGTGCACTTGCCTAATAAGGAAATACTGAAATGTGTACTTTTTGTTAATATTCTGATAAGAGAAACGCGGCTAAATCAAAGAATGTATAAATCTGTTACCTTTTTCGATACCTCTTACATCGGAGTAATAAACAACTTTGATAAAAGCTTAATAAAAGAAGATCAAGTAAATAAATGTGAAAAATTTGTTTTTGAGGGTTTATAGCATTATGAAAAAAAAAAAACAGCAAAAAATAAACACAATTATTACTAGGATTATATGTACAAGTTCAGAGAGCTTCGGCTCGCTTATCTATATAGTTCATTTTATATATGAAAGAGAAATAGATCACAATCATTTCAAGTTCAAGTATTCTGCTTCTTCTTTTATAATTTCCTTAAGACTCTCTTGCTCTTGACGACTTCTGGTGTTTTTGATTTTGACGTTATTATCCTTTGGTGAGAATACCTTAGTTCTTTCGGTGATGGTACTAACAAGTTCTTTGTATTCTTTTCCAGCGTCTTTTAAGTCCAAAAAGATTTCGTTTTCCAGCTTTTTAGAGTCTTCTCCAACCTTTAGGTATATAGCCAATGGTTTTGTCTCATCATATTTGTCAAATGAACCAGATAAGTATATTTTTTGGTAGAATTGCAAGAACTCTTCAGGACTAGTGAATAAACTTAAATTGAAATCAGACAAAGATCTTCCTGAAAGTTTTTGTAAATCCTTGGTGAACAAAAATTTGGTTTTATAGTCAGCAAATGGTTTTGAGATTTCGTCTTGCTTTATATTATACTTTGCTATTAAATTCAAAATGTCTTCTTTTGTGAAAGCTCCTACTTCACTTTCATCAATTTTATTCCACTTGTTGACTTTCAGTTGAGAAAATCTATGGGCTTTCAAAGAGTTCAAACGTTCTTCATATAATTTTGAGTCACCAATAACCGCAGTGGTTTCAAAATTCAAGGTTTTGGTGGCTGATTCTTTATTGACAGCTTCTTGGGATCCAGTGTCATTTTTTGTTAATGCAGACAGCAAATCCTTTGTGGTTTCCTTTGTGACAGTTGTTTTGTTTTCTTGCTTCTTAGTAAAGTAGTCCAAAAATGAATAGTTTCTTTTACTATATTGGCTTAAAAGTGCTCTGCTTTGATTGGCATTTGATTTGAGCTTAATGGCTTGCAACATTTTATTTCTTTCTCTTTATTAATCAGCTTTCAAAGGCAAAGACTCGATTTTTCAATATGTACCTTGTTTGTTGATCTGGGTTCTTGAATTCATTTCAATTATATATTAAACAGAGTGAAAAATTTTTACCAGCAGAGTAGTTGAACCTTTTGGAGAAAAAAAAAAAAAGAAAATTAAGAGGACGGAAGCGCAAGAAAAAAGGTAGAGGAAAATTTTTTTTTCTCGCTACCACAGCACGTGCTTATATCCGAAACAGAAAAAGCCGGAAAACCTTTTAAGGCAAATTCAATACCTTAAGAAAATCTGGCAATGTAATATACTCACTGTTTTTGGTAAGTACACAACGAATAACCAACCAAAGGTATAAAGCAAATATCTAATAATAATAATAAAAAGCCATTTTTTTTTTTTGTTGAACTTGAAGAAATAAAATGGGTGCAAACATTAGTAATTGCTGCTCATTGTTCTTTGACAGTAATGATGATTCAGAGTATGGGTCTAGGGAAAGTAAACAACATCTATTAAAACAACAAAAGGATAACTACTACAATCAACAACAAAAGTATCTGTTGCAAGAAGAGCAGGAGAAGTTGAAACAACAAGAAAGACAACAAAGGCTATTAGAGAAGGAGCAGCGCTTGACTGATATAGTCAACGTTGCTAATGAATCTTACTTAGATGTTGGTATAATAGAAAACATAGAGAACATTATGGTTGCCAATGATGTGTTAAAAAATGAGCAAAAGAACATATTGGATGATGATTTGGAAAATGAGTTACAAGAAAAAGACATTTTTGAAAATATCAATCAAAAGTTTAAGAATAAAAGCAAAACTTATGGGCTATCTATAGTTGATAATGACTATACTGCTTTTTTGGAAAAAAATCCTTCTATTTTGCTTAAAGATCCAAAAATTACCGCTGAGCTTTTCTCGAACACAGTTGAAGTTTATAAAAACATTGATAGCAAAACAAGAGCTGGCCTCATACAAATACACAACACAGAATTCAATCAATTTCAAGAAATTGTCAATGCGAATCATAATAAAATCAAGCAGAGACTAGCAGAAAAAGGTATTTCTTCTTTAGTACAATAAGCAGAACTATCAAAATCAAATCTTTGAGTGTATTAATCTACGTTTGTGTTGGCATTTATATACTAGTTAGAAGTTATAAGCTTTTTAATATTCAATCACTATGTTCGGACATAAGTGCACGAGATTAAAATCTTTTTATTTGTTGTGAGCACCAAAAACACAACTTTTTTTATTTTTTATTTTTTTTTTCTGCATTCTAAGCTCTCCATTTTATTTGTTATGTTTACCAACATTTAATCAAACTGTTTGTTTTAGTGATATATATTCTATTACTATATAAGAATTTGAATACCCAAACCAAAAACTTTTTTATAATAAATATACAAAATAATGCCCCCAAAGAAAAAGTCTAGAGGTAGACCAAGAAAAACCTTAGAAAAAGTTGAAGAGTCTGTTGATTTACCAATTAATGAGCTTGACAGTAATACAGAAGAATATCCAATTAAAGAAACAAAACCAAACAGAAGAGGCAGAAAACGTAAAATAGAAGAACCAAGCTTTGAAATTGAAGAAAAAGAGACTTCCAACACTGGTTATGTTTCTGGTAAAATACCCAAGAAAGAGTTTTTAAACACTTATGAAGATTTGGTTGACAAGAAAGAACCATTAGATGCTGGTTTTTCTTTATGGAAAGAAGAAAATGAAGAAATCGTTCAAGTCAGTAACTTTGATCAAAAGATATATGCTATAATTGACAAGTACATATGGACTAGAGGTGAAGACAACATTTTTTTCAAAGATTTTTCAAGATATCCATCAAGAAAGTTTTTTTCTGAATACTTTCAAAGAATACCAATTGCGAATTGCATAAGTCTTTCAGACATACAAAAAAGATCATATGTTTTGAAAGATGAAGAGCAGGAAGGATCAGAGATTCATGATTATCACAAGCTTCTTTTGGACATAGACTTGCTGTACAAAAATTGTAACTACTATAATGAACCACACTCTTTGATTGTCAAAACTGCTTACCAGCTAGTATTTCTGTTAAAAGTTGATTTATTATCAATGAAGAATGACTTTAGAAACTATGCTTTGAATGAAGAACTTATCCAGAAATTGAACGATGGCATAATGAATAAGCTTGAAGACATAACAGAAAAGGCTGTTTTATCTCAGCTAAAAAAGGCTGGAATCACAATCCCTCAGCTTCAAAGAGAAGCAGATGATGAACTGCACATTATAGATCCATTTTTAGACTTGGTTTCTGAAAGTGATTTTCCAGATTACTATCAGGTCATATACTATCCAATATCATTTAATATGATTAAGAATAACCTTAATAGTGGAATCTACAAATCAGTGTTTGAATTTTATAGAGATTTGGAGATTTTGTTTATGAATTGTAAGACTTTTAATCCTCCTGAATCTGAGCTTTTTAATGATGCTTCAAACCTTTTGTCTTTGATAAGACATCTATTTGACAAGTTTATGACAGAGATTGATGCTTTGAATAATGATAAAAAACTTGATGTCATATCCAGTTATGAAGTCGATGTTTCCGAAAGTAACTCAGACATTGGTGAAATAGGAAGTAATACTTCTTTGACTACAAATGATCAGGTGCAAGAATTAAATCCAGCACAAATTGAATTGATTAAGTTTGGTGGAAAACCTAAGCTTTATGAAGAATATTATGATAACTATATGTTCAACAATGAAGTTCTGTTGAAAAATGAAAAGAACTTAACTGGATTGAAAAATGATGCTGCTTTCAATAAAAATGATGATTTGCTGTCAAATATTTTGAGTTTTTCAAAAGATAAAGAATCATCCTTAAGAAGCAGTTTTAGTGAATTGAAGCTTACATTCTTTCAAGACAGCAGATTTCCTGACAAGAATGTTACCAACATGATTGTTGGCAGCTTTGCTGAGGCTTACAAAGACTCCACAAACATGAAGACGAGTCTTTTGAAGGGAAAAGATTATATTCAAATGAACCAAGTCGTAATAAAAAATGATACTTTTTCCAAAGATCACTATTACTCTTTGAAAAACCCATTATACTCAAATAAGAATTACTATACACAAGTTCAACTGAATTTATTGGATTTAGACATACCATTCAAAGAAGAAGACCAAGTAGCGCCTTATAACTACAAATGTCAAGTTTCCTTTAACCATGTCACAGGTGGTTCTCCTATAATAATTACTCCAAAAAAACAACAGCCTGGTGAACAATCAAAAGACAAAAACAGTTTACGTTGTCTTTACAACATTAAGCTTTCCGAAAAAAGATCTTTAGTTTCAATCAATATACAAAGAGAAAAGAAAGGTGTAGTTGACTTAAGTGAAACTGTTAATTTGTGGTTTAATGTTTAATCACTGTTCCCTAAAAAACCCCCCTTTATTTTTATTTTTTATTTTTAAATATATAATTGTACTTTTAACATCTACTGATTTGGATTTAAGTTTCTTTTTTATTTGAAATTTTTATATGTTTAGCTCCATTTAATAAGGTTATATGTACATTTAAGTTGTTATTTCACGCTCTTAATTCAGCTTTGTATGAATAATTTTTTTTTTTTTTCTATAATTTTTTTCCTTCTGAAGTTTTCATTATACTATTAATATTTCTTATTGATAAAAACATGTTGATAAAGGCTTCTATAACTATACTGATAACGAATCAAAGACCAGAAATACTGTAAAAATAAAGTATAAAACTATTAAACAGCATTATATGAGCACAAACACACATAAACGTAAAAACCCCTTTGTTTTTTCATATGAACGTCGATATCATCAATTATTCAAATATCCTCGCAGGTCCGAGATAAAAGAAGCATTCATAAGATACAACATCTACTCAAGAATAAATCTGAACAAGAAAGTCAATGGAGTAACAAGACTTAGAGATAGAAAAAAGATAAGTTATGCTATAGACTTGGAAAGCTCACCAGTAGAAAGGTTTCAGAGTGTTGGTTCAAACAAATTGAGTGCAGCCAAAGGCTCCAGAAGAAAAGGAAGCGCAAATTCTTTAAACACCTCTTTTTTGAACAACAGAGGATTAGATTCTATAGCTATGGTTGATTCATCAAATAATGCTAAGCATGAAATTAACGTTTGTAAAAAGCCTTTAATCACTAGAAAACCAAGAAGTAAAAAAGTTGGTAGGCCCAAGAATATCAGTGCTAAAGCTAAAAAAGAACCAAAATTATCAGACATTAAGCCAGCAAATACAAAAGAAGTTGAAGAAGATGTCTTTGATGATATCATATTTGTTAAAGGAGAAAGTCCAGATCCGGAGGACTTCAAACAAAATGACATTTACACAGTACTAGCACGTCCTTCAGATACGATCAAAATTTCGAATAAAGATATTAAGAAAATCATAAACAAACATTGTCCTTTATCAGGCAAAATTCTAACAAAGCCTGCACCATGTATGCTGTGTGATATGAAACTCTATAATTACATCATTCACAAAAGAATACAAAGCACAATGTATACTTCAAGTAGCATGATGCTTGATTTCAATGATGAAATAGAAATATCGGCTACACTATTGATATCAAAATTGAATATGAACACAGAATATATAGACAGAGACTTTTTCAGTTCAAAAAATTAGACAAGGTATTTTGTATTATTTCGAAAGTAAATGGAGTCATTAACTTTACAGTTTTTAATTGAAATCCACAATCTTTGATTTTTTTTTCTAAGAAAACGAAATAAACAGTACCTTTTTTCTCAATGCAATAACCAGAATAAAGCTCCATTAATACCCCATTTCTACGTGTTAACTTAAAGTAATCAAATCTGCAAATCAAGCGCGTAAATGTGTGTGTGTGTTTTTATTGAAAAATTTAAATTCTCATTTTTTTTTTAAATTTCATTTTTAAGGTTGTTAAACACTTACAATAATTGAAATGACTAAAAAACCAGAAGCAAAACAAATACTATATAAATTGACAAGCAATAACAACCAGTAAAAATGCTTACTTTATATAAGTCCGTAGCTCCAACAGCAAAACCAAATACTGATATCAGTATAACACAATCAAGAAACAATAACTTATCATACAACTTTTATACAAATGGCGGTTCTGTTTATTACAGTTTAGACAATGACGAAGAATCAATCAAACAATTCACACCTATACAATCAAATGCTTACATTAGTGCTTTATCTGTTTCTAAAGTACCTAATTCTTCAAGAGAATTGATGTTCATTGGTGATTCTTCTGGTAAGCTAACAATCATTGAGTTATTATTAGAAACTCCTGATCTTTTCAAAGTAGTCAAAGAAATACAAATTTTTAATGCTATTATTACTGAAATTGTTGCTGATAATACTGCTTCAAAGCTATTTATTGCAGGTTGTATAAACATGAGTTCTAATAGTTCAGGTAACAGTGCTAATTCTGATATTTTACTAAGATTTATCAATTGGGAACTAGGTAATTCTATAGGTGATCCAATGGGTGCTAAGGGGTCTACATGTGCCATATCATTTGCCAGTGGGTCTAAAAACATTGTTGAGCCAAGAGTCGTTTCTGCAGATAACCAAGGAACTGTTGTTTTGTTCAAAGGATCTGAAAACGGTACTGGATTCAAATTTGTAAAAACTTACAGAGATTCAAATAGTGAATTTAGAGGTGTTGTTAAAGACATTAAGTTTTCACCATCTTCAAGTGAACAAGTCGATGAGATGTTAGCTTCTGTTGGTGCTTATCAAAGATCCAAGCAAGGAGTTCCAATTCGTGGCCAGCACATTGTATCTGTTTATAGTGATAAGAGAATCAAACTTTTCAATGGTGACGATTTATCTTTAGCACAAGAGGTAATAAGCAGTGATGAAATTAAAGAAATGGGCAGCTTTTCAGGAGGCTGGAGTTTAGTTGAGTGGATAAATCACGATACCTTTTTAGTTTCTGGTAAATGTGGAACCAGAATTTACAAGATCAGCAACAATGAAGCATCTTTAGTCACCTCTAATGACTTAAAGTTGTATGGTGTAAAGTTTGAAAATGGAAGTATTAGAGCTATCAATGAATTTGGATTTGTTACATTACTACAGCTTGCTGATGATCTAAGCAACATTTCTGTTGTTAAACAATTTAAAGGTATTCACAAAGGTATACACCAATACACTGAAGGCTTAGTTTCAACACAGGATGGTCAAATCTTTAATTATGAAAAGAAGATTTTATATGAAAACGATGATAATGTTGAGCTGTCATTATTAGAAAAACTTTCAGAAAACAAATTTATATCATTGAACAAAGCTGGTGATTTAACATTATTTACAATAGAGAATGGTATCAAAGACAACATCGACAGAACAAAGCTTAACATTAATGTAAATGTATCACATATTGAAAAAGAATCAAGTAGTATTGTATTTAGTGACTTCAACTCAAAAATTTATAAGTACTACTACGAAACACATCAGTATGAAGAAGTCTCTACCAAGGTATCTGAAGAAATCACTGGGTTGGCAACTTTAGGAAATGAGTTGTACGTTTCTGTGTTTGATCAAACGACACAATCTTCTAAAATTGTTACTAAAGACAAGACTATATTAACTCATAAAGCCAGAATTACTAAGTTCATTGTAACAAAGAACCATATTACTTTCTCTGATGTATCTGGTAAAACTCAAGTGCAATGCCTAGTAGACAAGTATGAAGTTGGAACAAAGCAATTCAGCAAAGACGAAATCATTGTTTCTGTTAACAAATGGTCTCATCATACTGGTAAGATTACTGATATGGTATGGAAGCCGCAGTTTATTGACGAATTATCCCTAGATGATACAGAGCCATTGCTAGCTACCGTTGGTTTAGATAACATGATAGTTGTTTACTCCTTACTAAAAACCATCAGACCCAAATACAAATTGGAAAATTGTCATAGAATGGGTATTGTTGGTGTTCAATTTGTTTCATCCGATGAGTTAGTAACATTTGGTGTTGATGGATGTATCAATTATTGGAAGCTTTGAAGATGCCGTACTTTAATATAACATTATATTTACATTAAATCCGATTTTATATTTCCTTTTTTTTTTTCAATAAGAAAAAAAAAGACGTTGTCCCAAGCATATTTCCTATTTGGGAAACTTCTTCATAATTTTCCTTTTTGATATTAGTTTAATGATTTTTTTTTTTTTTTCAGATTGCATGTATTCTTAAGTCATTATAACAAGGATTACATATTTAAAAAAACCCCAAAACAAAATAAGCTACAGGTTATTACTTTTCAATTGACTTATTTTTTTTTGAATTAACAAACGGAATTTATCTAATTAATTTGAAGCCATGTCTGCAATTCAAGGGAAAGTATCAGGTTACAAAGAACCTTTATATCAATCTCAACAAATAACTTCTGAACAGAGATTTTGGAAGACCTTCAAGAATTTACAAATAGTCAAGGAATACCAATCCATACAAGATATACAATTTAATCCAATATCTCCGAATGATTTTGTTGTTTTAAGCAGTTCTAAAGTTCAATGTTTTTCTACCAAGACAAGAAAGGTCATAAAGCAATTTACCAGATTCAAAGAACAAGTTTTGTCTGCTGATTTCAGATATGATGGGAAATTGATGGCAGTTTCTGATAAAGCTGGTATGATCAGTATTTATGATTCATACCAACCTAAAAATCTAATTTTACAAATAAGACCAAAAAACGGTGAAGAGTTCCCTGTACATAAAGTAAAGTTTAATAATGTTAATAAGGATCCATCCAAGGTATTTATTGCAGGTGATGACAGATTAGTTAAGGTTTACGACTTGTCAAACTCATACTCTCCATTGAATGTTATTTCTGGTAGTGATGATTATGTTAGATCTTTAGATTTCTTACCAGACAACCCAAACGTTCTTATAACTGGTTCTTATGATAAAAAAGTAAGAATGTATGATATGAGAACAAATACAGGTAAACCAATTTTGAAATTTGACCAAGGAGCATCTGTTGAAGACATTGTTGCTATAAACTCACAAACAATAGTCAGTTGTGGTGGTAATGGATTCAAGTGCTGGGATATTGCTAAAAACGGTAGAGTGATCAACGAGTCATATAATTTCAATAAAACTGTAACATGTTTGAACTATTTAAAGAAGGATGAAACCATTTCAACTGGTTTAAATAACAAAGATAGCTCCATAACCAATTGTTTAATTGCATCATCATTAGACGGACATGTCAAGGTATTCGATCCTTTAGACGGCTTCAAGTTGAAGTTTGGATGGAAGTTCTCTGGACCTGTTTTAAAAACAGCTATTTCTCCATCAGCTCTTTCCAACCAATCAGAAGACTCTGACATTGCCAATAAACACTTGGTTGTTGGTTTAGCCACAGGTTTATTAGCCATCAGAACTCGTAAGAAAGGTGCTAAGGGTAAAGAGGGAGAAAATAAAAACGCATATTTACAAGGTGAAAACAAATCTAAAAAACCTCAAGCTTTTAATAGAATGATGGTTGGTAGAGATTTCCAAGGTTTGAAGTCTGAGCAAATTATTTATGACGATAAGTTGACATCTGCCACTAATCCTACAGGAAAGTTAAGACAATTTGAAAAATATATAAACCAATTCAAGTGGTTTGATGCTTTAATTGCATCAATAGTCACTTTAAATGGTAGCAGTATGATGCCTTTGGAAGTTACACTATCATGTATTAATGACCTAAAAAAGAAAGATAAATTAAAAGTAGCTTTCCAATCCAGAAACTTTGAAGAGGTTAAGCCAGTTTTAGACTGGGTTTTGAGATACGGTATAAGTGACGTAAGATCATGTGGTATAGCTTTAGAAATTGTAAGTATTTTGCTAGAAACTTGTGATATTGAAGAAGAATATTTGAAGGTATTGACATCTAAGCTGGAGCTAGAAATATCCAAAGCAGAACAATCTCAAAAAGTACAAGGTATTTTAGAAATGCTTATATAATTATTATTTTTTCTCTTTTTTAACAAAAAAAAAACTTGATAGAACAACATCTTTTATTTTCTACTCTTTTTAAACTTTTTTCTTTTTAAATTGATTTTGACATAATTTTCAGAAACAACGTTGTATTTTCTTCTTTTCTTGCTGATTATGTCAGGTAAAACATCATCCGTTAATGTTCCCTTGTATCTATTATCAGCATAGTAAGTTCCTTCTTCTTTTTGTTTGTTGGCTTTTTCTAAGTTAGTAAACTTTTCATTAAAACCTTCTTGCATATCTATATGTTCCTGTAATTGAATGTTAGGATGCATCTCAAGAAGTTTTCTTTTCAAATAACCTTGGACGGGTCTTCCTATGACTTTTTCATTGCTATAATCTGGTTCTGCTATTTCGTTTATTTCATCAGCTTCTTGTGGAACTGCAGTCAAAGGATCATTCTTTACTTCTTCATCAAAGTCTTGAAGTACTTTGGCATTGGGTTTGATTGATATTTTCTTTTTCAGAAAAAGCAATCCAGATTCATCATCGTGATCACTTCCGTCCGACGAGTTATCTTGAAGGATATCTTTGTTTAAAGAGGTATTCGATTCGTTGGTATCAGAAATAAGAACCTTATTAACTGACAAATTCTTCAGGAGTTTTATGGGAGAGAAAGGTAACATTTCGGTGGATTTTGTTTTTAAAAAGGAAGTTACCTCTTTAGCTGGAGATTCTTCAAATGTCAACTGCTTAGTTATCGTTGTGAATGTCGATTTTTTTGGCGTTGGTGTATTAACATCGAGTATAGATTTGACATGCCCTTTGAGTTGTGGTGTAGGTCCTATTTGGACACCATATGAAGTATTTCCTTTAACAGGAGATGAGTACTTCTTCTGCATATAGTTATGATATTACTGGGGGGATATGACTTTTGGTTTCATGCAAACAGCAATTATAAGACTATGATTTCTTAATAAAAAAATTTTTAAAGAAGGAAATCGTATAGTCTTAATAATGCATGTTCTCATCTGCTGGTAATTTTTTTTTTACGCGACTTTTAGCCCCAAAAGGTTGGCAAAACCGGATAAACAATATGCCATCATTCATTAAAATAACTGTTTCATTAAGGGCGTAATATATAAATAAGTTTGTATTCATGCAGTATAAAAATCAGAAGTTAAAGAAGTCCATGTTAATGTCATCATCTAATTTCAAATCATCGTTAATATCAAGTAAAAAATCAAAGCCATTGGACATGGCTCTTTTATCATCAACCCCTGGACCAACATTATCATCTAATGCAAAATCCATCATCTTCTTTTCTGAAGGTTGTAAAATTTCGTCAAAAGTTAGAAGAGGCACGTTACTAATATCTGCTGATAGCTTTTCTTGTGCCAAACTAGCGTTGAAAACAAAGTTATTTGATAAAATATCATTAACAGTCTTTGTAGCATTGGGTGCTGGTGATTGTGTCTCCGTAAAAGTTGGCAAACCTGATTTTCTCTTTTTTGGTTCTGATAAATAAGTGCCAGCTTCATCAATATCTCCAAAAATGGCGTCTCCGGATCTTTTTATGTAATACCCTGGGATATCAATCATATCAGCTTTACTTTGAGCAACATGCTCTTTCACAAAGTTTGCATTGATTCCTTCCATAGCTGTATTGATTAAAGAATCCGGATCTATATCTTTTTTTAACGAGGTATCATCAAAGTCATCGTTAAATGTTGTAGATATCATATCATATTGCTTCTTTAGATGTTGTAGGTTCTCTATCAATTGGTTCAATTCTAATTTAAGAACATCGTTTTTGCTTTTTCTTTGAACTATCTTCTTTTTTAATTGCGAAGCCTTTTTAGATAGTTTAACTCCATCTAAGCTCTCTTCTTTTGGAGATTTCAAAAAGCTGGCTGTTTTTTGAGGTTGTTCAACTAAATTCTTTTTTTCTTCTTCTATACTTTTGGTATAGCTTGGGGTCATAGGAACAGATTCCGACTTTATTCCTGACAAAGAATCCATGTTGGTATTGGATGAGCTTTTTTGTTTTTGTATTGCTTTATTGGAGATGCTTTCTTGACTTATGAGTTTACCATTGGCAACACTATCAGTGCTGTTTTCTGTATTTTTATTTTCAGTTTTATAAATATGTTTACTTGGAATATGTGTAATAGGCGACTTCGACTTAGGTTGTACACCTGCAGTTAATTCTTCTTTGGGTTTGTTTGTTTCATCATTAATCATTTCGACATCGCTGTTAGTAGAAGTATTCAGCGTGCTTAAAGGTGGCGTATTTAAGCCATTTTTAATGCTGAATTCTTTTTCATTAGTGCCAGATGAACTTGATGCTTTAACAGTTGAAGATTTGGCATCAGAATTAAGATTTTCACTACCTGTGACTTTTTTATCTGTTAAGGTGTCACCACTATCGCAAGACTCTTTCTCTATTGAAGTCAAAATAGCTGTTTTAGGCAGTGATTGTTCTGTATCTGATTTTTTTGATAAATTTTTCGGTTGTGAATTAGCATTTTCTTTATTTATATTAGTTTTATTGAGTTCAGTTACCTTTGGCACTACTGTATCAGGATTGCTTGGGCTTATTGTTGGCTTTGCTTTTTCAGCTGGATTTGAAACATTCTTAGGTGGATCGGCTTTTTTAGATTTAAGTTTATCTTCTTTTGCTATAGGTAAAGGCTTAGACCGAGGCTTCAAATCTTTGGCCTCTTTGGGTACCAGTTTCTTTGATGTCTTTTGGGTATCATTTGCTTTTGGAGTTGAAGATAAAACAGACCTAGGATGAAAATGCTTTATACTTCCAATATGCGATTTTTTTTGTTTTAAAACTATACCCGTTGACTTGGACCTTTTGATAACTATGTCTTTGTTTTTAGGTGCTAGACGATGATCAATACTTTTCTTTGTGTCATTTTCCGTGCTATTCTTCTTTGGTGCAATAGTAACGGACATTATTAAATACCAAAATAAATAAAAAATAAGAACTTATCTTGTTATGAGTTTAGGTAGTTAATTATGAGAAGTTTGTTGATTGTTATTATCAAGTTATGTTTCAACAAAAAACAAAGAAAAAAGAAAAAGTTGTTAAGGAGAAATCAAAGATGTAGAATGGACAGTAAAATTGTTGTTATAAATAAGACTTTTCAATTTTTACTTTATTTTTTATTTTAAATGTATACTTTAAGATTGTTGAGTGATGTGTAAATGTTCCTTCAATACCATAGAAACCAATAAATCTACTACTACGATTCAAATAAATAATCTGTTGTGTTCTTTGGTCTCTTAGATATGAAAGACATTTAGAACATGTATTGACAGAATTTAAAAAGAGCAAAAAAAAAAAAAAAAAAGAAAAAGAAAAAAAAAAGCACTGTTAGCGGAAATGGGAAGAGCCATAAAACAGCAAAAAAAAAAAATGAAATGAATATGCTTATTGACGGAATTTGCGTTATATTCGCCTTTTTTTCCCCCTTGCAACAAAACGACATCAATATAAAATCATGGAAACATTATGAATTAATCCGAGAGATTCATATATGAAGAATTTCTTTCATATAGTAGTTAAAGGTGCAAATGTGTGCTTATTTATATTTAGTCAATACGGATTAATACATTGAGGTTGCTTACAGAAGTTTACCGCGGTTTATGAATAAATATTGGGACCATTAACAAGAGCGGTCTTTTTTTTTTTTTTTTTTGGTTTCATTAGTTGCTCCGAGGGGTTTAATATCCCTTTTTATGCGTGTGTATTTTTTTTTTTTAATTCTTCTAGCTAGTTAAATTTCATAGCGCTATGATTGAAGAATAAAAACAAGAGAACAAGCGTAATTCTGTTTGAATAGGGTTTACGGTCTTATAAAGTGAGGTGAGAATATCACCTGATGGATTTCTTACACTTAGCATAATAAATTGACAGATTCGGGTTGATAATCCCTATTGGTTTTTTTTGTTGCTGTTGTATTTTTTTTATTTATTTATGTATTTTATGGATTTACAAAATATGGTGACTTTATCCTGATTGCTCACTCCCCACATAGAGAGAGGATTACTGTATGCTTTAAAGGAAAAAAAAACACCCCTATTGAAAAGAAGGTTTATTCATAAGGTTTGAAAGTTTTAACACCCCTCTATATTATCCACTTATGTCTCACAATTTGTTTTGAATAAATTCTTCAGCGATAAAAAAAAAAATTATATAATTTTTGATTTGATAAAATAAGTCGGCTAAATTCTTTAATTAAAAAAAAAAAACACTTCATCAGTAATTATTTTTTTTATCCGTTAATAATTAAACTGATGTTTAATAATCTGGAGGAGGGGTTTTCTCCTCTACAACTAGTACAGATGGAATAATTAATCTATCCTTTTCTTTGTTTTGATAAGATGGGGGAACACCCACAGTACCCTCAATGTTCGCATCAAAAGCATATTTTCTCACATTTGCTTCTATGAACACATAGCCCATCTGGCCTAAATTAAACTCAAGAAGTAAGTTGGATTGATTGCCTAGTTTACCACACGATACAAAAAGCTCTATTGAATGCTTGTTGGGTATATCCATCACTTTTTTCCCATTGAAGGTTATAAAAATCAATCCGCTTTTGTATCTGTATCCAAAACCTACAACATCACCATTACTTAGCTTAGGTAGCACACCTTCATTTCTGTACTTATTAATCATCAAATCTCCGTTTGACTCATATGCAAGTGATATATTACTGTAGCCTGGCATTACAAAATACGGGTACGGTATAGTAACTAATCCTATACTAAATATGTCTTGTGTTTCTGGGTTTGGATTGTTCAGATATACTTTAGACTCAAAGTAGCAACAATCCTTGTTATTTTTGGGCACAGGCAAATTCATCACCGATGATGATAGCATATTGTGTTTTGTGAATTGAATATTCAACTTGTCATTCACTATAAAACTTGGCAAGAAAGTGTCATTATCCGGATCTAAAGTATCCTTGAAGGATGACAAAAACTGATAGCTCTGAATTCCTCTGAAATGTACCCTTTGCTTTAATTTCATATTGTTTATGGTGTTGAACTCCTTCACAACTGGTGGATTATTAGCTTCAAACTCCTGAAGTCTCTCATACAACTGTATTTGCGTTTTGTTATTGCTTTCATATATACTGCTTTCATAAGCATTCTTTTCATTTTCATCAAAAACCTTCAACAGAATATTTGCATAGCTTTCTCTGTTTTCTTGATTGCTGGTCATGTCTAATTTTAATTTATGCAAGTATTTTTGCAAAGTAAACTTTTTGTTATTAAAGACATTGTAGTTGGGAAATATATTAGACCCAACAAATCCCTTTTCTATTACAAATTGCTTACACAAGTAGTTGGCTTCTTCTTCTTTTATGATAAAAGAAGACTTTCTTTTTGTTTTCCGTGTAGAACCTGTTTCTTTGGCAAACCCAAAAATGTTGAAAAATCTACTAGCAACGGTAGATATTTCAGATGCATCATTGTTGTTATCGGAAGATGATAGCAAAGGTTGATTTTCAAGATCAGAATCTTCATCTTCGTAATCACTTTCAAGATCACTTTCATCTCCTTCTCTAATATTAACTATTATTATACCTATGATCAACAGCAGTAGAATGGTGATTCCCATCGAAACCATCATCACTATTAATGATATCAAAGCATCACTGATTTCCCCATCGTTCAGATTGGGTGGCAAAGTTGGTTCACTTATAATCATGCTGTATTTAGGCTTTAAATTTTGTTATTGGTTATTGTTCCAAATCTATCTTGTGTGTTTTAAAATAAGAAAATTAGCTAATAACACAAGTGTTAATTGATTTTCCCCCACTCTCTTTTCGTTATAACGCTGTCCTCCATTTAGTGCTTATCTAAAAAAAATAATAATAAAAAAACACAACAAAAAAAAGCATTTAAAGCATATAAAGCTGATTTCTCAACACGAAGCGGTTGCATCAAAGTGCTTAGGGGGAAGGGGGAAAAACACACACAATTTTAAGGTAAATCAGCCATTACGTATGTAACCTCAAGACATAATTTTCTTAGAAATCAATAATAATAAAAAAAGATAAAATAGAATTATGATTCAATGTAATTAACATAACTGCAAAAACTCCGGGAATGTTTTGCAATGTAATATATATATATTCAATAAAACATAAGCAATAAATATACGAGCGTTTTAATCATATATTTCAGTTTCATTTTCAAATTCAACTTCGGACCATTCAATGTAATAATCCTTCATGAATTCTTTGTATGAGGGTAAAAATAATGGGTCAAATGGGAAATAGGATTGCAAATCAATAAACTGTTTTTTTTGCAAAGATGTGGTATTTGTAACAGAAAGAGTAGCGTTTGGAACAGCAGATGCACTCACGTTTCTATTCAATGCACCAGATCCTGATAAATTGTTTTCTGTTATATTTCCTAAATTTGAACTGTTGATGATACCCAAGATATTATCTTTATTATTTTTTTCTATGACTGTGTAACAATATACCAAGTTTGTCTTTTGGGCTATATTGGCAAACATCAAAATGACGTTTTCGTTACAATATTTCAGTGGATTGAATTTCGATAATATCATTCTTTGGTAAAATCTGTCTAGTTCACATTCCCATTCAGAGTCAACACTATTTTTTATAGACCCTTTTATTTTCAATTTCAATTGTTCTTCAACAGAAAGTTCTGTTTTCTTTGTATCTGTATTTTGTGGCTTCAATTTGAAAACATCATGTCTAAAACAGAAAATATAACATAATGCTTGGAAGGTTGCGTAGAAGTGCTCAAATCTTTCCATCGTACCAGCCATGCCTTCAATTTCTACTTCTCTTTCAGCAACATATCTGTTTAACCAAGTGACTAAATAAGTACAAACAAACAATATTTGACTCTTAGTCATTCTCTTAGCTCTTGCCATGAAAGAACTCAAAAATTGCAAGGCCTTGACTCTACTTTCAATGCTTTCAGTTTTTGAAAAAGATACATCTAGTAATCCTACCAAAAAAGAGTCCATCAGTTCTTCTTGTTCTTGAGATGCATGGAAAATCAGGTATTGTGTGGATTTTGTGTAGTATGTTGGTAAAATGTGGGATTTGAAGATCGACTTCAAGTTGGTATAAAACTCAATACCTTCACCTGAATCCAATTTTTCAGCAGTTAGATTTCCTTTCAAAAATAAAGAAACTTTGCTTAACATCAAGTCTAGCTTTACTGAAAGTTCTTGTATATTATTGGTTTCTTCAACACCGTATTCTTCTTCACCTTCAGGAATAGCTGCATCAGACAAATCCGCAGCATTTGCTTGCTTGTCTATGGCAGAAGACAAATATGTGGACTTCTCATCTTCTTCTCTATCGCTGATAATTTCATCTTCACCATCAGAT
>ERZ794949.147-NODE-147-length-27552-cov-2.738590_pt1 | contig 27552 bp, 23 predicted proteins | sample MGYA00511363_ERZ794949 | MGnify/ENA primary metagenome ERZ794949 (study PRJEB30137, sample SAMN04331402) | food metagenome | isolation source: T1 must sample point D1 replicate B | place: Australia: South Australia ...
TCTCGGAGAGCTTCGGTACACTGGACAGCCGTGGCAGCAGCTCGAGTCCCACGAGCAAACGGTGCGGTCCCAGAGAGCGCGAGCGCGGGGCTCTGCGGTGCGAGAGAGACGATCGCAGGTGGTCCGAGCGACGAGGCCGATGACGCGCTCCACGGTCCTCGGCGGCGCTACGATTCTTCTTCCGAGCTGCCGAGTCGCGTGCTTGCCGGACGGTGCACACATGGGCAAGGAGCGGGCACGAGAAGCTTCTCAGCGTGATTGAAACGTCCTCGCCCGCTTCCTCGTCGAGCAGAAGCGCGCTTTGCCCACGAGCCGAGCCGAGCAGCCTCGAGTCGCAAGCAGCAACCGATGATGCGCTCGCCCCGGGAGGAAGCCCGCGCCGCTCGAGCGCGGTCGGGCCCCGCCGGCGAGGCGCAGATCCGCTTCGTCCGCGTCGCAGCTGCAGGGACCTCGCAGCTTCTCTCGAACGGAGATCCTCTCCTTGTGCAGCGCTCAAGTCCGAGAGAGCGTGACGCGTCCCATTGCAGAGAGAGAGAGAGAGAGAGACAGAGCGTGGAAAGCCCTGCTCAGCCCCGCTCGACAATGTCCCACCCGCTGCGGTCGGTCGGGCAGAGAGAGCGTGAGCCGGGGAAGCCTCAAGAGCGGCATCGACTCAGGCACCGCGACGGCCGAGAGGGAGAGAAGGGACGCACTGGTAGACCTGGTGGAGGACGTCGATGGCGAAGCGGCTGTACGTGCTCTGCGGCGTGCCGACGAGGCCTCGTCCCCATGCTGCGACCTGCGCGTCGAGCTGCGGGTACAGGAACTGGGCGAGCGGCGTCTTGTCGTCCTCGTTGCGGAGCCGGTTGAGCCGGCCGAGCGACTCGAGTGCGCCAAAGTCGGACAGGGTGAAGGTGCAGGGAAAGGCGGCGAAGAAGAGGGCGAGGTGAGGGTCGTCGACGCCGAGCTTCGAGTCGGTCGCGATGAAGAGGGGTGCGTTGAAGGGGAGGAGGTGTGAGGCCGTGTGCAGCGGGCGGCGGCAGGTGAGGGTGGGCGAGAGGGGCGAGTCATCGAGCGTGCGGATCTTGGGGAGCGGCGGGAGGGGCGCGTGGTGGTACGCGCCCTCACGCTGCGGGCGCGAGTTGGCGCGCTTGGCGAGCGCCTCGGGCGCCGCATCGTCGCCGTCCTCGCCTCTCCGATCTCGCCGCCGGCGAGCCTCGCTCAGGCCCCTCGCCTCGTCGCACACGTCGTCGCCGAGCTTCATCTTGTCGCCGCACAGCTTGTCCCACACGCCGCGCATGTTGTCGTCGGCGTTCTGCTGGAAGACGCCGTCGCCGACGCGCAGGTGCAGGCCGTAGTACCGGCCGGCGCCGCCGAGGAGGTCCCGGACCTCGTCGGCGACGGCGTCGACCGCCTCGGTGCGGAACACCATGGCGCGGCGGAACGTGCCGCGCGCGTCGTACCCGTCGTCGCCGACGAGCCGCAGGCGGTTCGTGCCGAACATACTGCCGACATGGACGAGCTTGTGCGACGCCGAGTCGCGCGCGAGCTGCTCGATGTCGATCCGGCTCGTCCACTTGTCGAGCGGGTCGGCGTCGTCGGCCGAGTCGTAGAAGCGGTACTGGTACATCGTGTCGTCGCGCAGGCTGAAGACGTCGCGGCGCTCGCCGCGGCGGTCGGGCTTGGCGAGGTCGAGCTCGCCGGCGAGCCAGTCCATCGACATGTTCCACCGGCGCTGGACGGGCACGAGCTGCTCGGCGCCACTCAGGTCGACGAGGAAGCTCCAGTCGACCGTCGTCCAGTCCCAGAACCCGTCGCACTCGCGCGGAATCGGGTCCGACGTCGAGCCCTCGCCGAACGCGACGCAGTGCTCGAGGCCGTCCTTGGTCGCCATCTCGAGCCGCCGCTGCAGCTTGTCGAACGAGATGTAGGGGATGGCGTGCCCGACCCAGACGGGCGGGAGGAGGAGGGTGCGCTTGAGGAGGAAGGCGAGCGTGAGGGCGTTCTCGAGCGAGATGCGCTGGTTGTGGTAGCCCGAGTGCGGCGAGTAGGCGAGGTACCGGTTGGCGAAGGGCGAGGAGGGGTCGGAGGAGGCGACGAGGGAGGGAGGGCGGACGGCGACGTCGACTGGGCCGGAGCCGGTGCTCGTCGAGGGCGGCGGTCGAGGTGCCGGAGGAGGTGGTCGAGGTGGAGGAGGCGCGGGCGCCGGCTCGTCGCGCAGAGGCGGGCGCTGTTTAAGGCGGGCATCCGGCTCGACCGCATCGACGCGTGGTGGCCGCTCGAGCGCCGTCGTGTGCACCGGCGCTCCCCGCAGCGCCGACTCGTCCTCGACGACGGCGACCGGCGCAAGAGCGTCATTGCCCGACCCGCTCGCCCTCCACAGGAGCACGCCCGCCGCGACGGCGAGCAGGACGACCCACCGCACGCGCCCGCCGCGCAGCCGGCCGCTCAAACCGGCGTGGAAGCCCCTCGCGCCTCGAGATGCGCCGGGCGGGCCTCCTCCCGGCGTGTAGAACGGCAGGCTCGGCGACCCTTTGCGAGGCGGCGGGCGGGGCTGCCACCGGTCGTCGTCTGTGCTGCTGCTCGAGGGGTGGTAGGCGGTGCTGGGAGGGCGGGAGCCGCTCGAGCGGATGCGGGGAGAGGTGGGTGCGCGGGAGGTGGTCGACGACGAGGAGGGCTGGCGGCGGTGCTGGTCGGGGTCGGGTGCGAGGGCTGCGCCTTGCGGCGGGTAGCGCTGCATGCCGCGCGCGTGGCCGTCCCAGTCGAGGCTGTGGCTGTGTGCGAGGGAAAGATGAGCGATCGAGGACTCGCTGGAGAAAGGGAGCGAGGAGGCGGCCACGCACCTGGGTGCAGGCTGGACGAGGCTCAGCGAGTCGATTAGAGTAGCTGAGCGAGCTATACGCGCTGTCTCTGCAGTCGGAAGCAGGCGAGCGGACCGTGAGGAGGAGGAAGCAGCGGAAGCCCGGCCGACGCAGGCGATCCTGCTCTCGCTTCAACCACACCGCACAGCTACGCAGTAGTGCACGCCGGTGAGCTTGCCAGCTGCTCTCGCAGCCTTGAGCCCCTGCGCAAGCTCGGCTCTGAGCTCTCTGCCGCCCTCCTCGCCCCGCTCCCTCGCCTCGAGGAGATGAGGACCGGCACAACGTCGACAGCCCGCCAGGGCGCATTTGAACCGCCTCCAGAGCTCCCATCTTATACTCGGCTCACGCTGCGCGAGCCATCGAGGCTGCGCTCCTGGAGGGCGAGCGAGCGGGCGGTCGAGGCGGCTCTTTGCTCCTTCTCTCGTCTCTCGGGCTCAGAAGTAGACAGGATCAGGGTCTGTATTGACAACACGTGGTACTATGCACGACGAGCGAGCCGTCCTCGGCGAAAGCGACGAGAGAGAGAGAGATAAAAGCGCGCCTCCTCGCCTCGCCCACCCAGGTCAAGCCTCGCTCACCCGCTCCAGCGCTCGCCGCTCGGCGCGCTCATGCGCCGCTCGTGCACGACGGCGAGCGGCGCGCTGCGCAAGCCCGCCGTCGCGAGGCGCCGCAGCGGGTCGACCGGGCTGTACGCCGGCGGCGGTCCGGGCGTCGACCGCGGCGACGACGAGCCCGAGAGGGCGAGGCGCGCGCGCGCGCGCTCGGCAGGCGTGCCCGTCGTCGTCGCGCGGCGGAGCGGGCGCGGCCCTCCTGCGTATGCGCGCTGGGACGGCCCTCCTCCTCCTGCCGTACCGCCGTCGTGCGCCGTCCCGCCTCTCGCGCCCGCCGTCCCTCCGCCCGAGCTCGCACCCGCCCTGCCGAGCCCGATCTCGCGCAGCTCGTTGGCGAGCGCCGCGAGCGTTTCGTCGTCGAGCGACTCGAGGAGGTCGAGGTTGTTCGAGCGGTGCGTGTGCGCGTTGAGGAGGGCCGGGTGCTGTGGCTGGCGCCGTGTCGAGGAGCTGGAGGAGCGGCGCTCGGTCGGCTGCTGCTGTGCGCGGGCGGCGGAGGAGGAGCGGCGGGACGTAGGTGGAGGTTGTGGAGGGGTGCGAGGGTCGGAGGGAGAGGTCGGGCTGGGTGGTGAGGCGCTAGGCGAAGGCGACGACGAAGTGGGGTCGGCGGCGGCGCAGGGCGAGTCCGAATCCATGCTGGTGTGGGTGCTGCTTGTTGGCGAGCTCGTCGTGGCGGCGCGAGGGGTGTGCGAGGTGAGGCGCCGGTCGAAGGGCGAGCCGGGCCGAGGACGGGGTGGGGGGTGGAGGGGGTCGAGACGAGCTCAGGCGGGTCGCGCAGGTGCACGTAGCCGGCAGTAGAGCTCTTGTGCTGCTGATCGGCGCAATTGGAGCCCGTCAAAGGTGGTGTCGAGGTGGTGAGAGGGAGAGCGAGGCGAGGCCGGGTCGGGACGACTCGCTGCAGAGGCTCAAGTCCGCGGGCTCGGCTCCTGGGCTCGATGCTGCCGTCTGGGCTCAGCTTCGAAGCTGCAGTGGTGCATGCGGGACGACTGCATCGTTGCTCGAGTGCCGGTGGTCGAGAGTCGGCGGCGAGCTGATGAAGGCTGGTGGGGACAAGGCGCTGGACGACGACCACGGCACTCTGACGGCTGGCTCGACTGGTAGAGTGACTCTGGTTGAGCTATACGATAGACTGAGCGGATCGAGCCGTCCTCACAGGCGAGGCGAGGCGATGTCGCTCATCAGCTCGACCTCGAGCTCGAGCGAGGACGACGCTCGCCCTCTCCGCCTCTCCCACCGCCACCAGCACAGCCCTAGCCCACCATGGGAGGCAGCCAGCTCTCGCAGCTGCGTGCAAAGCTCAAGGACAGCGGCCTCAACCGCCAGTCCAACCCGCGCGACCAGCGCAAGCGCTCAAAGCAGCGCAACGACAACTCGGCCACCTCGCTCGTCCACCGCACCTCCAAGCTCCAGCAGATCCACGACCAGTTCAACCTCTTCGATGTCCGCGACGAGAAGACCAAGTTCGCCGTCGTCACCCGCTCGGGCAAGGAGGAGGGCGGCGTCAAGGGCATGCCCGGTCGCGCTCGTGCGGCCGGCATCGAGTCGGTGCGTCCATCTACACGCTCGAGGAGTCCCTGATGCCGTGCGCATGCTGACTCTCGTGCGAGCGCGTCCCCCCAACCCCGCAGCGCAAGAAGTCGCTCCTCCCCATGCTCGACGCCCGCACCCACGCCTCGACCTTCGTCGACCACCGCTTCGGCGAGGCCTCGTCGACCCTCACGCCCGAGGAAAAAGCGCTCGAGCGCTTCACGGCCGAGCGCCAGTCGCGCCTGACCGGCGGCGCCAACAAGAAGGCGCGCTTCAACCTCGAGGACGGCGACGACGAGGGCGGCGAGATCTCGCTCACGCACGGCGGGCGCAAGCTCGGCTTCGGCGACGAGGACCAGCTCGAGGACGCGGGCGGGTGGGGCGGGCTTGGACCGGGCGAGGGCGCCAACCGCGAGCCGTTGATGAACAGGAGGAAAATGGGCGCCGAGCCAGAGCCAGAGGAGGTGCGTCCTCTCTCCCTCCTTCGCTCACGCTCTTGCCCTATACGCGTCCTGACTCGGACTGCGTGCTGCAGGATCCCGACCGCAAGAAGACGCACGCCGAGATCATGAACGAGGTCGTCGCCAAGGCCAAGTACCACAAGGTGCGTCCTTTGCTCCACCCTCTCTCGCTCCCTAAGTGTACACGCTGACGCATTCCTTCACGTGCACGCAGGCCGAGCGCCAGAAGATGAAGTCGGCCGACGACGAAACGCGTCTCGAGCTCGACCAGGGCCTCAAGGACCTGCGCGGCATCCTCGCTGGCGGCGGCAAGGGTCCGGCACGGCCCGCCGCCGCGCCTGCGGCCGGCACGGCATCGGTCGTCTCGGACGAGGAGATGGACGACGAGGACGAGGACGAGGACGAGGACGACGAGGCGGAAGGCGACTCGGACGAGGACGAGGAGAGCGACGCCGGCTCGACCTACGAGCTCAACGACGACGAGCTCGAGGCCGCACTCGCCGCCGCGTCGTCCAAGTCGGGCGTCGACCGCGACCTCCTGCGCAAGCTCATCGGCTCGGCCGCCGACCGCTCCGAGTCGCCCGAGCCCGCACCCGCCGCCTCGTCCTCGATCGACCTCGCCAACGCGCCCGCCGCCGACCGTCCCCCTCCCGCCGCCGCACCACTCGCCGACGACGACGACTCGCGCGACCCGTACGACCTGTACGTGCGGCAGCTCGCGCTCGAGCCGCGCGCGCAGGCGACGAACCGGCTCAAGACGCCGCTCGAGCTCGCGCAGGAGGCGGCCGAGACGCTCCGGGCGCAGGAGGCGCGCCGGCTCAAGCGCCAGCGGGGCGAGGCCGACCTGAGCAGCGGGAGCGAGGACGAGGGCGAGGGCGCGGCCAAGAAGCGCAAGGAGAAGAAGCGCGCGCCGCAGGGCGACGACCTCGAGGACGACTACCTCGAGGAGCAGTTCGGCGCTGAGGGCGAGGAGCAGGTCGATGAGGACGAGGGCACGTTCGGGATGGGCCTCGAGGGCGAGGGGACCCGTCTCGGCGACGACGACGAGGACGAGGCCGAGGGCAGCGAGGAGGGCAGTGAGGAGGAGGGCAGCGACGAGGACGAGGACGAGGACGAGGGCAGCGACGACGAGATGGACGTCGGCGACCTCGACGAGCCCGACTCGGACGACGAGGCGGCAGGCGCGGGCGAGACCGAGGCGCTCGTCGCGTCGACCAGCGCCAAGTTCGACCAAGCCGGCGAGCTGCCCTACACGTTCCCCTGCCCGTCGTCGCACGCCGAGTTTGCGCGCCTGTTGCGCTCGTCGGGCATCCGCGACGAGGACACGGTCGTCGTCGTCAAGCGCATCCGCACCCTCTACCACCCCGGGCTCGCCGAGGGCAACAAGGACAAGCTCCAGGTGTTCGCCAACGTCCTCCTCGACCATGTCATCTTCCTGAGCGCCTCGTCGCCGTCGCCGTCGACCTACCGCACCGTCAACTCGCTCCTCCCGCCCCTCCTCACCCTCACGCACGCCTACCCGCTCACGTCGGCGCCGCACTACATCAAGAAGCTGTCGCTCATGCACAAAAACCTCCTGCGCGGCCTCGTGCGCGGCCCGCTCGACCCGGCCGCCAAGACGTGGCCCGGCCTCGCCGAGTTGACGCTCCTGCGCCTCGTCGGCATGGTGTGGTCGACCTCGGACCTGTCGCACCCGGTCGCGGCGCCGGCGCTCCTCCTCATCGGCGAGTACCTGTCGCAGGCGCGCGTCCGCTCGCTGAGCGACCTCGCGAGCGGCCTGTTCCTGTGCACGCTCGCGGCGCAGTACGAGTCGCTCGCGCACCGCGTCGTTCCCGAGGCCGTCAACTTCCTCGGCAACGCCCTCGCCCTCCTCCTCCCCGTCTCGTCGTCGGTCGTCTCGGCGACGACGTTCCCGGGCTCGTTCCCTACGCCCGACGTCGGCCAGGAGCACACCAAGGCGCTCAAGCTCCGTGCGTCGGCGGCCGCTCAGGCCCTCGCGCCGAGCGCGAGCGCGAGCGTCAACCTCGTCGAGGCGCTCGGCGCGTCCAAGGGCAAGCTCGCGGCCGACAAGGCCGAACAGCTCAAGGTCGACCTCGTCGCGAGCGCGCTCGCGCTCGTCGAGACGTACCGCAGCATGTACGCCGACAGCGAGGCGTTCCCCGAGCTCTTCTCGCCGCTCGAGAGCGTCCTCAAGGCGGTCAAGGTCACCAAGGTGTTCGAGGCGTTGCGGGTGCGTCCTCTCGAGCCTCTTGTCCTCGCCCGCTCGGATGAGAAGGCTGACTTCTCGCTCTCCTTCTCGCGCGCAGCCTTCGCTCTCGTCGACCCTCTCCGCGCTCAGCAAGGCGCTTCGGTTCGCCCTCCAGTCGCGCAAGCCGCTCTTCATGCAGCACCACAAGCCGATCCCGCTCGCGACGTTCCTGCCCAAGTTCGACGAGGGCTTCAACCCGAACCGGCGGTTCGACCCGGACTCGGAGCGCGCAGAGGCGAGCAAGCTGCGCGCGCTGTACAAGAAGGAGAAGAAGGGCGCCGTGCGCGAGCTGCGCAACGACAACCGGTTCCTCGCTGTCGAGGAGGCCAAGCGCAAGAAGGCCGACGACGTGCAGTACGAGAAGAAGGTGCGTCTCCTCCTCCTCCTCCTCCTCCCGCACACTCTGTCTCTCGCGCGCTCTCGCTGACGCAATGGTCTCCCGTGCTCGCAGATCTCCAAGATCGTGTCGAGCCTGCAGGACGAGCGGGCCGAGGAGAAGGCGTTCGAGCGCACCAAGGCGAGGGGCCAGCGGCGGGACAAGGCCCGTGCGGGCAAGCGGTAGCCGTCGTCGTCGTGCGTCCTCCCCGACTCGGGTGCGTCTCGTTGTTGCAGCTGTCTCTTGCGATGCATCTCGTCCCTCGAGCCGGCTTCCTGCACGAGAGAAAGGCCGTGACGAGCGCGTGCTCGGTGCGCCGAGGAACGTCCGCGGGACGGACGACGAGGCGCTTCCCCTCTTGCCTCTCTGCTCCTCTCTCCGACCAGACAGCGATGGCCAGGCAGCAAGCCTCGCTCCAGGTGCTCGCGCCACACGGCAGGACCACCACGTCGCTCGACCGCCAGCTCGCCTCGCTCGACGACCACGACGAGGTGCGCTCGCTCTCCCTCCCCCCGCTTCCCCCCGGCTCTCCACGGTCAAGGAGGCGATCGCGATGCGGCCTCCAGGGCACGGTGCGCCGGCGGTGCTTGCGCTCGTGTGCAAGCGAGGGCGGGGAGCGGGCACCTCGTCGTCGCTCGCCTCCTCGATCCGTCTCGGCTCCCCCACATCGAGCTCAGCCGAGGGCGGTTCTTGCGGCGACGACGAGCCGAGCAGCGCAGCACTCGTTCTCTCCTTCACTCAGCGAGCTGACACCCTTCGCCCATGTCTTGGCAACAGACCTGCATCAACCCCGACGCGCCCTGGACCACCTTCATCGACGCTCGCTCGCGCGCCCTCTCGGCGTACGGCCTCTTCCAGGACTCGCGGCAGCACGGCCTCGTCCCCGCTGTAACACTCGACAACGTCGCCGAGACGAGGTCGGCCGCGCAGCGCGATCGGCTGAGCGCTGCGTTCGTCCGTCTCTCGCTCGCTCTCGACAGGGTCACCGTCCCCATCCAGGTGCGTTCGCCTCTCCTGCTCGACGAGACGCACTCCCGACTTGAGCTGACATCAGGCCTCGCCCGCAGTACTGGTCCGAGTCGCCCTACGAGGCCGTCGGCAGCGCGGCGTCGCACACGGCGCTCGTGCACGTCCTCGACGAGTGCGAGCTGCGCCTGCGCCGCATCGCCGACAAGGACGCCGCGCAGGGCGAGGTTCCAAGAGCCCTCGACGGCCGACAGCAGGAGCTCGACGGCGACGAGGACTCGCTCGAAAGCTTGACGGCGTGGATGGTGCGTCCCTCCTCCTCGCTCTCCTCATCTTTGCCCTCTTCAGCTTTCGTCTTGCCTAGTCTAACCCCGCCTCTTCGTCTGCAGCACATACAAGCCGGCCTCCTCGAGGTGCGTGTTCGACCGTTCCTCTCCCTCAGCTCTCGCTCTCTACGAGTTCTCACTGACGGGCGCACGGACCGCCCGCAGCCTCAAGCGTCGCCTTCCTCGCTCGCCGTCGACCGAATCGTCCCATCGCTTCCTCTCGACCGACCTGTGCTCTGATCTAGCTCGCCTACCTCCCTCTCCTTCCTTCGCCGCCGTCTCTGACGACGCGCGCTTGAGATTCCCCTCCTTCGTGCCATACCCTCTACTTAGCTCGCCTCGCAGCGCACCTTGTTGTCCTTCGCGCTCTGCAACGTAATGCACTTGCTCTCATAAGGTAGAGCCGCACAGAGGTAGCATGCGAGAGAGAGAGAGAGCGGCCTAGTTGCGCTTCTCGTTCTACTACATCCTCCTCGAGCCCGCGCCTGCGCCAGCTCCTCCTCCTGCCGTACCGCCTCCTGCGAGCCCGCCCTGCATCCTTCGCTTACCTCCCGCAGTCCCTACGAGCGGCGGGCTCAGCGCTCTCAGACCTGCTGCGCCCGGACCTCCTCCCGCACTGCCGCCGACTCGCCCTCCTCCACCGCTGCCGCCGCCTCGCCCGCTCTGCACGCTCGACGACCCGACGCTCGCCGTGTCGGCGGCTCGCACGAAGCCCGAGCCCGACGCCGAGCCGTGCGCCTGCCCTGTCGGCCGACGAGGCGCGAGCCCGCGCTCGACCCTCCTCCTGCCGCTCCTGCGCCGCCTGCGCCGCCGCCATCTACATCGGCTCGCGGGCTCACGCTGTCGCCGGCCGCAGCACCGGGCGGCGCCGCGCCCTGCGCAGCCGCCGCCGGCGCGCCGACCGCCCGAGCCGGCGAAGCGGCCGCCTGCCTGCGCTTCTGCACGCCGCGAAAGTGGGCGAGGAGCTCGGTCCAGCGGATAGAGGGCGGGTCGGGCGTCGCTGCGTCTGCGCGGGTGCGCGCGAGCGAGGAGAGGGTCGGGTTGGATGACGAGCCGGGCCCGGAAGAGGAGGGGCTCGGGCCGCTCAGGGTCGAGGAGAGGGGGGTGGTGGTGCGGTGAGGGGGAGAGATAAGCGAGGCGCTGCGTTGTAGGAGTACATCAGCTACGAGTGGGGAGGGTAAGTCGAGCAGAAGAGAGAGGAGAAAGCGCACCGAGGAACCGTCTGCAGGAAGCCGAGCGACGACACGGCGCTCAGGCGGTTGCGCAGCGTCGCGAACGCGCTCGACTGCGGCAGGAGCATGAGGAGGCCGTACATGGCCTTGAGGAGGTATGGGTGCCGCTCGGGCTCGAGGAGCTGCAGGCGCAAAGCTGTAAAGCAAGAAGGGGTCAGTGCGCTGGACGAGGGGAAGAGGGGCGAGACAGCGAGAGGGACGCACAGGTGAAGACGGGCGACTCGATGAGCTGGACGAGCTTGTCGATCTGGATGAGCATCGGCACCGTCATCTCGAGGTCGGCGCTGCAAAACGAGGGCGAGAGGGTCAGTCTCGGTCGGTCCGGGCGAATGAGAGGGAGAGCGAGCGAGCACGCACAAAATCTGCAGGAGAGCGCTCGCCTGCTCGTACGCCTGGGCGAGGAGGCACAGCGTGAAGGTGGCGACGGCGTTGTGCGACCACGAGCGGTAGAGCGCGACGAAGAGGTTTTGGCCGTCCTGCGCACGGTCGAGACAAGGCGCGTCAGTTCTGCTGCATCTCGATGGCGCGCGACGACCGGATACGATCGTGAGAGGGAGAGAGGCGCACCTTGGAGTCGAGCGTGCGCAGGCGCTTGCGGAACTCGCTCAGCTCGGGCGAGGTGATCATGATGAGGTTGAGGTTCTGGACCATGACGCTCGCAAACTCGAGATCCTGCGGTCGAAGAGGAAGCAGGTGAGCATCGTGTTCGAGCGAGGGAGGCTCGGCAGGAGGGAGAAGGAAGGAAGACGCACCTCGTCCTTCTCGAGAATCTCGGCGCAGGTCCGGTAGATGCGCTCGGCGTTCAGGCTGCCGCACAGCTGCCGAATGATGAGGCTGCCCCTCGTCTCGAGCAGCTTGCGGTCCGTGCTGAAGAGCTCGAGCAGGCTGCTCATGAGCGGCGCAAAGTACTCGTCGTCGCCGCCGGGACCCGCCGCCGTTCCTCGCCCGCCTGCACCTGCGCCGGCGCCGAGCCCAGACCCGAGCGAGCTGATCTGCGCGAGGAGCTGCAGGTCGTACCGCAGGACGCGCTCGGACGAGTCGGACAGGAGCTTGAGGAGGACGGCGAGCGACAGGCCGGACGAGGTCGACGACGCCGACGGGTTGCGCTGCCGCGACGTGCTGCGGGCGGCGGCGCCTGCGCCGTGCGTCGACGGGCGGTCTCGTCGTGAGGAGAGGGACGGGTCGTCGCCGGCGAGGATCTGCGGCGCGAGCGAGAGAAAAAGTCAGCTCGGCTCTCGACCTTCTCAAACCGAGGGAGGGAGGGGGACGCACCTTCCTCGGCGCCTTCTGGTGCAGCATGAGGAGCCACTCGAGCGCAGCGACCCTAGTCTCTTCGTTGTCGCTCAAGAACTGGAGCGTGAGCTCGTTGACCGTCTGGCCGTAGGCGAACCGTGCGGCGTCGGGCTCGAGCGGATCGGCAAAGTCGTGCGCGAGCGCGAGGCCGAGGCCCTGCGGCGGTGCGGGTGGGCCTGCGGCGAGGTGATGCGGCGCGGAGGACGAGTCGGACGAGGGCGAGAGGGGAGCGAGGGCCGAGGGCGGCGCGTGGAGGAGGGACGAGGCGTCGCTGCCCGGCTTGTGGCGGTCGTGACCTGGCCGAGGGGTCGCCGCCGACGAGGTCGATGGGAACGGGATGGACGAAGGAGGGGGCGAGGCGACGTTGGGCGCAAAGGCGACGGTCGACAAGGTCGAGTGCGGCGGCGAGAAGTCGGCGGCCGAGGCGGGTGACAGGCCGTTCGAGCCATTCGCGCCGCCGTTGGACGAGCCATCGACAGGCAGGGCCTGGATGACGGCGAAGAGGAGGTCGTTCGTGTCGCTCGCCGCCTGCTGGATCTCCTCGACGTGGTGCGCGAGCGCCGAGAGGATGACGGGGATGAGGCGAGGGGCGAAGGGGACGACGACGCCCGGGACGAACGAGAGGAACTGCGAGATCCAGTGCAGGCACGTCGCCTGGATCTCCTCGTCTGCGCGCAAGATCGAGAGAGGGTCAGGGGAAGGCTTCGAGGTCGAAGGAGAGGAGGAGGAGGAGGAGGACGCACCTGGGAAGCTGAGGTGCTGGACGAGGATCTCGACGATGGCGCCGTACTCGATGTGCACGCCTTGGCCGGGCAGCCACTCGGCGCTGCCGTCGCCTTCGAGCGGGTACTCGTCGTCGTCCTCGCTGTCGCCAAGCGCGTCCTCGCCGTCCTGACCATCGAGGTCATCGTCGTGCTCGCCGAGCGTCCTCGGCGTCGGCGTCCCCTTGCCGTTCCACTCGTCGCCCTCGTCGCCATCGCCGTACGTGTCGCCGACCGTGACCGTCCTCGCCTCGCTCGCGCGCCGGCGCCGGCGCCGCTCGCCGTCGCGCTCCCACGCCTCGCGCCGCGCCGCCAAGCCCTCGAGCTGCTGCTTCCTCGCCTCGCGGATCTCGCGCAGGAGGTCCTCGAGGAGGCTCTCGGTGCTGCAGCGCACCTCGTCGGTCGGGTCGCCGAGGTACCGCAAGAGGCCGTCGAGAAAGTCGGGGAGGAACGTGATGAGCTCGAGGTCGGGCACCTGGTCGAGCGTGATGAGCCACGAGATGAGGAAGGTGCGCGTGAACGGGTTGAGGACCGAGAGGCGCTCATGGAGGAGGGGGATGAAGCGCGGGAGGGAGAAGGCGCGCTGCGGCTGCGGTCGGCTCGAGCCGTGGTCCTTCTCGGGGCCGGGATGGTGGCCGTCCGGGTAGACGTCGGGCGAGTAGTCGTCGCCGTGGTTGGCGCGCGAGATGTACAGGGCGGCCTGGTCCTGCACGATGTCCTTGAGCTGGCGGTCGAGGAGCTCGGCGCCGTTCTTGACCGACACCTCGGGGTCGGCGGCGAGCTGTGGGCAGGTTCTCGAGTCAGTACTGCTCCTCAAACCCAAAGGTGTAGGATCCACGCACCTTGGACAGAGCGTCGAAGAGCTCGTTGAAGTAGACGAGGATCTCGCCGTGAGCGACCTTGGCCTGCGGGCGAGGGCGGGAGCGTCAGTACTGGCCGTCGGGCCGGCGAGGGGGCGGGGACGCACGATGTTATACATGCTCTCGCACGCGTAGTAGCGGATCTTGGAGTCGTGATCCTCGAAGCAGGCGAGGACGGGCATGATGAGGGCGCCGAGATAGTCGGCGAGTCGAGGTCCGAGAGCGATACTGCGGGCGTGCGTGCAAGAAGGGTCAGCTCGCCGCTGACGCCGTGCCGCAGATCAAGGGAAAGAGTGGACGCACGCAGTCGACGCGAGGCCCATGATGCCGCCGCTGCGCGAGGCGTGGACCTTTGAGCCGGCGAGCTCGACGAGCTGGGTGATGACGAGGCGCAGCTTGTGCTCGCTCTCGGGCGTGCCGGCCGAGGCCATTTCTCGCACTGCGAGCGCATGGGAGCAGCGAGTCAGCCGTGCGCCGTGTCGTGCGAGGGGGAGAGGTGCTGGCCCGAGTGGGGGTGAGGAGGAGGAGGAGGGGGAGGGGGCCGTCCACAAGATCTCGACGCCGCGCTCGACCCTGTGTGGCCTTCAGGCGACCCTGTGTAGCCTCTGGGAGGCCCGAGAGGACCGACAGGCGGGAAGTGGACGCACACACGGGCTCATAGGCGAGCGAGGCCTTGCGACGAGCCTCGTAGCTGGCGTTCTGGAGGCTCTGCTTGAGCGAGGGCTCCATCGTGGAGGACGCGAGTCGGTGGAGAGCGCAGCTGGTGCAGACTCTGCGGTGTGGAGAGAGCTGCGAGGTTGGCCGTCGCGTCGACGAGCGGCGCCGTCTCATCTCGACCTCGCTACACCCGTTCCGAGCGTGTTCTGGTCCGGCAAATCTACTCAGAGTACTCTCGTAGACCCATAGCACGCCCTCGCAGTCCGCCCAGACAGAGCCGGGCGAGGTCGTCTTTGTCGGCCGCGCCGGGTGCCGAGCTTGTTCGGTCGCTCTCGCTCTCCCCTCGCCCTCGCACGACTGCAGCCATGCTCGCCAGTCCTGCAGGCCGCACAGCTGCACGAGCACCAGCCGCGCTCTGCACCTGCGCACCGCCCCGCCTCGCCCCTCGACGCTCCGCCGCCGCCTTTCCTCCCCCGCCTTCACCCTCGGCGCACCTCTCCCGCCCGCTGTCCAGCCGCGCACTGCGACAAGCCCCTCCTCCACCTCGCCGTCCGAGCCATGCGCCCATACCCCACCCGCCGCGCCGCACCGCGACCACCTCGTCGGCACCGCCTTCGTCGACCTCGTTCGGCCCGACCGCGGCTTACGACGACCAGGTCGCCCGCCACTACATCCAGAACGACCCGCACCAGCGCAGCATCGTCGCCCTCCTCCAGGACATGTACGACCAGCTCGACAGCTACGACCCTCCCCCAATCGGCCCGCTCCCGCCGCCCGTCCAGCCGAGCATGTGGGACCGCCTCATGCGCTCGCGCTTCTTCCGCGACATGGCCGACGAGCTCCACCAGGCCAACACGGCGACGATCCCGCTCCCGCCCCCGCCGCCGGGCCTCCCAAAGGGCCTGTACCTCTTCGGCTCGGTCGGGTGCGGCAAGTCGTTCCTCATGGACCTCCTCTACGCGCACCTCCCCGACAAGTACCGCCGCTCGGCGAGCGAGGGCGGCTTCGGCACGAGGCGGGTCCACTTCCACCAGTTCATGATGGACGTCCACAAGAAGGGCCTCCTCATCAAGCTCCGCGACGGCGCCGCCCAGGACTGGATCGTCATGGCGGCGCGCGAAATCGCTGGCGAGACGCGCGTCCTGTGCTTCGACGAGTTCCAGGTGCGTCCTTCGTCCCTTCATGTGGGCGTTCGCGCTGCGGCGAGGCTGCATGCTAGCTCTGGCCACGGACTCGCTGACCCTCCTCTTCCTCCCGCAGGTGACCGACATCGCCGACGCCATGATCCTGCGCCGCCTCATGGAAGCTCTGCACGCACACGGTGTCGTCTGCGTCATGACGTCCAAGTGCGTCCACTCCCGCTCGTCGTCGTCGTCGAGGAAGTCCCTTTCGTTGACGCACGGGCCTCGCCCGCAGCCGAGCGCCCGACGAGCTCTACAAGAACGGCATCCAGCGCGAGCAGTTCGTGCCCTGCATCGAGCTCATCAAGAGCAGCTTCGTCGTGCACTGCCTCGATTCGGACATCGGTGCGTCCCCTCTCTCGCTCGTCCCTCCTCGTCCGACTCGACCTCGAGCTCCCGCTCACGCCCGCTCCCCCTCGCCTCGCAGACTACCGCAAGCGCCCTCGCGAGCTCTCGCGCGTCTACTTCAGCCCGATCACGGACGCGACCAAGCACGAGTTCGCCAAGCTGTTCCGCGCCGCGTGCGAGCACCTGTCGCCCGGCGAGGCCGTCACGACCGACCGCCAGCTGTCGGTGTGGGGCCGCCCGGTCCACGTGCCGCACTCGACGTCGCAGGTGGCCCACTTTGCGTTCGAGGACCTGTGCGGCGACGGGCACAGTGCGGCCGACTACCTCGAAATCACCAAGACGTTCGGCAGCATCTTTGTCAGCGGCGTGCCGCAGCTCGGGCTCGAGACCAAGGACCAGGCGAGGCGCTTCATCCTCTTTGTCGACGCGGCGTACGAGGCAAAGGTGCGCTCGCCCTCCCTCTCTTTCCTCCTCTGCTCCTGCTCCTTCTCGCTCGAGGTCGGGAGCGCCCGCTCACGCCTCCCTCCCTCGCCCGCAGACCAAGCTCTTCGTCCTCTCAGACCCGCCCATTGCGCAAGTCTTCTCGGACGAGCGGCCTGCAGGTGCCGTCGGCACGGGCGAGATCTCGGCGCACCAGCGCTCGATGATGGACGACCTCGGCCTGTCGGCCGACATCGTCGGCGCGAGCTCGATCTTCACGGGCGACGAGGAGGTGTTTGCGTTCGCGAGGGCCGTGGTGCGTCTCGTCTCTCCCGCTCTGCAGCCTCTCTTGAGTCGTCGGCGTCGGCGTCGGCGTCGGCCTTCCCAAACCGGGCTCTGCGCCGCTTCGCGGAGGGCCGACTCGCTGACGGTGCCTCCTTCCTGCAGTCTCGCATCACGGAAATGGGTACGGTGCACTGGGCGAGGTCGCAGGGTGTGGCCGAGGGCGCGCAGGGGCTCAAGGGTGAGCAGATCGAGGAGGAGGGCGTCAGGCTGTCGGCGGCGGTCTAGCGAGCAGGTGTCTGGCACGCTGCACGTTCGTAGGCGCTCCTGCAGAGCTATGCAACCATGCTCGTGAGCTGCAGCCCGCGAGGGACGACGAGACGCGACTCTGCTCGGACCCCGACTTCGCCTCGCCCCGCTCGCCCTCTCTTCCCCTCCTTCCCCTCACTCGCTCCCAACTCGCCCTCGCCCGCCATGGGCCTCGACATCGCCAAAGGCGCCCTCAAGCCCTCCAGCAAGCCCAAGTCCAAGCCCCAGCCCGCACAGCGCCCACCTCCCGCGCTCTCGCCTCCGACCCCGTCCTCGCTCGTCACCGGCACCCCGCGCTCGCCCGCCGCCACCGCGCCCGCCGCGCTCGGCTCGCCTCAGCCGCTCAAGCCTCGCATCAAGCAGACTGCGCGCCGCCGTCGGCCCCGCAGGACGACAAGGATGACGACTCGGTCGAGGCGGGGCACGCGCCCAAGGGCTCGCTCAGCGCCGCGCAGGGCTCGTCGTCGTCGCACGATGCGCACGGCGAGTCGTCGAGGCGCGCGGCGGCCGAGAGCGTCGGCGAGTCGCCGCCGATCGTTGTCGACGCGACGGCGAGCTCGTCGAGCGGCTCGGGCGGCTCGGACGGCGAGCTCGAGGCGCAGCTCAACGGCTTCGATTCGCCCTGGTCCCGCCAGTACGCCTCGGCCAAGGCGCCGCCCGTCATCCGCGGCGGCAGGCGCTTCGACCAGCAGTCCGCCTCGTCCTCTCGCTCGTCCGCCGCCGCAGCTCGCCGCGACTCGTTCGCCTCGGGCCAGGACTTCATCCCCCTCGAGCACCAGCAGCGCTCGCTCGCGCCGGCCGGCGGGCACGACCAGGACGTCGACGTCGGCATGGACGAGGCGACGCCCGAGCCCCAGGTCTCGCAGGGCCCGGGCAGCTCGAGCCCGGCGTCCAAGCTGCAGAGCCCGGGCCCGTCCGTCGTCGGCCGGTACGGGCGCGAGGAGGAACCGCAGGGGCACGGGCGTCGGCAGGCGCAGCGCGGCGCCGTCGAGCAGGGCGAGCGTGAGGTCGGCGGCGAGGTCGGCGTCACGGGCAGCGCGTCGCCCGACGGGCCGCCGTCGTACAAGCGCCGCATCGAGGCGGTCGAGCAGGACGAGGTGAGTTTGCCGTCCTCGCGCTCTCGTTCCCCTTCCGCCCGCGGTCCCTGACTCTTTTCCTTCATGCACCGCAGCTCGACGACTACGACGACACCCTGTCCTTCGTCACCAACTCGCAGGACCGCGCGTCCGCCTCGCCCGACCCTCGCCCCGGCTCCTCGCTCGGACCCTCCTCCCTCTCGCAGCACTCGCGCGCTCTTGGCTCTCGCTCGACGACCATCATCGACACGTTCCTGCGTAGCGACACGCCCTTCCACGAGGAGTTCGAGCGCGACGAGTCGCCCATGGCGGCGAACGACGACGGGCGCGTGCGCCGCGAGGTGACGCCGTTCCCGTTCGGCAACGGCGCCGACGAGGCCGCCGCCTACGGCAACGGCCAGCGCTCGTCCTCGCCCTCGCCCTGCCCTGCCGACGACCCGAGCTCGTCGTCGCTCGAGCAGCTGCAACCGCAGCCGCAGCAGCCGCAGCAGGTTCGCCGCGCCCGTGCGACGCTTCCGCCGTCGCTCGCCGAGCACTACGGCGCCGAGGTGACGCACCCGCACTTCTACCACGCGACGCTCCTCGCTACGTCGGCCGGCGCGTCGGAGCCCGAGGGCGAGGGCGAGGGCGGGGCGCTCAGCTGGGAGGACGAGAAGGAGGGGTTCGTGCGCAGGTTCAAGGCGGCGACGGAGCAGGTCGGCGAGCTGTTCGAGTGCGTCCTCCTTCCTCTCCTTCTCTCTCTCCTTCGAGCATCTCTACATCACTGAGCTCTCGCCCGCCGCTCGCAGCCGCCAAGCGTCGCACTTCTCGATCATCGCCCACGAGCTCGAGCAGCACGGCGAGCGCCTCGCCGAGACGGCGCGCAAGCTCGGCAAGACCAAGGAGCGCGTGCGCGAGTGGGGCAGGCCCATGTTCGAGGCAGCGAGGGGGGGCGGCGGGCAGGGCGCCGCGGCGGCGGATGCGGGCGAGGGCAAGGGCGAGGGCGACGAGGAGGTCAAGGAGAAGGCGGACGAGGAGGGAGGAGAGAAGGGCGGCGCGAGGCCGGCAGAGCTTGACGACGAGAACGGCGAGCAGTGAGAGTGGCTATGTAGCCGAGCTTGAGGCGTGGAACGCGCTTGTCTCGACCTTTTGACGCGCTCGAGCTTGCTCGACTTGAGAAGGCCGCGAGGGAAGCTTCTCGCTGTTGCCCTCGTGCTCTGCTCGAACGAGGTCGATGCTGCTCTCGATGACCGGTGCCATGTTGCGACGGTCGACCCAGGGAGAGTGGGCGTGACCTGTGCAAGCGCTTGTCACGACCTCTCGATGCGCTCAGGCCTTCTCAACTTGAGAAGGCCGCTGAGAGCTTCGCCCCGCCGCTCGCAAGCTCTGCTCGAGCGTGGTCGGCTCTCTGGAGGCGCAGGCAGACCAAGAGACGAGGGGCACAGGTAACGACGTTGCAAGGAGAGCGAGAGGAACGACTGGAGGAAGGAGCGAACGAGGACGACGACCGAGATGACCCTCCTCGCTCACGCCTCGTACGACTTGACGCCCGCCAGCTGCAGCATCCTCTCGCTCGGCTCCTTGACCGGGAACTTGAGCTCGCCCTCCTCGGCCGGGCGCGCAAAGATGTTCTCGAACGGGTTGTGCGTCGTCGCGCCCTTGTCGAGGAAGAGCTTCTGCTTGACGGCGCGGTCCTTGGCGTTGAGGAGCTCGTCGGGCGCCATGCAGACGTAGGTACAGCTGCGGGCGGCGTATTGAGGAGGGTCAGCTCGTGACGAAAGAGCGCGAGCGAGAGAGGGAGGGAGGAGGCGCACATGCGGGTGCGGTCGCCGGACGGAGGGCGGTTGTAGTGCAGCGCGCGCGAGTCCCACTGCAGGCGGTCGAGTCGGATCGTCAGCTCGAGCGACGAGAGGGAAGCACGAGGAGGGAGAGCGAGACGCACGAGGATGAGGTCGCCCGGGTTGGCGCACACCTTGATCCACTCGCAGCCGCGCTCGTAGAACCACTCCTGCTGCTCCTCGGTGTAGCCGTACCCTGTTGCGACGGTCAGAAGGGGAAGAGAGTCAGCAAGGCTCGATCTCAAGCCCGAGAGCGAGACGAAGGAGAGGAGAGCGGGGCGCACAGTCGGCCGGACCCCACGACGAGTGGTTCGCCTTCTGCTCCGGGTGCTGCTCAAAGTACTGCTCCATGACGGCGCCCGAGCCCTTGAGCACCATCAGGCCGCCGTCCTGCGGCCCGTTTGGGAGCAAGTTGACGATGCCCTGGGCGCAAAAGAAGCCGTGCCGGTTCGGCGACTGGTCCATGTGCTGCGAGCGGGCAGGCGAGCGGCATCAGGATCGAAGCGCTTGAGAGGGGTGACCGAGAGAGAGGGAGAGGGACGAGGGACGCACCTCCCACTTCTGCGCTGGCGGGAGGTCCGTGCGGTGGCACAGCATGATGGACCCGCCGTCGAAGCTCGTCGTGAGCTTGTCCGTCCCCCAGAGCTCTGCGAAGCCGTCGACGACGCCCTGCTCGCACCGGATCGCCCACAGGAAGTCCTCGTGGTAGATGCGCGACGAGAACATGCCCCCCTTGACGTGCGGCGGCAGGTGCGCGTTCGTCCACGTCGCCTCGTCTCGCCGGTCGAACCCAAGCCCGAACGCCTCGAGCCAGTCGTAGGCCCGGTCGGCATAGGCGAGCGCGCGCTCCTCGGGGATGGCGGGGACGACGACGAAGCCGTCGGTCGCGAGGGCCTGCTTGATGCGCGACTTGTACGGGGCGTGGTCGAGCAGGTCGGCGTACTTGTGCGGCGGGAGCGCGACCGGGTCGCCCTTCTGGGCGAGGGCGAGGTCGATCGAGGGCATGGTGTCGAGGAGGACGAGGCGGATGGGCGTGTGGGGGTGGAGGAGCAAGGCGGTGCGGTCGAGGGCGAGGGAGAGGTCGAGCGGTGGGAGGGCGGAGGGGAGGGAGGGCGACGAAGGAAGGGCGGCTCGTCGTCGCCTGCGCTGTCGAGCGGGGCGGGGGAGAAGCCCGGACGAGGTGCAGCGCGGGCGAGGTCAATCGCCACGGACGGCGGCGGCGGTTCCGTCGAGGCGACTCGTCCGCTCCGAAGCTCGGCTCAGCTGTCCGAGTCGGAACTCGAGGCGCTCTGAACGTCGGGCCGGGCGGTGCAGCTCGGCTGATGCGCCGGGCAAGCGGCTCTGCGAGTCGTGGCGGCCGTGGGATCCGTGGGAGACGGGCGTGAGGCTGTGCGAGGAGGAGGAGAGCGGGTCAGCCTCCTGGCGAGCTGGCTCTGCGCGTGAGGATGGTGTGGACGCACAGGCTGTGTGCTGCGCTAGCTTGCCGGAAGCTTGTCCATCGAGGGCGAGCCGCAGTAGACCATGGCGGAATGGGCGAGCTGAAGTTGAGCGACGAGGAGGAGGACAAGGTCGACGAGGACGCCGGGCGTCGCGGCGGGGCGAAGTTGGCCGTGCTGGTGCGTAGTAGCTCGGGCAGGGACGCTTGCAGGCTGGTCGGGACAGCAGCTGGTGCGAGAGCTCGTTGCGAGAGGAGGAGCGAGCCGCCTTCGAGCGACGACCTGGCTTGCGGCCGTCTCGAGCTGGACGAACCGCGCAAGGAACGAGCAGCCTCTCGAGCGAGCAGGTAGACCGAGAACGGCAATGCACTGGTGCTACAGTCTATCGCCTAACGCCTCGCCTCACCGGCAGCCGGCCTCCTGCGCAGGACCCGCCCGCCGCAGCACTCGACCTCGCTCACGCCTCCTTCTCGCTGAGGAACACGCGCAGCTTCTCGAGCGCGCGGTACCGGTGCGAGATCTTGTTCTTCTCGGCGCCGTCCATCTCGGCGTACCTGTGCGCGGAGAGGAACAGGGTCAGGAGAGCTCGCGAGCACCTTCATCAACGGCAAGCGCGCGCGCGCTCATCCCCGCAGATGAGCGCCTCGCACAAGACAGGCGGAGAAGGAGGACGCACGTCTGGCCGTTGCCCTCCTCGGGCTCAAACACCGGGTCCCACCCAAAGTTGGTCGGACCCCTCGCCGGCACGATCTTGCCCTCGGTGCGGCCCTCGAAGATGAGGGGCTCGCTGCCCGGGCCGGCCGAGTAAGCGAACGTGCAGATGGCCGTCGCGCGCTTCGAGGGAAAGCCGGCGAGCATGTTGTTCAGGCCTGTCGGGCGGGAGAGAGGGAGTCAGCGGCGCGGCGAGGAACGGACGGGCGCGCGAAGGAGAGAGAAAAAACGCACCCTCGTGGCCGACCGACTTCATAAAGTACTTGATGAACGGGCCAGGAAGGCCGCCAAGCGCCTCGAAGCCGAGCGCGGTGTCCTGTCGACGAAGAGGAACGCAAGGCAAGTCAGTTCGGCTCGCTCGCTGGCTCGTCTGGGTGTTCTCCGGCCGCTCGCGCTCGAGAGGAAGAGCAGCGACGCACCTCGGTGATGCAGGGCCCGCCGATAGCGTCTGCAGCGGCGCTGACCTTTGCCCTCGCGACCTCCTGGGTCGTGCCCTGGATCTCGGGGAGGTCGAGGTCCTGCGACTCGACGGTGAAGGGCGCGGGTGCGCCCGAGCTCTGAGCCGAGGCGAGGAGGATGGCGCGGACCTCCTTGAGCTTGTTGGCGTTGCCCGTGACGAAGAGGATGGACCGGGGCGAGGACGACATGGTGGGGGGAGGAGGGCGAGGTCGGCGGGCGGCTTTGGCGGGTCGGGAACTGTCGCAGAGGGTACTCGTAGTGCTCAGGTAGCAAGAGGAGCTCAGCTCAGCAGGTCGAGCGAGGTGGTCGGCGCGAGGAGTAAGCGAGAGGATCCGGCTCGACCAAGAGCTCCTCCTCACTCGCTCCTTCTCGGCTCCTGTGCCTCATGCTGGCCAGGAATGAGCTTAAGCTGCTAGCTCGGATACCCATGAAGTGGTCTGTCTCGCTCGCACCACGTCGTCGTTCCTCTTCGTCTTCATCTCCTCTAACTCGCTCCGAGGTGCGTCCTTGTCTCCCTCCTACATCTGCGACCAAGCTGACTCGTACAGACGCACCAGAGCAGTATCTTTGTCTCCGACTCGCACGACCCGTGGTTCAACTTGGCGTTTGAAGACTGGCACGTCCCCCACTCCTCTTCCTCGAACCCTTGTTGCCTCGCTGACGCCCTTCTCGCAGGCTCTTCCGCAGGACCGACCCCGACCGACGGATCCTGTACCTGTACCGCAACTCGCCCAGCGTCATCATCGGCCGGAACCAGGTCCGTCCGTCCCGCTCTCGACCGCTTCCTGCTCCGCGAGCTAACGAGCAACGGCCCTGCAGAACCCCTGGAAGGAGATCAACCTCTCTCGACTGCGCGACCTCGAGATCCCGTTCGTGCGACGAAAGAGCGGCGGCGGCACCGTGTACCATGTGCGTCGACTCGCTCCTCTGCTCCTCCTCCCCGATCGACCCGACCTGACTTCTCGCTCCTCTCGACACAGGACCTCGGCAACACCAACTACTGCGTCTTCGTCCCTCGCATCGAGTTTGACCGACGCTCCAACGCTGAGCTCGTCACGACCGGGCTCAACTCGCTCGGCGTGCCGGCGTACGTCAACGAGCGGCACGACATCTGCGTCGACGGGTTCAAGATGAGTCCTCTCTCGCCGCTGCGCCTCGTCCTCTCAAGCAGGACCGTCCTGACGTCTCTCTTCGCTGCAGTGTACGTGTCGGGCTCGGCGTTCAAGCTCGTCAACAAGCGGGCATACCACCACGGGACGATGCTCATCGACGCTCAGCTCGGCAACCTGCGCGGCGTGCTCGGTAGCAAAAAGGTGCGTCCTCCTCTCCCTCCACCTCGAGCTTCCATCTCAGCTGACTCTGGAACATGACAGGACTCGATGGTGACCAAGGGCGTCGCGAGCGTGCCGTCGCCCGTGCGCAACCTGTCCGAGACGAGTAAGGACGTCGACCACGAGCGCTTCGTCGAGGCGGTTGCCAAGCAGTTTGCGCACAAGTACGGCGTCAGCAACGAGGTGCAGGTGCGTCCCTCTCTCTCGCTGTTGATCCTGCCGAGGTCCGCTCGCCGAGCTGACGAGCGTGAGTTCGACGTGCAGCGGATCGACGAGGGCGAGCTCGACACGAACGAGTACGTGCGCGACGTCGTCGATGAGCTCAAGGTGCGTCTCTCTCTCTCGCTCCTTGCTCTCACAGGCGCGCACCTCGCTGACTCTCTGAGCCTCTCGCTCGCAGTCGTGGGACTGGCAGTACGGTCAGACGCCCGAGTTCACGCACGAGATCAGCGGCTCGTTCCCCTTCGGTTCCATGGTGCGTCTCTCCTCGCTACGAACTGCATCCTTGCCCTCCTCGACTGACGAGTCCCCTCCCTCGCTCGCGCGCAGACCCTCTCGATCAACTCGCGGCACGGCCTCATCTCGTCGGCGTCGCTGTCCAACCCTCCACGGCCGCTCGACTGGTGGCGAGCGGCGACCGAGCTGTGCCGGCTGCTCGAGGGCGACCGGTACGAGAGCGTCGAGCGGACGGTTGAGGCGGCGGCGAGGCTGAGGGGCGACGAGGGGGACAAGGTGAGGCGGTTGCTCGGGTGGCTGCGGGGCGAGATGTAGCGGTGGGAGGTCCTGTATCGAGGTGCGAGTATGCCTCTGACTATGGCTGCATGTTCGGCGAGGCGAGAGAGGGCGAGGCTGTCGAAAGGAGCTGGAGTGGTCGAGCTGGGGAGGAGGCGAGCTGAGACGGGCTGGAAGGGCGACGGGGATAGCAGGGCAGGCGAGCGGGGCCTGGGCCTGTCCTGAGCGGTCGCTGTAGCAGGTCTGGGCTGGCAGCGAGCCGAACGATGCGGGTGTGCGAGAGAGAGAGCCGAGCGGAGTTGGAGGAGGAAGCCGCAGGCGAGCGCGACCTCCTCTCTTTCCCCTCGTTGCTCTCATCCGCGTGGAACAGCCGCTCCTACAACGTGCGCTGCAGCTCTCTACTACTCGGCCCTTCTCCCGACTCGCCCGCCGCCCAGCCGCACCAGCGCGACTTCAAGCGGGCCCCGATTCGACGTACTCGGCGCGCGCAAAGTCTGCCCCTCGCGGTCACGCAGCACTCGTCGGCGCAGGACGTTCAGCGGGGTGGCAGGATGGCTGTCGATGCTGGAACGGTCGAATGGGCGGAATTGGGGCACTCTGGGGCGGGCGAGGAAGGCGGACGGCTGGGCTACTCCTCCTCCGCTGAGCACCATCCTCCTCATCTCGCGCACAGCGCGATCGCACAAGCAAGCTGACCCTTCGCTCCCACACATCCTCCCGCCCATCCTTCTGCTCTCGACGCACCCTCGTCCCGCCCGCCCTCCTGCACCCTCGCCCGCCGCCATCCTCGTCGTCCTCCTGCTCGTGGAACACCTGCCCTGGATGGACCTCTCTTCTTGCTCTCAGCGCCATGGCCGAGCAAGTCGAGAAGTCCTTCCAGAAGCAGCCGCTGTTCCACAACAGCAAGGTTGCCACCACCTCGCGCAAGGTCGCCGGCAAGGACCGCAGGTGGACCAAGGAGGTCGGCCTCGGCTTCAAGGTGCGTCCCTCCCCTTCTATTGCGCTGCGCTCGCTCGTAGAGCGTCACAGCTGACTCTCGCTCCCTCGCAGACCCCCCGTGAGGCGATCGAGGGCACCTACATCGACAAGAAGTGCCCGTTCACCGGCCTCGTCTCGATCCGCGGCCGCATCCTCACCGGCAAGGTCGTGAGCACTAAGATGACCCGCACCATCGTCATCCGTCGCGAGTACCTCCACTTCGTCCCGAAGTACTCTCGCTGTACGTCCCTACCGCCCTTTCTCTCGCAGTTCGAGAGCTCCCGCCGTTCGAGAGCTCCCGCAGCTGACCCAGGGCCCCTCACGCGCGCAGACGAGAAGCGCCACAAGAACGTCAGCGTCCACTGCTCGCCGGCGTTCCGCGTCGAGGTCGGGGACACCGTCACCGTTGGCCAGTGCCGCCCTCTCTCGAAGACCGTCCGGTGCGTTCCCTCTCTTCTGCCTCGCGCTCTCCTGCATGCGTACCGCCGACTGACGATGTCCTCGTCCACAGCTTCAACGTCCTCCGCGTCCAGAAGCAGAAGGTCAAGGCGTTCTCGCGCTTCTAAGCGGAGCCAGGACCGTCGGTCGGTAGGGAGCTGGGGAGGTGGAAGACGCGCTGTACTCGATCCGTGTGCGCGTGCTCTAGGTGTGCGGCGCAGGAGAGGGGCTCACGAGAGAGTTCGAGAGCGTGCGCTTGCCTCGCAGCAGCTCGTTCGCGTTGTCGAGCGAGTCGTCGCAGCGAGGAGGCGGTGCTGCTCACCTCGTCGCGCTTCCCTCGCTCCTCGGCGGCTTGGTCGTGCTAGTGCGGTACTTGATTACTCTCTGCGAGCTTGTCACATCCGTACGCAGTCCAACCGGCGCTCCCATTCAGCCTGTGAAGCGAGCCTCGGACCGGCGCACACGCCTCGCGCCTCTCTCCTCCGCTCCTCCTCCTCGCTTCGCCTTGACCCGCTCGCCAGGCCTGCCGACCGCCCTTCAAGGCATCTCCAGCATCCTCTCGGCCCCTGTGCGGCCTTCCCAGCACCGTGCGTCCCCTCCTTCCCTCCCCTCGTCCCTCATCAGTTGAGCCACCGCCCACCTCAGTAGAGCCTCCACCTCGTCGAGACCGAGCCAAGAGCTGACACAGCTCTCGTTCACCCTCTGCAGGTCACCATGGGTCGCGACCTCGACCGCTTCGCCGTCGTCCTGCCCGACTACCTGCACTGCCCGGTGTGCCTCGGCGCCGCCTACCCGCCCGTCACCTCGTGCAGCAGCGACCACATCGTCTGCCAGTCGTGCGTCGACGAGATGCGCCAGGCCGACCGTCCGGCCCAGTGCCCGACCTGCCGCGAGGTCATGCCCGTCCAGCTCAAGGTCTCGCTCGGCTTCAAGCGCGCCATGGAGCGCTACGGGTGCGTCCAGTCCCTCTCTCTCGCCTTCTCCTGGCTCGCAGGTGCTGACGTCGACTATCCCTGCAGATACAAGTGCGAGCGCGAGGGGTGCGAGTGGGTCGGCAGCGTCAGCGACGTCGAGCAGCACCTCACGTTCTCGGTGCGCTCCCTCTCCCTCTCTCTCTCGTCTCTCGCACTCGTTGCTGACCCTCTCTTCCCCCGCAGTGCGAGTACCGCAAGATCGACTGCAAGCTGTGCAAGTACGGCATCCTCGCCAAGGACGTGGTCTCGCACGGGCACGACTGCCCCGAGGTCTTCATCGTCTGCCCGCGCGGCGGCAAGGAGTGCAGCGCCATCCAGGCGTTGCGAGGAACCGGCCTGTTCCGTCGTCGTCAGCTGCCCGAGCACGACAAGGTCTGCGCCATGTTCAGGTGCGTCCTCGCCCGCCTCCTCGTCCACGCGCTCTCGTTGAGCAGCTTCTTCCTCAAGCTGACTCTCCTCGCCTTCCCCCTCCCTCTTGCACCTCTCCTCTCGCAGGTGCCGCGTCGGCTGCCACACGTACACGCTCTTGGCCAACCGCGAGGCGCACGAGAGCGAGTGCGCCTGGTCGCGCTCGCGCATCTCGCACCTCGAGCAGAAGCTCGTGCGCGCCGAGGAGCAGCTCGTGCAGGCGCGCCTCGCGCTCGAGCTCCAGCGCGCCGATGCGCAGGCTGCTGCACAGGCGCAGTCGCAGGCGGGCGTCGCCGGCGAGGGGCAGGAGCAGCAGCAGGAAGAGGGCGAGCGCGCCGCCGCGCAGCAGAGCCCGCCCAAGCGCCAGCGCGGCGCGCGCACGCCCGAGGTGCTCGAGCTCGACTCGAGCGATGAGAACGGGCCGGGCGAGGGGCTGCGCGCGGGCGCCAAGGGTCGCGCGGCGACGGGCGGCGGCCGCGGCGGCGCGGGCAAGAAGG
>ERZ794949.149-NODE-149-length-27391-cov-164.556885_pt1 | contig 27391 bp, 15 predicted proteins | sample MGYA00511363_ERZ794949 | MGnify/ENA primary metagenome ERZ794949 (study PRJEB30137, sample SAMN04331402) | food metagenome | isolation source: T1 must sample point D1 replicate B | place: Australia: South Australia ...
ATTATGGCGTAATAAACATCAGAAGAGACATTACAGAAACCAGGATAGTAAATATTGGTTTTGGTAGTATATTCTCAAGATTAATAATAAAAACACAGTGTTTATCTAGATCGAAAAATATAGAAAAATGAAATGCAAGAGCTGGGTATGGACGATTTGTTCAAGAAATTTCAAGCTGAAAAAAAGAATTTGATATTTTCACTACTCATACATGGCTTAAATGTTTATATCAATAACTGATTGAAACGGTATCCTGCCAAAATCCGTGTTCTTTTCCTATGTTTTCTCCAAATAACTTTAATTACTTGGTGAAAATAGTTAACAAAAAGCTTTAAAAAAGGACTATAATGTGACTATTTTCTGCATAACTCATGTTCAAATTGCTATTTCTTTTTTTTAAAAAAAATTATCAAATAAAGAAGTTTTTTAAAATAAACCTAAGTTTTCTCTACTCGTTTTGATATACCAATCACCATAGCCTCTATCTATCATTGTAAGAATCCCGCATTTCATATCCAGAAACAAAGGAAATCCGGGTATGTTATTACCAATATTTGTAAATGATTTAAAAAATTATTTGAGAAAGTTCAGCAGGGATTAACGACGTTACCAAGTAATAATAATACTAATATGAATAAAAACATCTGAATATATTGATGAAACAATCAACCAGATATTCTTCATTTTTGCAAAAACAAACATTAAAAAAAAAAGGTAAAAAGAAGTCGAGTAAAAATATCAATAGTACGCACTAAGTATTTAATTAAGTTGAGTACAAAAATGGTAGTATAACCCCATTGTAAGCTATCAACTCCAAATATACTATTTAATAAAATGCTACTCATTAAACTCCGAATGCTCAACATACAAAAAATACTTGTGAGCTCCCTTTCGATCTAGCAGCATACAAAATATACCCTCAGGAGAGAAATGATATAAGCTCGTGGCCCCCTTTTTTTTGTGCACGCCATTTTTCCAAAGATAACGTAAATAACTTGCCCTCTTGCATTACTAATTTGTACGATAACAAGCGTATATATGTTTGGTGTGATTAGAGCGCATTACTAATTGATTATTTAATAAATTTTGAGGATTATTTAAACACATAAACTCATACTTTTTTGTAGCATTACAGATATGAGAGAGAAGACTAAACACCCAAAAACACACACACACATACAAAATGACTGTTAAAATTGCTATCGTTATCTACTCCATGTACGGCCACATTGCCACCCTAGCTGAAACTGAAAAAAAGGGAATTTTATCATCTGTTCCTGATTCTGAAGTAACCATTTTTCAAGTACCTGAAACCTTGCCACAAGAGGTGCTTACTAAGATGGGAGCTCCTCCTAAAAAAGATTACCCTATCATCACTACTGAGATATTAGCTCAACACGATGCTTTCCTATTTGGTTTTAACACCAGATTTGGTAACGTTTCTGCCCAAATGAAGACATTTTTAGACAGAACTGGTGGTCTTTGGGCTTCAGGTGGATTGGCTGGTAAATTGGTCGGATTCTTTGAATCTTCAGGTACAGGAACAAATGCGGTTACTATCATAAATAATTTATCTTTCTTTGTTCACCATGGATGTATCTTTGTACCTTTGGGATACGCTGCTGCTTTTGCTGAATTAACTGACTTATCAGTTGCCAAAGGTGGTACCGCATGGGGTGCAGGTACCATTGCTGGTCCAAATGGTGAATTGCAGCCTAATGAAGTTGAGTTGAAGATCGCTCATATCCAAGGAGCTGAATTTGCCAAAACTGTTTTAAAGCACTTCTCTTAAAAAAACAATATGTAGAAATGATTAATAGTGCTATAAGTATATATACCTACTTTTTGAAATTGCTCAAATTATGAATTATAGTTTTGATTAAAGCTTATAGCCTTCAAAGTAGGCACGTGCCTGTTATCGGATATAACAATTGTTTACTTTTTAAAAAAAATTTTCCTTCACACGTCTAGGTGCACAATTTAACTATATATATTTTCTTTTAACATTATAAGTTATATTTCAAGCACTACGTTCAATAACGTATGTTGATTATTAAACCAAAAACTAAAAGGCCCTAGTCCAAAACCTCCTCAGAATTAATACATTGATATATAATGTCTGATGAAAATCAAGACATTGAAATCAATGTTTCTAATACATCTATAACTCCAATTATACAAAAGAAGAAGAAACCTTTTGTTATGGTTAAATCCGGTATTAACTCCAATAACAACATAGCTGACAAAGATGAAGACGAAGAATCTTATGTGAAGACGCTTCTTAATGACAAAAGTCTTATTGAAGAAGATATAGTATTAAGCAGACCAAACCTAACGAATCTGAACACTGATTTGATGAGTAACTCTGGATCAAGTGTTGTAATAACACCAACGAATAATAGCAACAACCATATAAATAACTTACTGAATCTCCATAACGATAACAAATCTGAATCTATTACACATAGCAACGATTTGAATTATAGCGATAGCGACTTTGAATCAAATCTTATAGACAGACTGGATAAACCTGCTGCTAACCAAGGTGATATGGACAGCAGCAGTAGTTCTGATTATAGTTCTGACGAAATAGTAGTTCTTGATCCTATAGATAAAAATGATGACAACTCTGATGGAAATAATGATATTACAAGCTCGGATGATGAAATAAATAAACTTACTTCAAGTGATTCAAGCGATGACGATGATGATGATGAAATTCTACCTGTGAATCCAGCAACTTTGGACAAAAAATTGTATTATGCTGTGCATAAATTTTTGGGTCCTGAAAGTTCACATTGTCCATTAAAGAAAAATGAAGAGTGTATTGTACTTAATGATGATGACGTTTATTGGTGGCTTGTAAGAAGAGTCAGAGATGGTAGAATAGGGTTTGTTCCTGGTGAACTACTTGAAGGCTGGAATGATAAATTGGCTAGGTGGAATACTTTTATCAATGAAAAACAATCAAAGGAAAATGTTGAGAATGAGGGATCAGATGACTCTTCAGTATACGAAGACAAAGATATTGACAAAAGTATTAAATCAAACTCTTCATTGGTCAAATTCGATGCTAATGTCACATATGTTCCTTACGATTCAATGGAAAGTGTCTATTCTGGCTCCCTACAAGAAGAGCTGAACTTTGATGAAGATGAGATGAAATCGGATGTATCATTCGGATCAATGCCTAAATTGCAAATAAAGAAAAACGGTAATATCAACAGTCCTAAGAAACATGTGGTTAATATAGACAGTGTAATTGAAGACAACAAGTTAAGCGATTCAGATGAGATGTACCAATGGAAACCTAGAAAGCCATCTTTCACAGAAAATATTAATAGCAGTCCTTCGGGTTCCATAGGTGAATACTCAACTTCAGAACCTGCTTCGGATTCCAGTGTTTATGAAGATTCGCCAGATGTGACCACCGATGACGATAATTTACATGACGACGTTAGTAGAGAATATACACCTTTACTGGAAAGAATTGATGATCTTGTAAATCGTTTATCATAGCATATACATATATAATTAAAAGATTAAGATTTTTCTTTGGTCACTAAATCATGAAGTATATTATGAGCAAGTTCCTTTGTCAATTCTTTACCTTCCAAATCTTTTTTCCATTTCTTCAATATAGTAACAATTTCTTCCTTGGATAATTGTGTTTTAATCTTTTTCTTTCCAGGAGTATCAACATTGATATCTTCCTTGATTGTGTTTAAATCGGTATCATTATCTTCTTCCAATTCCTTTAGCTTCCTCTTGGCTATGCCTATGATCTTTTCATTGAACCCAATGAACTCCAATACATTAATACCAAAGGATTCTCCAGCTTTTCCTTTACCAACCTTATACAATAATGTGATTTCTTTCTTGTCTTCATCTTCAGTCAACACATTATTTTTTTTAGTGTGTGACAACATTTTCAAATTCATTATTGAATCATCAATCTCACTCAGCTCATGGAAATGTGTAGCAAAGATACATTCACAGTTGATGGCCTTCAACTTTTTCAGAATTCCTGCAGCAATAGCGAATCCGTCATATGTGGATGTTCCTCTACCCAATTCATCCACAAGTACCAATGAGTTTTCAGTACAGCTCTTCAAAATTGATGACATTTGTAACATTTCCACCATAAAAGTGGATAATCCCAAGTACTGACAATCTCCTGACCCAATTCTGGAAAATATTCCATCTACTAAAGAAACTTGACTGTTTTCTCCAGCAGGTATGAAACACCCAATTTGGGTAAATAATTGACATATGGCAATTGTACGCAGATAAGTGGACTTACCTCCCATGTTTGGACCAGTTAAAATTTTAACTTTTGATGTATCTTTTTCGTTATTAAAGGAAATGTTATTTGGTATAACACGCGAAGTTATGCCTTCATTAATTTCTAAAAGTGGATGTCTAGCTTTTTGAATTTCAGTCACCCCATTGCCCATTTCAGTAATGATAGGCTTTGTGTATGGAATGGTAGCTTGCTCAATGGAGATATGAGCAAAGGTCAAAAATACATCCAGTGTTCCTATTGTTGATTGAAGTTTCATCAATGCAGGATAGTAACTTTTAAAGACTACCAAAATTTCAGAAACAATATCAATTTGGCTTTCCTTCATTTTTGATTTCATATGTCTTAATTTTTTGTTCAACTCGTTCATCTCATTGGTTTGGAAGTGTATTCCTGATTTCAATGTAGATAGTTCTATGTAACCAATTTCCTTTAGTACTTTTAATTTATCACCATCGGCACGAGGAATCTTCATACAAAACCCAATATTATTGTAATCTGGATCCAATTTTAGTTTTTTGGCAATTTTAGGATCTAGAAGATTACAAACCTCTTCAAAAATAGTCTCCAATCTGAGCTTTGTAGAATCAATATTTTCTTGAAGCTTCTTAATTTCAGAATCTTCATCAGATAAAATAAACTTAATTTCATTCTTGCTAACAAAGTGTTCTACGTCTATGTACATGTCGACAATTTTCACAGGGTTGGAAAGGGGATTCATTATGTTGGTCAAAGGTTTAACAAATTTATTGAATACTAGGTCTTTTACTGCATCAGTGTGATCATCACTATCTTCATCTTCAGAAATAGATTGATTTAAACAATCCAAAATATGTGGAATGACATTGATGTAGTCGTAAATCTTCAATATTTCCTCCATTACAGGATCCAATTGGCTGATGGTGAGTTCAATTTGTTCATTTCTGGATAATCTGTATTTTGATAATTTTTTGAATAATTTGTAAATATCAGTTAATTTGGGTAACAATTCCAATCTCAAGGTATTTCTTAATTCAGGGCTATTAGCAAAAAACTCAACTATATCCAATCTTTCTTCGATGGCCACCTTATCAATCAAAGGTTGTTTCATCCAAGTTTTCAAAACTCTAGATCCTTGTAAGGTTGTGGTTTTATTCAACAATTGATAAAGAGAAGTTACCATTGATTGAGTAATTTGATTGTTACTCTCGTCTAATAAATCATCTGAAAACATATTCAAAGAAGTAACAGTTGATTGGTCCAGCTTCATGAATTGTGATAATGAGTACTGAACCAAATCAAATTTTTTGTAACTTGAAGATGCCGAATTAGATAAATTCAAATAACTCATCAATCCTTGGAAACTTGATTTAATCAAATTGGAATGTGGATGGTTGACTAATTGTAACAAAATATCATTGTCTTCCTCAACCACCAAGCTGGAAATAGGCACGCTTGTAGAGTCGCTATATTCAAAATCACTTTTGCTGCTAATTGTCAACAGACAGTTACAATTTTCCACAACTTGCTTAAAAGTGCTATCATTGGCAATAGTTCCAAACAGGGTATTAGGGATAATAAGTTCTTTAACACCTAACTGAATCAAAATAGTCTCCAAATTATTAAAAAAATGAGGCAAATCTTCAAAGTTCGAGAAACCTAATATATTAGATGTTTGGTTTATGAATGAACAACCTATGTTCCAAGTGTCTCCATTTTTGGTATTAACTTCAAGCTTCAAAGCCATCACAACTGCATGAACTTCTTCGTTGTTGAAGTCACCTGCTGTCAAATCAATGCCGTATTTTGTTTCCAAACCCTCGCAACTTCCTATGCTTCCCTCCATGAAAGTTTTCCAATCTTGTTCATAAACAGTGATTTTTCCTCCATTGTTCAAAATTACCTTTGTGAACTTCTCAAAATTAATTGGGGATAAAGTAACGTATCTTTGTCCATTAAATGTTTTTTGTTGATTTACTGAATGATAGATAACCTCACATGCCTTGTCGGCATAGTTGTTGAATAAAACAAATACGTCTTTGTTGGCTTCACTGATTATTATTGTCTTTGTCTCAGATTGTCCTTTCACTTCTGGACATATCTTCTTAGATTCTGCAAAATATGCAAGTTTCAAACGTTCATCTGTGAACTTAAGTTCAGGCACCGATGATGACATGATGGGTATTGGTGAGTTTTTTAAATTCAAAATAAGTAAGCTGTACATACTTTCTTTCAAGGAGCGTGAACTTCACGCGTTGGGGTTTTTTTTACACGATTTTTTTGAAATCATGGCAGGGTATAAAAATTACGTAGCAATTGAATTAATTGATACTAACTATATAGTAACCACTACGAGTAGTCCAAGTTTTGTAATAGCATTGCTTCAATATCTTTGAACATTTCATTGTTTTCCTTTCTTAACTCATCCACTGCATTCTCGCTGTTGAAAAATGTATGATTTAAAGATCTACAATTCAACTCCAATAGCTTCATCTTCAAGTTCTTTTGATTCTTAAAGAACTCTTCGTTCACATAGCCTTTGTTTTTGTTCTGTAATTTTTCAAAAGTTGTGCTTTCAGTAGCTAATGTTGTCACTATACTACAATATGCAGAGACAAAATCATTGTAGTACCTCTTCATGTTCTTGTAGTTCTTGCTCTTCTTTTTTATTGTTTCAATCTTTTTGTATAAATCACTATATTTTTTTTTGTTATCTTCTTTATCCATAGTTAGCTGGGCAACTTCCAGCTTTAGCAAACTAATTTTTTCATTACTTTTATTTAAGTCAGATTCTAATTGCTCTCTTTTGAATTTGGATTTTTTCAATTCTTTTTCTGCGTTGTATCTTTTCGTCTTCAATTCTGATATATATGTAGCATACACCTGCAATAATTTTTTGGGATTCCTTAGTAAATCTGAATCTATTGTATATTCACTATTAGTTTGTAAAAGCTTTATAGTCTTTTTGTCTAATTTTAAAAAAGTCTTTAACACCACATAGTCGTCATCAGCTTCTTTTATACCATAAGGCTTTGATAAATCGACTGTATTATCAAAGAACTCCTCGTATTCTTTTGACTTTTTAAGTTTTACAGGAGATGACAACGTATCTCCACTTAAAGGTTCCGTATTACAAAAATTATTGTTTATTTTATGTCTGTTATTGGCATTATCCGCGTTGCTATTTGAAATGTTTTGATCACCATTATTGTAATAAATTGATTTAGTCTCTTCATTAAACGAAACACTTTTTGGTCTACTTTCACTACTATCTTTTTTAAAATCAGTGGGTTTTAAAATACTTTTATACGTTTTTACATCTTTAAACTCGTTTTGTTTGTTGTTTTTTCCAAACTTTGTTTTAGATATCTGTTCATCATTAAGTTTACTGTTGAAAAAATCATCAGTAATTGGAATACTTTGATGTTTATTATAGAAATTAGACTTTAAAGTATAGATGGTGTCATACCTGGCATCTTTAAGCTCAAGATCTTCTTCTTCTTCTTCATGTTCTCTTTCATTAGGTTTCTGCTCAAAAAATAGCTGTTTAATGGACTCACGAGTACCCTGTTTTTTCGTAATATTTGGCTGTGTAGAGGCGTCTTGCTTACTAAACCAGTTGAGTATATTATTCAATGAAGAATTAGATCTTTTTCTTTTAATGCTGTATGTATCATTGGATAGGTGACCTATTGATGAATTTTCAATACTCGAATTATTGTTTTGATCATGATTTTTATCAAAGTAACAAGAACTATCATTATCCACATTGAACAGGGTATTCCTATTGCTACGTGCAATATGTGTTGTTTTGTAATTGCTTGATATTAAACTTGTATCACTACCATCATAGGAATCTTCACAGTTATCTTTATAGCCTAGATCTTTACCATAATTGTATGCATATAAATCACTCATTATTGGTAACAAAAATTGATAATTATGATTGAAAAGCACATACTGGAACAGTTGCTTCTTTTATTACAAACTAGTTTGAAAGATATCTAATAGCAACTCCTATCTATAAATACAAAAAAAAAAAAAAAAAAATCAAATATTTATATATATTGATCACACAAAACTTTGATTTCTGTTGGATTTTATTAAATTAATGTTTTAATATCCCTGATTTAATTAAATCATTTCCTATTTGGGAAAGATGCTCGATTTGTTTGTTTTGAATTATATAAAAGGAATCAATTAAAAATTAAGTATTTTTCTATAAAATGAACAAATTATATTTAAACTTCAATTTCTTGGGCTGATATGGAATCAACTTGCTTTTCACCGTAATAAAAGAATTGACATAAAATCATGAAATCCATAAACAAAGTACCTGAAGAACCTATCAACCAAGATAAATTGACTAAGATGTACTTCTTGTCCAAAGATATGCTCAAAACAGATAATACAAAGGTGATGTTACCTAGACATGCCAATAAAAAGAACAAAAATGAAATACCATCGGTGGACTTATTTTTTATGTTTAAAAATATTTGAGGAAGTCTAGAGGCCAAATAAAAGACAGCACTGATGTATCCAAAGATTTGGGCAGTTATGTTGAAAGTTATTCTATCATTCAAAGGAACTTTTTCTTTATGTGATTTTGAAATGTAGGTTATGTACCATGATAGAATACCAATTATGATCACAGCACATACTATAAGCATTTCTTTGATTCTCTTGATGATAACATTTTCTTTTTGTATGATGTTTTTGGTGTTGTTTGAAAGTAAAGGTTGGATTTCACTGTCTTCTATAGGTTCGTATCCACCTCCAAATATTCTGTTCATAAGAATCTTCATTTTTTCGTTAAATGGAGAGGCTGGTGACGATTTGTATATGTCCATTGAATGATTGCCGTACTTCAAGCATTGAATTAATAGGATTATATCAGCAATGGTGTAGTATACGGCTAATAAAATGGCAGTAAAGATCAGTCTTTGTAGAACAGAACCTAAAACATTGAAAATATCTCCAATCAACCATATAACAATGAATTCGATAGATAACCCTTCGGAAGAGCCTCTTGAGTAGTTTTCATAGATTTGGGGGAGAAAAACTACGATCCAGCAGTATAAAGAAATGGATCCTAATATATTAGATATCGCTTCGTTGTCTAAAACTATAGGTATAGATTGTACCATGATGAATATGGGTATATAGGTGTTTTGCTTTCAATCCTTGTATTAAAACATGGAAGAATACGAAATTTCAATTATCTTGCCAAAAAGGAGTAATATCCTTCCTACCAATGGCTTATTTTTTTATTTCTTTTTTTTTTTTCTCATTTTTTTTTTCGCTGATGATACATATAGAACACTAGGAATTGAATAGGAGGAATCGAAAATAGCGTCGGACATTTCAGAGAGACAATTTTACCGTCGCAATTTTGCATTCGTTTTCAGCTTTCAATATGAGCGTATATATGCCAAATAAGGCTCTCAAATGAAAAAAAAAAAAAAACTGGAAATGGTATATACAGAACATTTCAGTACAAAAATGAACTTCAATGACTGTAGCTGCTGTTAAAACATTACGTGTGAAAATTACCGTTAGTTTTTCTACTTGTTTTCGCTTCTGCCGTGCAACTTCTCAAAGGAATAATATGCTTCTGGTATGAATAATTACGTGTTTGACTTTTTTTTTTTTTATGTTTTTTTTTTCCAAGTGGCCGCTACCAGAAACAAATGCTTATATCCGATGGAAACCACTAAACACTGTTTCGAGCTTTGCTCCTTATGGTTTCGTCCGATACAGAGGAAAAATTTTTCTTTTCCTATTTCCTTTTCTGGCATCATTCTTTTCCCACTGTAAGAGGATGAAAAATGTCAATGTAGGCTTATGAAAAAATTTTTTTCAATGATGATAGTATACATTAGTATTCAAATGCTACACTAAAGAGACAACACCAGCCCCATATTATAATCGTATTTTAAAAGATGCCACCAAAAAAACAAGTCGAAGAAAAGAAAATCTTATTAGGTAGACCAGGTAACAACTTGAAAACCGGTATTGTTGGTTTAGCCAATGTTGGTAAGTCATCTTTGTTCAATGCCTTAACCAAGGCTTATTTATCAGCCGCTGAAAATTTCCCTTTCTGTACCATCAATCCTGAAGAATCCAAGGTCATTGTTCCATCTCCAAGATTCAACAATTTATGTGAATTATACAAGCCAAAGTCTGAAGTTCCAGCTTTCTTAACCATCACCGATATTGCTGGTTTAGTCAGAGGTGCTGCTAGTGGTGAAGGTTTAGGTAACGAATTTTTATCCCATATCAGAGCTGTTGATGCTCTTTTCCAAGTTGTCAGATGTTTCGATGATGCTGATATCATCCACATCGAAGGTGATGTTAACCCTGCCAGAGATTTAGAAATTGTTTGTAATGAATTGAGATTAAAGGATATAGAATTTGCTGAAAAGCATTTGGAAGGTGTCCACAAAATTACCAGAAGAGGTGGTCAATCTTTGGAAGTCAAGCAAAAGAAGGAAGAAGCTGCTTTAGTTGAAAAGATCATTGAACTATTGAAAGACGGTCAAAGAATTTATAACCAAAACTGGGCTCCAAAGGAAATTGAAATTATCAACAGTATGTTATTATTGACTGCCAAGCCATCCATCTACTTAGTCAACTTGTCTGAAAAGGATTACATCAGAAAGAAAAATAAACACTTGATTAAGATCAAAGAATGGGTTGACAAGAACTCTCCAGGTGATTTGATCATTCCATTCTCTGTTGCTTTAGAAGAAAAGCTTGCTCCTTTGACTGGTGCTGAACTAAAGGCCGAAGAAGAAAAGATCGGTGCTACTTCCGCTTTCGATAAGATGATTACTTCCATGAGAAAGAAAATGGACTTGATCTCATTCTTCACCTCAGGTGCCGATGAAGTCAGAGAATGGACCATAAGAGATGGAACTAAAGCTCCTGCTGCTGCTGGTGTTATTCATAACGATTTACAAAAGACTTTCATCTTAGCTGAAATCATGAAGTATAGTGACATTGAAGAATTAAAGGACGAAAAGGCTGTTAAGGCTGCTGGTAAATTACACACCAAGGGTAAAGATTATGTCATGGAAGATGGTGACATTGTTTACTTCAGAGCTGCTGCTGGTAAATCTTAAACGAAGGAATTTAAGTATAATTGAGGAAATTTATATAAATATAATAATAAAATTGTTTTGTTTAAAAAAAAAAAAAAATGAGTAGTTAATATATATATTCAAGGCACATTACTTTCACTGAGTATAATATACAAAGTATTTGTTTCAATGTGATAATGTATTAATTGTAAAAAAAAAAAACACCTTAAGTTTATATTTTATGTATATACTATTTACATGAAACGATTAATTTTTGTTTTCTTCCTACTTCTCTAAAGCAGACTTGTCAAACCATCTTTTGTTCTTGGCAGCTAATAAATCACCGCTCTTGACTTCTTCGTTATAGGCATCAATGTGATCGATGATTTTAGCAACACCTGCAGGACCATCATATTGTCTACCCAAAGCTTGAACAAACTCACCTTGTGGATCCATTAAGTAAAAGAAAATAGAGTGATCAACTAAATAATCTTGACCTTTTGGAACATCCTTTGGAGTTGAGAAATATACTCTGTATTGCTTACAAACATGTTTGATTTGTTCATGTGTTCCTGTTAAACCAACAATCCCATCGTGGAATTCAAGTAGATAATCTTTGATAACTTCTGGAGTATCTCTGTTAGGATCACAAGTTATAAAAACAGATTGAATGTCCTTGTATCCCTTGCTGTCCAACATTTTCAACCATTCACCTAATTGATCCAATTCTTCAGGGCAAATGTCTGGACAATGGGTAAACCCAAAGTATACCAAAGACCATTTACCTTCTAAGTCCTTGTGGGTGAATGTGTTATTGTTTGTATCAACCAATTGGAATGGTCCTCCAATCAAAGGCTTCCCATACCCTGTGTTCTTATTAACACCTCTGTTAGAATCAGCTTCTTTTGAAGTTTGAATTCTCTTCTTTTCATACTTAAAATATAAATAAACTCCTAAACCAACAGTACCGGTTAATACTAAACCTTTCCAGGTTGCAAATTCAAAATCTGGTCCTGATTTTTTAAATTTTTCACTAGGTTTGGCTAAAGGCTCTGAATTCAATGGAATTCTGGAGTATACCTTTTTTTTTAATGGTTCTGTAGGTGGGGTTGAATATAATCTTCTGGATAAAGACAATATACTTCTATTAGAAGTACGTGGTACTATTGATCTTAATAACATTTTTGGTTTTGCTCTATGAATTTGACGTTTATAATATTAATGAAGAAAACTGGGAGAAAAAAATCACTAGGGGGGAGAAAAAACAGTACTAATATATGGAGCTTTGCTGGTGGAGAATACTTGGAAACGGAGTGAACACAGTGTTGTGGCACCGTTTTTTGAAGCGAGGAAAGGTAGTGGTGCCGTTTCTATAGCAAGAAAATGTAGTGATGATGTGTGACCTTTTGTTGATAATGCTTGGTTATAGGTGCATTCTGTTGAAACACCTTTGTTTCGAACTCACCAGCTAAAAAGCCGGGTAACTAATGTCACTAGCCATAAATCACTAGTGATAATTACCTAATTAGGAAACTGCCTCATACAGCGTATTTGGCATCATACCAAGGTGCTTCGCTTTAACGCCCTTACGGTTCTATGGCGAGCACGCTTGGAATTCTTGTTTTTCATTTTTTTCTTGTAGAAATCACGACCTCTGTATGAATATGGTTCACTTCTACCAAGTAATTCAGAGGGAAGTCCCAAGTCAGAAAGCTTAGAGACCTTGAGATTAGTAGTAAACAACATGTTTTTGGCTAAAATGCTCAATTTCAGAGCTCCCTTGATCACCAAGCGTTATTATGGATATGTTCCAAAAAGAATTGATAAAATACCTATTCCTGTAAGTCCACACAGCTCCTATATCTTATCGAGACGTGGATTTGGGCCAGCTTTGAAGTACGAACTGTATGATCCTGCTAGGCATCCAACTAAAGAAGATCTTATAAATTACGAAGAACATGAACTTATCAGAACATTGAATGGGCATTTACCACGTCCTTTTGACAGAATGGAATACGAAGGAGTTTGTAGATACATAGAATGGTCATACCCATACACCGGACTAGATATAATGGGTCATCTCAACAATATCAAAAAATTAGTAGGTGACACCAGTTATGAAAGAACAGTTAAACTAATAGATGTTTACAGAGTCAGATACAATATTGAAGATAAGGTAGTTTATGATAAAAGTGATTTGACAAGATTGATCAAGCCATACAGAATTACAATGAAAGCCATAAAAAATAAAAAGAAAAGAGTTTACTCTTACTTTATTGTAAAAAACAAAGAAGAAATCATAATGGAACTGCAAAGAAGAAAGCAAACAGCTTCGGATCCTTCAAAGGTCTTTTTCTCAACTGTTGCTTCAGATATGTTTAAAAGTGTTACTCCTGAACAAGTAGAAGAATTTGAAAAAGCCATTGAAGAAGATTGGTTAAACATTAAAAAAGTCTTCCAATATGATGTTGCTAAGGAGGCTTGGAGAAGTAGAGATTCTTATTCTGATGTAAGTCCTAGTGCTGCTAGAAAGCTAGCAGCAGACCGCGAAAAGGACGGTTATGTTGATGTTTAATGAGTATGTAATAATTCTTATATAAAAACAAAATATGTTTAATAGAAACCCAAGGAGTTTTTGGTATTATACCTTTAATTTAATCATATGCTTTGAAAATTACAAATTAGTGTATCTCTTTCTTAAAGTAACCAATATGTTATCTTCTTTGCTCATAAATTCATCATAAGCTTCTTGACTTTCCAAAGTATTCAGTAGCTTTAAACTAATAGAATCTAATAAGTTCAACATTAATATGTACCAGCTTTTTTTCTTATCTTTAACATTGTCGTTTTGACTTTCAAAAATAGTCAATGAGTTTATGAAAGTCTGGTACTGAGGATCTTTAGACCATTCAAAGTCGTTTCCAAAAGAAAGATCAATAAACAGTATATTTTTCAAAAAGTCCAGGTATTTACTTATTGAAATGGTCTTTAAATTGCTATGATTCAAAATTGTTGAGTTTATGATAGTTTGGTATTTAGGCCACAGTATCAAGTTCAAAACATCATTAAAAAAAGTTAAAAGCTGACTATCTGTGTCTACTTTTTCCAGTTCTGTTACATAGCCTTGAACCAATCTTATACTGATGAAAATACCTAAATAGTCCACTTCGATCTGGTTAATTATATTTTTTATTATTAAATTACAGTTATTAAACAAAAAGTTGTTATCAAAAATTTCAGCATACTTTTTATCCTCAGCCTTAAATACATTCTTCAATGTATCATCTTTGATAATGAACTTATTTACAAAATTTAATTCTTTGATGTAATTTGACTGTAAAGTCAAACAGAAATTTTTAATAAAATCCTCAATATTCCAGTTCAGAGAATTATTATTTTCTATAATCTGCAAAGGCACAACGTAATCCTTAACACTTCCAACAAATCCATTTAATCTTTTCATAAAAACATCATGGTTTTCATACTTAAAATCATCATCAACAGTATTATTCATCCATTTAGCCAAATAAAGTGATGCTTGTTCTTGGATGCTACCCACACTTTCCAACTTCACATCTTTTAAAACGTTGAAATAGTGCAAGCAATAAAACCTGTAGTACCAATGAATACATTGCTTGTAAAGCTCAGCAAACTTTAAAAAGTTTTCGTATTGGTATTGGTAAAGAATATTTGATATTTCTATAATATTCAATAATTTATGATGAATTTTTTGAACTTCAACAGCTTCGGTCTTGAATTGCTTGATTGTTTGAATTAACACTTTTTTGCATCGTTCAATGATTATGTTTTTCAATATTTTAGTTATCAATGATTTATTTTCTTCATTAAGGATCCTTAATGATAAATTCATCCAAGATGTGGTAATAGGGTCCTTTAAAATGATCTCAATTTCATTAGGAGTTATGATATTCAATGGGGAAGTAGTGTTTTGTTCTAATTTGAAATCAACATTAAGATTTATATCTAGGTTTTTTTCAAAGTTTTGTATCAGATTTAATAAATTTGTATAAGTTTTTTGATTCTTTATAAGTTTGTTTTTCTTATTGCCTAATTCTTCGAATTGTTTATTGTAGTCTTGTATCTCTATTTTCAGTTCCGCATTAAAAGCATCAGTTCTGATTTCCTCAATATCATGAATGTTAAATTTTTGTAAAAGATTATCCATAATTTTTTTTTAAAGATGTTGTATGGTTTGTTGATGTTAATCATATTAATAACAGCATGTTTTCCCATGAATAAAAACAGTAAAAGAAATGAAAGCTAAAAGTCAAAAAACACGTGATAAACTTCGATAAGATGATAAGTATATTCATGTTAAAACAAATGTCACGTGTTAATACCAAATATATACAGCATCATGTAATCATAAGATACAATAATGTCGTTTGACAAAGAAAGCATTACTATTCAATATCTAGATACTAATCATTAAACAATTTCAATATATATATGTTCAACCTTAATTTTGGAAAGAAGAAAAAAAAAACAACTAAAGTTGCTATAATGGCAAAATCAAAGCAGTTTGTTAATTTCACTTATCAAACCGTACATTTGTAAATTACTATTACAACCTTGCAATATTCTTAAATGATAAAACCCAACTAGCTTTAGCATCTCCAATTTTACGCTTTCACTAATTGATTCAATGTTTTTTATAATTCTGAAAAAAATGGTTATAATATCAATTGCATTGAACCCTTTATCAAATAATTCCAAATTCAGAATGTCCAATTGCTTATTTAAATCCTTAATGCCCAGTATTTTTTTTATAATCAATGGGTGTGGAGAGTCTACAATTTTATAGATATTAGAGTCATTAACAAATTTGAAACCTAACCAACAACTTTGTAAATTATTTATAGCTTGTCTCATATCACCATCACAGGTAAATAGTAAAGCTTGTAAGCCACTTTCATCATATTTAACATTTTCTTTTTCAATAATGACCAGCAATCTTTTCAAAATATCTTTATCTTCTAACTTCAAATACTTCAGAATAGCACATCTACTTTGCAAAGGTTCTATAATTTTATTGGATTGATTACAAGCAAACACAAATCTGGTTGTATTTGAGTACAGCTCCATGGTTCTTCTTAAAGCCTGCTGCGCACCTATGGTCATGGAATCAGCTTCATCCAAGATCACAATTTTATGTTTTCCTTTGAATTCCTCGTTGTCTTCAAAAGTCAATTTTTTGCTACAAAAAGATTTGATTTGCGATCTTATAACATCAATACCTCTGTCATCAGAAGCATTCAACTCCAAAATGGCTTCCTTTCTCATACTTTCAGGCAACAACTCATTCAACAGACAGTATATCGACGTAGTTTTACCTATACCTGGAGATCCTGATAGAATCATGTTGGGTAAGTTCCCGTTCAGTTCTTTGATTTTGTATAGTTTGTTGATTATTTGTTCATTACCTACTATTTCATTCAACAGCCTAGGTCTGTACTTCTCTATCCAAGGTAAAGAATTCATGTTGGGTGTGGTTTAACGATCCTATGTTTGGTTAATGTATTTATACCAGAAAAAATAGAAAATAGTGCTAAAACTATACAGTGGAAAAAAAAAAACTCTCCCATTCCATAGTACGCGTCAATGGCTCCTTCAAAATACGCCTACTGTTGTCCTTTCGACCTAGGTTTCTACACCATAAAGCAGCGGTAGATTTGACCAAATATGAGGTTTTAAGAGGAAAAAAAAAAGATAATGATCTTCCAATATCAGTTTAAACAGTGAGATTTGAATGAATCATGAAAAAAAAGTGCTTATTTAACGTGTATTTAAAGTGTATTCAACCTGCTATTTTTCACTGCTTTTTTTTCAACTATTAAAATCAGTAGTTTAACCCGCCTTCAATAAAATACTTCCTATTTGGGGGTATTTTCCCCCAGAAAAAAAACGCTTACAGCGAGTGAAAAAAAGAAAGAAAAATTTTTCATACTCTTCGTTGAGAATACCTATGTTTGAATAGCATTCGGTCGTTATAATACAGTTATATATACATATACCAACGACATATAGCGAAAAAATGCTTAATATATTTAAAGCTAATACATGCCAAATTAGAAGCTACGCTTCTATTTTACCGAGTTTGACTAACAAGAACTATTTACAAAGAAAAAAAAATAAAGTAGGTAGAGGACCAGCTACTACAGGTGGTAGAACAGCCGGTAGAGGGTCAAAAGGTCGTAAAGCCAGAGGAAATGTTAAGCCAATGTTTGAAGGTGGACAAACAAAAGCACATATGTTATTCCCAAAGGTAGGTAAAAATGTGGAGTATCTACAATATATAAACAAGCCAATGATCAATTTGGAAGTGAAGACCCTTATTGATTTCATTCAAGATGGAAGATTACACAATTTTGTCAAACAAGGCAACAAGACTCTGACTGTTGTTGATATGCATAGATTAGGATTGATTAACATGAGATTTGATCAAGGTAGTCATTTACATTATTGCCAAGGTGTGAGATTGATTCAAACAAAGCCATATAACAAGACTCCTGAACACTTCAAGTTTTTGGAGTTTGATGTGAAAGAAGTTTTACCTGAAGATTTCACCATAGAAGTCACCAAGGCCACTTTGGAATCCATTGAAGAAATTGAAAAAGTCCATAACCTAAAACTGAGAACCTGTTATCATACCGGTGAGTACTTGAAGGGAGAAGTGCTTCCACATCTTTTTGCTAGATCTTTAAGTGGTTATATTCCTAAGATCACAATGCCTACTAGTCTGGATGATTATTTATACTATACAAACCCATTGAATAGAGGTTACTTATCCGAAGGTAACTTCAAAAACGAACAAGATAAAGCATGGGTTGATAACTTTGAATTGAAGAAGGAACAAATTTTGAAATCCCACAACTCTGGTAATGACGTTGTTGATTTCGGTTCTACTTTGGATGACCAATTGAGTATATTGAAGGGTGAATTTGATGAAGCTGGTAATAAGATTTTGAAATAATTTGATTTATTTGTATTCTGAATGATGTATATATTTGTAAATAACTAAACATGGAATTTGTTTGAGAAGTCTTTTGTCATTAGATGCTTGAGGTTTGCTGACGGTATACAGTTTTCTTAGGATAACAACGTCATTGCTTGGTTCAAGTAGAAGACAGCTTTCTCTAAATAGTTAAATGCTTATATCCGATTAATTAATAGGTTGTGTATTTTGCTGATCGTTTTGTTGTTGGTTTCACGTTTAATTTTTCATATTTTTTTTTAAAAAAGACGAAAAATTCAATATTTTGAAGTATAAACAAATGTATATTAAGCTAATATAAGACCATAAACCATATAAAAGCGATATAGAAAAGTTTATAAAAACTGTTCATTAACACATGTATAAATATAACAACAAACAAAAGAAACCACCTCTTCAACAGCATCTAAATCTTCCGAACATACCGCATAAACCTGTTCCCTTGCAGAATACTCACAAAAGATCAGATTCAGATACATCATCCAATGTTTCTAATACTTCGGATTGTAACAGATTTTACAAAGTAGAGGAGAAGATAGGGTCTGGGTCTTTTGGTAATGTTTACAAGGTTAGGGACATGAGATATGATTTGCTGAATAACGAAAGCAGTATAAATTCAGATATATCAACACATTTAGAACTATCCAATCTAGATCCTCTCACAAATCCTAAGTATTTGGTCCGTAAGGATATCAAATACAATCACATGTCACTGAAAGAGAGACAGCAATTAATCCAAGAGTGTAAGATTCTATCTTCATTGAAACATGACAATATAGTGAATTTCTTCAAGATAGATTTTGATCAGAAATTTGTGTACATATTTATGGAATACTGTGACGGAGGTGATTTATCTCAGTTGATTCAACACTACAAAAACTTTAACAAAACTCAGAAATCTAAGGCAAATTATAAATTTATTCCTGAAGAACTTATTTGGAAAGTATTGGTGCAGATCTGTTTGGCTCTTTGGAGATGCCATTACGGAGAAGATTGTAAAAATCCAAAGACTATATTTGAAAATTTGGAAAAACCTAATAACTTTTTGAAAACCATGAATGGGGAAAACGAACACATCATCATACATAGAGACATAAAACCTGGCAACATATTTTTGAAAAAACAAAACAACACTAATGAATTTGATATCAAACTGGGAGATTTTGGCTTAGCCAAGACTTTAAAGTCAAAGAATCACTTTGCAACAACTTACGTCGGTACTCCTTACTATATGTCACCAGAACTTCTCAAAGATAAGCCATACTCTCCATTAAGTGATATTTGGTCATTAGGTTGTGTGATATATGAAATGTGTAATTTATTTCCGCCATTTCACAATGCCAAGAACTTCATTGATTTAGAAAATAGAATCATCAATGGGTCTTATAACAAAATGGATAAAAGCAGTTTGTACTCCAAAAACTTAAGAAATATTATAGAAAATTGTATTGAAGTTGATTTGAATAAAAGATTTAATTGTTGTGATATCCTTAACGACATACAATCCAAAATCATGTTCAAGTCTTTGTTCCTGCAGAAATGGCAAAACTCTTTAGAAGTTTATGAATCGGAATTGATAAACATTGAAAAGAAATTAGAAAAGAAAGCTTACAAATTAGACAAGCAGTATTAGTATTATATATATTGATTAATGTATTAATACTGTAAATGAGCATTTTTTTTTTATAAAAGATAAAAGTATATCTACTAGAAATAAATGTATTTATTAAATAGTTTAACAAAAATATTAAAATTAAAAGCACTTTAACATAATAAATCATAAGCTTCTTTGTACTTATCGAAGGTGTTCTTCACAATGTCTTCAGGCATTTCAGTACCGTTCTTACCAGCAAGACCAGATTCGGTCAACCAGTTTCTCAAGAATTGTTTATCATAACTATCTTGATCCCTACCAACTTCGTACTTGCTAGATTGCCAGAATCTAGATGAATCAGGAGTCAAAACTTCATCAACCAAAACAATTTCATCGTTTGACTTATCATAACCAAATTCAAATTTGGTATCAGCAATAATAATTCCTTTAGTGGCAGCATAGTCGTGTGCTTTAGAATATAGATCAATAGATATTTTTTCTATTCTATCAATCAAATCTTGGTCGTTATTTAGTATCTTCTTAGCTTCTTCAATAGAAATATTTTCGTCATGTAAACCTTGCTCAGCCTTGGTGGATGGGGTAAACATAGGCTTGGATAATTTTTGACATTGCTTGTATTCAACATCTTCAGGCAATACTTTCATGGTATGGATGGTTTTGGTTTTGGAGTATTCTTTCCAACCAGAACCAGTGATGTATCCTCTAACAATACATTCCAATGGAATCAATTCATACTTCTTAACAATCAAACATCTATCTTTGATTTCATTTTTGAAAATTTCAGAATCTTCGTCGATTTTTAAAAATTCAGCAATTTCTTTATTGGTGTCTAAATAAATGTGGTTTCTGATAGAATCTTTCAAAATATTGTTGAACCAAAACTTAGATAATTGTGTTAATAATTTACCTTTTTCTGGAATACCATTTTCCATTATCACATCATAAGCAGAGATTCTGTCACTGGCAATAAAAATTAAGTAGTCTTTGTTGTCAGTTAATTCATAAATATCTCTTACTTTACCTTTAGCTAGTAATTTGACATTTGGAATTGATTGGATTTCCTTGGTGTATAATAAAGGTTGAGAACTGTAGCTGTATTGAGACATTGATACTTATATATATATGTTTTTTGATTATGTAAGTGTATGGTTTCTTTATTTTTTTTTTTCAAAATTGCTTCTATTTCTTCTACTACCAGTTCCACTTTTTCAAATCCTGCTATAATATCAACCACAAGAGAATCATTGATTAAGTTTAAATACTTGTTCAAGATTTCAATATAAGAAGTTCGTTTTTTTTCACTTCTTATATTTCCCTGTATGAGTTGCTAATATCCGACTAACAAAACCAAAAGTATCGTTTTGAGTTTACCCAACTTCTACTTCTAGGCGGGTAACAATATTATTTTGCCGTTTTTGGAACGTCACGAGTCTAGCTCCTTTTGGGTTCATGAAATAGCACTATATGCACCGGTTGTTTATGGCTTGTAAATACAACCCCCCAACGAGTTTACCTAAACACATATACAACCTTGCAAACCCATCTTTTTTAAGCCTTATTTATATAATGTTTGAAGATATTGATGCGATACATGAGTCTATTCATGAGCAAGCGATAAGTGAGGAACAGCTAGTTACCCTTTCCAATCTCATAAACAATAACAGCCAATTTGATGATCAAAATACCAAAATTATCACTATTTATGATCATTTATTGAATAATGATTTGTACACAAAGCTAGACGAAAATGCTTTGAATAATCCAAAACACTCACAAGATCTCGTTATAAAGCCATATCAACTGTTTTTCTACAATTTGCTATCCAATAATACCAGTAGTACTATTGTTACACAAGCATTTGATGTTTACATGAGAATATTTGAAAATATCAATATCAACGACGATAACTTGAACAGTTTTTTTTTCATTGACATATTTAAATCATTGTTATCTTTGCTGATATCAACATACTCTATATTGATCACACATAACTATGAATCTATAATAATTAAGTTTTATAAGATTTGGAATATTTCAGATAAGTTATTAAAGAATTTAAATAATAGCGATGATTTAAAAAAGAAGAAATTGATAATGTCTTTAGAATATTTGATCAACAAGTATTTTAATTTATTGAGTATGGAGATTGACATTGAGTTTGGCAAAGTTGACTTAAGCTTGAAATTTTTTAAAGTCTTATATGAGGAAGACCCAACTGAAACCTTTTATCTGAAACTTTTAGACAATTACTTATTATTCAATATTGATAATATCAGCAAAGTTTACGTTCAATACATTAATCAATCAAAAGATATTAAAAATACACAACTTTTCCAACTATTATCTTTTATTTTGTCTACAAGATCTGAGTCTAACAACAAGTTGATTGATCAAGTATTTATTAATTTCTTACAAACCATTATATCTAACATTATCAATGAAGAGAATATAGCTGCAAACTTTTTGAAAATTACAGAAAAAAAGTACACAAATATCACTGTTGAGATAGTGATAAGCTTGCTTTCTTTGTATAAATTTGATGAATCCGAGGCCAATGAAAACTACTATAAGGTTATTTTCAACATTGTAAATGATTTAGGATACATAATTACAGAGCAAAACATTTGGAAAACTATATTTGATTTGATGAGTAAAGACGCAAGTTCTGATAGTACTAAAAACATATTTAAAACTATTTTAACTACCGATGATATTGTTAACAACTTAGACTTTGAAAATATCAGATGTTGTATGGAATATACAAATACTTTAATTATAGATGTCTTGAACAAGCAAAGCGAAGAAAAAGTAAATGATGATAAAATATTGTTGAATTTGTTTAATTGTTATTGGAATATTAATGATCATTTAAATCAAATAAAAGAAGGTATTGATAATGTAGATGAGTATTACGAAATGTGGGATTATCTTTTGAAAAATGTGTTTATAATTTTTAACTGTGTTTCTGCAAGCACACAAGAAGTGGCCAAAACCATTATTTTGAACTTATATTTCAACTTGATTAACTCCAGTATAGTCAGTGTTGATTCTAAAAATTATACAAATTTCATTAAACAAAAAACCATTAAACAAAATATTTTGACAAAGCATCAAGAATTCATTGAAAACTTTGAAATGCTTGACTTGGTTTTAAAAGAAACCAGTATGATTCTTAATACCAACATTGAAGACTATTACTTGATTTTAAATTTTTACAAGGAATTGATCAAAAATGACCATAGCAGTATAAGCAACGAAGTCTACTTTGTTATTTTGAAGAATTACAATTTATTGACAAACTCTTTTGAAGAGGAAGCTTTTGTAAATGATATTAAAGGATCAGAAAAATACATTGATTTGAAAACAAATATCTATGAGATATGGTTAAGCTTTGACTTATCTTTGAATAATGAATTGATTATCAATGAAATAAAACCTAACAATAAGTCATTATATGATTTGACTTATGAATATATGAAAATGTTTCCATCTATTGAAAAGTTAGAAATATATGACGAAACAGTCTTAAAAGTAATAGAAAAATGCTTAAAGTTTCCAATATTGCCAAACAATAAAGGAAAGGATGAGAACAATGTGACAATGCTGCAAAGACTATGTTTGAACAATATTAAAATAGTCATAGAAAAAGAGAAGTATAAAGTCATTGGAATAGAAATACTATCAAATATTTTGAACTACAAAACTGAATTAAACAAATTGATTTCGGATAAGATATTTAGTAAAATACCAGAAAAGTTGATTTACAGATTGCCTACTTTTAAAAAAATATCACTAGAAAGTTTGGTATACATGTCTGAATTATTTGAAAAGGATGAAATCTATAAACTCTGTTCCAACAATGAATTGATCAAAAGCAATTTGTTTAAATTAATAACAAATAAAGATCAAACTTTGATTGAAAAAGATGGTATTAAAACCCAATCTTACTTTGCAGCATCAAAAATTCTTTTGAGATTAATCAATGAAGAAGGCTATGAAAAAAAAGAGAATAGAAAGGAATTTTTGACTATGTTTACATTAATATTAGAAAATATTGAATCCATTGAAGTAGATCAGTTTATACAAGTATATGGCAACTTCTCCAAAGTATTTTTCAAAAATATTAACTTATTTCAACAAAATACAGAAATTTATAATCAATTAAGCAAGAACTTAGTCAAGTTGATTGTCAATCAAGCATTACTACCTGTTTATGACATATTTTCTGCTAAGTTAATAAACAATGAAGAATACATAATTGATGAGTTTGATCCAGATAACTTGTGGCTAGATTTAATTGAACAAACTGATGATGCGGTAATAAATAAGAAGTTCCAAGACTCCAAATCTTTAGATTTAATCAAGAAGGATATTGAGCACAATAAAACAGCAATTACAAAAGATAACTCAATCAGTTTATTCAAAAAGCTTCTACAATTAAACGACTACTTAAATAATAAGTATATATGAAATGAATAGCAAAAATAAAATAAAATAAACACAAGAACTATATATGTATGATACTTGTATGTTTTTTTTTTTCACTAATTTAAAAATCTATCAGAGCTTGTAAATCATCACCGGTACAAGCACATTCCAAGAACTTATGTTTCAATAGTTCTGCAGCTGATGCTCTAAATCTAACATCAACACACAGACATACAGACAAGAATCTCTTCAATTCCACACTCAATCCTTGTGGATATTTTAGTCTTGGTGTACCATTAGTAGCAATCAAAAACAATACCTTCAAAGGCTCTTCGTCAACCATGTATGGTGGATCACCTTCCAACATTTCTATACACATGATACCAAGGGACCAAACATCGACTTTTTCGTCATAAGATTGTTGTTTGACGACTTCTGGTGCCATCCAGTATGGAGTCCCAACAAGAGTTGCTCTCTTGGATCTGTTGGCAGTAAGCTTCGCACAGAACCCAAAGTCAGTGATTTTGATGTCACCATTGTATGAAATTAAAACATTATCTGACTTGATGTCTCTATGGATGATATGTCTTTGATGAAGGAAATCTAAACCTTGGCAAGTTTCTCTTAAAATGTATGCAATTTGCGGTTCGGTCAAAGCCGGTTTATTGGTTCCTGCAGTTGGTGAGTTATCAATCAAATCAGTTAAAGCACCACCTTGCATATACTCCATTATCACCCATAGTGTATCGTTGTTTTTCAAATACGCTTCCAGGAAATTCACTATGTTTTTGTGTTTACTACTCTTCATGATGATAATCTCATCTAAGATTAATTCTTTTCTAGGTTGTTTAGACAATACCATTTGCTTTATAGCCACTTTTTCATCAATAGCCATTGCTTGTTCAGTTAACTCATAAAACTTGGATAATCTCTTGGATTTTTTATCTATAGGTTGTAATTTTATTCTTGTTCCCTTGTAAACAGATCCAGAAGCACCTTGACCGGCTTTATCAACAATCTTGAAGAAATCACTTGGGTCAGCAGTATGACAAATTTGTTGTAATTTGGTAATCAACTCTTGAGTAGTCATGCTTGGTTTCTTGGCAGTCTTTTGTTGTGGTTTTTTAGTTTCAACTACCTTCTTAGGTGTAGCTTGTTCAACAGGATTGCTTACCTTTATTTCTTTATTCAAAGTCGGAGATGGCTCTTTGGTTACAGGAGTTGTGTTTGTTTTTACTAAAGCTGGTCCTTGTCCTAAATTCTTAGCATGTTGTCTTTCGTTCAATATTTTTTGTTCTGCTTGAGTTCTTTGTTGTAAACTAACCTTAGGGGCTTGTCTCAAAGGTTGTAAAGATATGTTATTTTGCAAGGCTGGAATTCTACTACCAGAAGATAAGTTTCTTTCATTGAAATCAGGGATTCTAGACTTTGGAGCATTGACATTATTTCTATGTACCGGAATACTCTTATATTGAGGATCTAAGGTTCTAGGTTCACTTGTTGGAGATAAGTTTTCCTTTTCTTTTTTATGAGATTCGTTACTGTAGTTTCTAGTTTGTAATGGTTTACTTGATAAGCCAGGTAAGTTAGACATGCTGGTTTTAGAAGATACAGAAGACTTCATACTTGGTGGCATTGGTGCTCTTCTTTTAGGTATCAGGCTGTTGTCAATAGTTTGGTTTAATATGTTGGAGTGTTGTATTTCATTATTATTGGTTTTAACTTCATCTTTTTTCATATTTTTATTGATGCTGCTTGAAGAATTGTTAACACTCATGATGTTGTTTTTATTAATTGAATTATTAGCAGGGGATGCGTTGCTATCTTCCGGATTATTAGAGCCACTATAGTCTTGATAAAACTTCAAAACTTGCATAACAGCCCTACTATCTTGTTTCCAATCATCACCAGTGATTCTGGAATGCTTAAGCAACTTTTCCCAATTCAATGGCATACCCACAAAATTTCCAGTTTCAGGGTCGAACCCTATGTGAACTTTATGAGTGAAATTGCTTGGCTTTGAAACGTTTCCAGTGCTATTTAAACTATTGTGGCCGCTGTTTCCATTAGAATTAGAGCCCGAAATAATTGTTGGGTTTCCAGTGCTTGAAGAATTTGTCTTCTTGATGTTTAAAATAATCAAAGAATACCATTTTTCAACATCCGAATTATTTTTACTTGAAATTATAACGGTTTTTGGACCGTTGTTGTCAAATGTAATTTCCATAGTTCCGTTATTGTTGTTATTTTCCAAACCATTAGTTTCAATGTTCAAAACATTTTTCAATTTGATTTTGATCAAAAAATCACTATCTTGAGCATATTTGTAAATCAATACAGAATCTGAATTGATAGTCATGTATCTTCTTTGCCATAAAAAGGAAAGAATTCCGTCATCCTTGAAGGATATAAGCTGTTTGTGGATTATCTGAGTGTTATTCGATGGTGTTTTGTTTTGTAATAATCGATTGATCATAGAATTGCTACCATTTTGGGTATTTAAAGAAGTAGCTTGTGGTGGTTTAGGAGCTTTTCTAGGGATAATGTTCGAGTTTGAAGAATTAGAAAAATCCATTGTGATAGTTACGTTCTGTTTCTTTTAAAAAAAAAAAAAAAAAGTAGCTTGCTTAGTTACAATATTGATACTGATCTATAAGATGAATACTGTATGGTTTTGTTTTTGATGTATACTAGTAACCCTTGTGTTAAATCAAAATCACTGCATTTAATTCGAACCTGTGAATTTTTAATTAGATCAATTTTTTACTACATTTTTTGTTTATGAAAACGAGAAATAAAGCAGGCGAAAAAAAAAATTTTCAGCTTACCAAATTTTTTTATGGAGCGGGATTCTGAAACAGGCGAAAATGAAGAAATTACTTAAAGAGGAAAACTTAATGCGTTTGATTAAAGCTTATGTCCGATATATAAAGCCATTTAACTATGTTCTTCTTTCTGATATATAAAGC
>ERZ794949.151-NODE-151-length-27006-cov-4.344403_pt1 | contig 27006 bp, 28 predicted proteins | sample MGYA00511363_ERZ794949 | MGnify/ENA primary metagenome ERZ794949 (study PRJEB30137, sample SAMN04331402) | food metagenome | isolation source: T1 must sample point D1 replicate B | place: Australia: South Australia ...
TATGACCATTGGTATAGGTCGCCAGTACATTTCCCTGCTCATCCAGACTGACGCCGCTCAGATCACTGCCATCACTACTCTTCTGGGCTACCGTAAGAGGTGATACCTCGGTCGTGCTTGTCGGGATTGCGGTGGTACTTCCCGCGGTTTTCTCTACCGGGTTAGCTAACATATACCCCTCGTACTGTAAGCCGGTGTTATTGACCAGCTTCCCGTCTTTATCGACCTGTACGTAACCCGCACGGCTGAATTTTTGGGTATTATTGGAATCATGTAATACAAAGAACCCTTTACCGCTGATGGCCATATCCAGGCTGCTGGAGCTGCTCACTAATGACCCGTTCGCATCGATACTTTGCTGAGCGCCCTGGTCCAGCACACCGTTACCGGTGCCATTCACATACAGAGCGGAAAAGTTCTCCCGTCCTGATTTGAAGCCGACAGTATCGGCATTGGCAATATTGTTGGAAATCGTGTTTAGCTGGGCGCTGACCGCATTTAATCCACGAATAGCGATATTAAAACTCATGATCTGTTTTCCTCTGGTCGTCGATAAACCGCGTTAAGCCATGCTGAATTGTGTAATTGCGCTGTAGCTGACATCTCCCAGCCCCTGAATATTCAGGATGGGATCGCTGCCGGATAACGGGAAACGGACGGATTTGACCGTTCCTGCCAGTTCAGCGGTTAATCCGCTCTGGTCGTTATCCGTAGTGACACTCAGGCTATAGGTGCCTGCAGGTAAGCCCGCGGCCGCAGGATCCAGAGTAAAGCTGACATCACCGGCCGCCGCAGATCCCAGAGACACCGGATACGCGTGACCGCTGCTGTCTGTCAGGGTCAGCGTCACCTGCGAAGCGGCATGGCTGAGGGTGGTCCGTCCGCTGATGGCGGTGGTTCCGTCCGTTGTCAGCGAGTCGGCCTGCACCATGACAGACTGCCCGGTCAGCGCACCAATGCTTTGTTTTTGCAGAGAACTGACCTGCCGCGACGTACCGGTCATCAGGCTGGTCATACTGTCCATCGATTGCACCTGGCTCAGTTGTGCCAGCTGACTGACATATTCTTTACCATCCGTAGGATTGGTCGGATCCTGGTTCTGAATCTGAGCCACCAGCAGTTGCAAAAACATATCGCTGATCTGACTCCCGGCCCCGGACGCTGAGGCCGTGGTGCTGCCGGTCGTGCCGGTCGCCGTTGTACTGGTACTGATATTCATGAGTTACCTTCCCCCAGTCTGAGCAGGCTTTGCTGCATACTTTTAATATTACTCAGCACATCCACATTGGTTTCAAAGCTCCGGCTCGCCGACATCATATCGGCCATTTCATCCACCGTATTGACCTCGGGGTAATAGACATATCCCTTCGCATCGGCCAGCGGATGATGAGGTTCATAGCGGGCGATGGCCCCCGGTTGTTCGGTAATGGCCGTCACGGCAACACTGGCAGAGGCTCCGTCTGACCCCATGGACTGGTCAAGTACCGCACTGAAGACCGGCTGCCGTGCCTTATAAACACTCTCTGCGGAACCCGCGGCGGTATCGGCGTTGGCCAGATTACTGGCGACCGTGTTAAGGCGGATCATCTGCGCATTCATGGCAGAGCCCGCTATCTGATAGATGGCATTAAATCCCATGATTAGGTCTCCTGGCCGTTACTTGCCTTCAATTGCGCTCCGCAGGTTGCCGAATTGCATATTTAAAAAGGTGAGGCTCATCTGAAAGCTTTGGCTGTTGCTGGCAAAAGCCGTTTGCTCGTTATGTAATTCAACGGTGTTCCCGTCGGCGCTCGCCTGCTGCGGTATCCGGTACAGCGTTTCTGCCACCTGCGGCAGGGTACTGCCTTGCTGCCGTTGCATCTCAGCGGCAAAATCAATATCTTTAGCCTGGAAACCGGGCGTATCCGCATTCGCTAAGTTTGCACTGAGGATTTCGGCACGTTGTAGCCGTAGATCGATAGCCTGAGGGCTATTACCCAACGCCCGATCGAAAGAGATACTCATCAGAATCTTGCCTGTGTTATTCAGAAACTTTCGCAGTCTGAATGCAATTTACATGCCAGAAATAAAATAATATTTTAAATAATAAATTCATAAGGTTAAAAGAATGCCGCGGCCAATGAGGAAAAGAAACTTCCGCCCGGACGTCCGGGGAATTTCCTGCCGGTTGATGACGATACTGCTGATGTTTTCCCCGCTGGCTGCCCGTAGCGAGACGTCTGTCGAAACGCAGGCGGAGCAGTGGGTCGGACAGCAGGTACGGGCTTATGCCCTGCAACAAGGCTGGAAGCAGGTCACCGTCCGGCCGAAGGTCTCTTTTTTTACCGGGGAGAACCGGCTGCAACCCTGCCCTTCCGGACTTACCTTCAGTGCGCCGGCACGAAATGCACCGGTGACACGTTTCCCGTTGTTGATCAGCTGTGCCGACCCCGCGGGAAGCTGGAAGACCCGGGCCGAAGCCATAAGCAGTATTACGCTGCAGGCGATTGTCACCGCAGACGACCTGCCTGCCGGCACCGTACTTAGCCCTGATAATACAAAAACGACGAAGGTACTGATCCTGCCGGGACAACGGCCCGAGATCCTGACACGCGCAGAAGATATTATGCAGATGGCGCTGAAGCGTTCACTGCCCGCCGGGCAACCGTTGACGCTCAGTGTGTTAAAAGCGCCTTTACTGATCCGCCGTGAGCAGCCGGTCACCTTACTGATCCGGCAGCCGGGCCTGGAGCTTTCCGCGCCGGGGGTTGCTTTGCAAAATGGTGTCAGAGGGGCGATCATTAAGGTAAAAAACAGCAGCAGCGGCCGGGTGCTTATCGGCAAGGTCATCAATGAACAACAGGTCAGCGTCAGAGCCATTGAATAAATCAGGGGCTGCCACTTAATTTATAGCCAGACAGCGTCGTTATAAGCAGGAAACGGAGATTATTTATGATAAAGCTGACATCTGTGACGCATAACGACAGGGTAAATACCCCCGTTATTTCTTCGCAAAATAATGAAACGGCGATTAAAACGTCTGCCCCGAAAGTCTTGTCTGCCTCCACAGAGCAGACCATGATGGAAGCCCGGCAAACATTAGCCGCCATGCCGGAGGTGGATAGCGCGAAGGTCGCCGAAATGAAAGCCGCCTTAAGCCTTGGTGAACTCACTGCGGACAGCGACGGACTGGCCCGGTCTATGCTCGGTTTTTACCAGAGGTCTGAATGAGTAAGGCTGACCTGGTTCGCACGCTGTGCACGGAACTGCTGGCAGACAGGCAACATCTGCACGCGATCAACGCGATATTATCGGCCCAGCGTCAGGCCATCCTGACCTATGCACAGTCTGAACTCGACGAACTGAATCAGCAATTGATGCAACACTACCGGCAGTTACATCAGCATGCCCGACAGCGCATAGCGGGTTTACAGCAACTGGGATTACCCGCAGCCCCGCAGGGCATGACGCAATTGCTGGCAGAACTACCGGAAGCCGCCCGGCAGCCGTTGCAATCCGCATGGCAGGAAATGACAGAGCGACTGCAGCATTGCCAGCAGGCCAATAGCCATAACCAGCAACTCATTGAAATGCAATACGATATATTACAGAACAGCCTGCCTGCGACGGGCGAGGGACTGTCCTGGCTTTATCAGCCAGGCCCGCACGCTTAGGATTTTCGGGCAAAACGGAGGGCAGCTAAGGCATCCGTACTCTTTTGCTCCTGCCGGTGTTGCTGCTGCAATCCGGTCCGCGCCACTTCATGACCATAACTTTCCAGCCGCTTATACTGTAAATGACTTTCCAGTAACGCCGATTGACGCCGGACTAACTCCTGCTCAGCAGTAAGCTGCTGTTGCTGCTGCCAGCGGAGCAATTGACGCAGTTCCCGGGCATAATTCTCCTGGTTATGCAGGGCTAAGCCATGGGTCAGCGGACTGACGGGCGAATGCAAAAATTCCTGCAAGGTATGGATTCGGGACTGCATACCGCGAATGACCTTCTGCTGTTCATTGACCCGCTGCTGGCACTGTTGTAACTGCTGGCGACGAAGGCGTTCAAGCGTCTTCAGCGGATCTGTCTGGCTCATTCACCCGCCGTCCCGTGTGCCAGCGCCAGTAATTGCTGCCGGCTGTCCGCAAATGAACTCAGTTGCTGCTCTTCCTGTTGTAAAAAACGATGGAGAGACGGGGATTGCTCCACCGCCAGATCCACCTCAGGATCGGCCCCTGCCACATAGCCTCCCAGGGCCATCATCGGCTTAATTTCCCTGAAACGGGCATATTGCTGCCTGAGCTGTCTGGCCGCACGACGGTGATCATCAGACGCGACCAGACTCATACAGCGACTGACGGATTGACTGATATCAATGGCGGGGAAATGACCGGCTTCTGCCAGCGTACGTGATAACACAATATGTCCGTCGAGTACGGCGCGTGCCGCATCGACTATCGGATCCTGCTGATCATCCCCTTCGGCGAGGACGGTATAAATCGCCGTCAGGCTCCCTGTGCCTTCGCCATTACCTGCGGCTTCCACCAGTCGCGGGATCAACGAAAATACCGATGCCGGATACCCTTTGGTCGCTGGCGCTTCCCCCAGCGATAAGGCGATTTCACGCTGTGCCATGGCGTAACGGGTTAAAGAGTCGATCATCAGCAGCACATGAAAGCCCTGGTCACGGAAAAAAGCCGCCACGGTATGGCAAAGTTCGGTCGCTTTTAAACGCATTAGCGGGCTTTCATCCGCGGGCGGAACAATCACAATCGGCTTCTTCCGCCCCTGCTCCCCCAGGGTATGATTCAGGAATTCATTCACTTCACGGCCACGCTCACCGATCAGACCGACCACCACGATTTGTGCTTCTGTCGCCCGTGCCATCATGCCCAGTAAAACACTTTTCCCGACGCCACTGCCTGCCATCAGGCCGACGCGCTGACCACGTCCCAGGGTCAGGAAACCATTGATCGCACGGATCCCGACATCCAGCGGGTCACTGACCGGTCTGCGTTTCAGTGCAGGGACTGCGGGAAGCTGATCCGGGACGACAAATGCGCCACCGACAGGGCCAGCCTCATCGACCGGCTCACCCAGTCCATTGAAAATACGGCCTAACCACTCTTCACCGATGGCCAGACCGGCTGAATTGCCGGCAGGGAAGACGCGGGCACCACTGTGTAAACCCGAAGGATTCTGCAAAGGCATCAGATACGTCAGTTCACGATTGAAACCCACCACTTCCGCAACAATTCTCTGCCGGTGAGCGGTTTCGATTTCACAGCGCTGACCAATGGCTAACGGACAGCCACTGACTTCCATCAGCGGCCCGGTGACCCGGCAAAGTTTCCCGGCATCCAGGCTCAGAGGCACCGCCGCCAGTGAGGCCAGTGCGTGATCCAGGCCCTTCACGTATTGGGCTCTTGCAGACTTTTTTCCAGCGTCGCCAGGCAGGTGTTCAGACGTTGCTGACAACCGAGGTCAATTTCCTGTTCCGCCGTATCGATAATACATTCCCCCCGGGCCAGATCCGGAACTGACTGTAAATTCCATGCCGCTTGTTTTTCAGGGGCAAGCTTAACAATGGCGTCAAAATCGGCTTCAGCCACCCGAACCGCAAAGGAGTGTTCACTGAGTTGCTCGGAGGCCAGCTTGTCTTCAATCAGCGAAAGTAACAGTTCGGGACGACTGGTAATTTCATGGCGGATCACCAGACCGGCAATACGGGTGACCAGCGCAAGTGTGGCTTCATTCTGTTGTTTTTCGGCTTGTGCATACCAGGCAGTAAGCTGTTCTGCGGCGGCATCCAGAGGGGCACAGGCTTGCTGAAAAAGGGACTGACTTTCTGCCAGTCCCTGTGCCCTGCCTTCCGCAAGGCCCTGTGCTTTCCCTTCGCTCAGGCCGAGAGAGAATCCCTCAGTCTTGCCTTCTGCCAGCCCCTGGCGGTAGCCGTCGGCTTTCGCTTGTTCGAAAGCCGTTTCCCGGGCGGCCAGAGATACCGTTTCAGGCGCAGGTGATACGGCAGTGCTCTTGCTCTCTTCAGAGCGCAGGGCCGGAAAACGATAACGGCTGAAAGAGTGATCCATCAGGTTCTCCTGTTATTCGACAGTACGTTCAGCGTACATCTGGATCCTGATTTCACCCTCTTCGGCCAGCTGACGAAGGGTGCCCATGATGTCACGGCGGACCTGCTCAATACGGCTTACCGGCACCGGTCCCAGGCGCGCAGAGGTCTGCTCCAGCTGACCGATTTGCCGTTTCGGCATAATACTGAAGACGGCATTACGCAATACCGGTTCGGCACCTTTAAGCGCGATGGCCCACTCTTCCAGCGGAATTTCATCAAACAGACGCTGTAATGTTTCTTCACTCTGACGACTCAGAATAAAGAACTCATACATCTGATCTTCCAGGGCTTTCACCAGCGAAGCATCCTGCTGTTTCAGTTGCTCCAGCAACTGATTTTGCTGCTCAGGAAGGCGATTGATAATATTGGCAGCATGTTTTGCGCCGGTAATACGGGAGCCATGTTCCGAAATAATGGCAATGCCTCGCTCAATGAGCTTATCCAGTTCATCAATCACATCGCGGTTAATGTCATCCAGACGGGCTATCCTTAACAGGATTTCATCCTGGCGGGACGCGGGTTGCATCGCCAGCACACCGGCCGCCACATCGGGCGGCAGAAAGGCCAGGAAGATAGCCTGAAGCTGTACATGTTCCTGACAGATCAGCGCAGATAACTGCGATGTATCCACCCATTGCAGACGCGCCATCCGGTAACGGATAGCATCGCCATAAATGTGGTTCATCACGCTCATCGCAATTTCCGGCCCCAGTGACTTCTGCAAAATGTTTTGCAGGTAAATCCGGGAACCGCCATGGATCCCGCTTTGCTGGCGATAATCATCAAAGAAGTGATTAAAGGCCTGGTGTGCTTGCGAAACTTTAACACCCTGTAAGCGTGCCATGGTTTCACTCAGAATAATCACCTCTTCGCGGGAGAGCTTCTGCATCACTTTTGACGCGGCATTTTCACCAATGCTCAGCAAAAGGATCGCCGCCTGCTCGAGACTGTTTCGTTGCCGTGTCAGCAAAGAGACGTTAGACGTTGTCGCGGGATCGGTCATTACTATTTATCCATTGTTTAATCACTTCAGCGATCCGGTCGGTCTCATTCTCAGCAAGTTGCTGTAAATAAGCCACTTTATCTTCTATACCTGAGGCGCGTGGCGGCAGCTCAGCTTCATTATCAAACTGATGTCCGCTGGCCGACGCATTGCCATCGCCCTCGCCCATCGCAGGCCCGGTTCTGTCAGCATTTGTCTGTAATTGCTGCTTCCGTGCCATCATCCGCGGACGGATCACCAGCACGATCATCAGCAAGGCTAACAGGCCTATGCCTCCCCGGGTGACCCAGAACTGAATATCCGGTTGCTGCCACCAGGCAATCACAGGGACGGAAACCGCTGGCGGAGCCACAAAACTCAGCTTATCCAGCGATAACGTATCACCGCGTGAACTATCAATACCCGCGGCATTTTCTAACAGGCTTTTTAACTGACCAAGCTGCTCCTCAGACATCTTCGCGATGTTTCCGGCGGAGGAATTCAGTGCAACGGCTACCTGTAAACGAGCCAGTTGCTGGTCAGGGTATTTAATGTGTCTGATTTGCCGGTCATACGCATATTTACGTTGCGTCTGGCTGTGGTTTTGGGCCGTTTTAGCATTACTGTCAGGCTTACTTTCGGCAGGCGGACGGTTACTTAACGTCCCGGGGACCCCGGAGGCCGGGGCCAGGACTGTATCATCACTGTTGATCTGTTCTTCCAGAACCCTGGGATCCCCTTGTAATACCTCATCCGTCTCTTCCGATTTACGCAAATCCAGAGCCGGCATCACGGTCACACGATAATTGTTATGGCCCACCGCAGAGTCGAGCAGTTGCGTCAGGTTTCTGGTCACCGGCCGGGCGACCGCCTGCAGCAAGTCATCCGACACTGACTGATCATCAACGGTCCCATCCAGCAACGCCCCGGTTTGATCGACCACGTGGACATTCGTGGCCAGTAAACCGGGCACACTGCCCGCCACAAGCTGGGTGATCGCACGTACCTGAGCCGGTGTTAAGCGGACACCGGCGGAAAGCGTCAGTACCACCGAGGCACTGCTCGGGGGTTGATTGGATAATACAAAGCCGCTTTCAGCCTGAATGCCCAGATGCACCCTGGCGTCTTCAACGCCCTGAATCGACATAATACTGCGAGCCAGCTCTCCTTCCAGCCCCCGCTGATAACGGATATTCTGGATATACTGGCTTGCGCCAAGGATTTCATCCTTATCCATCAGTTCGAAACCCGGGGCGACCATGGGCTGAATATTTTTACCGGCCAGTACCATCCGGGCACGGGGCAGCACATCATCGGCCACCAGAATCTGGCCGTTATCCGGGTTAACACGGAAATCAATATGTTCAGTGGCTAACGCGTTCGCCACCGCATCCGCAGAGACTTTCTGATGAGTGCCATATAAAGGGACATAGTGAGACTGACCACGCCAGAGAATAGCAACAATCAGCAGACTGAATACTGCACCCAGGGTCGCAAGCACCCAGGGCTTTTTGACGGTATCGATGGGAAACTGCTGCCGGGCGAACCAGCTTTGTAGCGAATTAAGCACGATGGCTCCGAATTAAAGAGGGGTATTAAGGAGGTCATCCAGGGCACTGGTCAGCTTATTCCGTACCTGCAGGAGTGCGGAAAAACTGATATTCGCTTTCTGGCTGGCCACCATCGCACCGGCCAGGTCATCGCTTTGCCCGGCATTTAAGGCCTGCTGTCGGGAGGCGGCATCCAGTTGCAGCTGATTCACCTGAGAAACAGATTGCGACAATACCGACTGAAAACTGCTTTCCTGAGAGAGTGCAGGAAGAAAAGCGCCTTCATCTGCCGAAATTACCGGCGAAACATCACTAAGGCTTGATGCGGGTACCGCTGTCGATAACGATACTAAAGGATCTAAAACCATGATCTTGTTATTCCTGATACTTAAATACTCAATCCTGCCTGACGCATTGATGTCAGCCGATAACGTAATGCACGCGGGGTGATCCCCAGTTTTTTAGCGGTCAGTGTTTTATTGCCTTCGCACTGTTCCAGAAGATCAAGAATATATTGTTGCTCGACCCGTTTACCCATCTGACGGATAGAGGGGGTATTCTGCTGAGGTAATGATCTTTCTGACGGAGCCGCGGGGGCCGGTAATCCGAGGTCAGCCAGCGTTAACTTGCCTTGCTGACACAGAATTAACCCGCACTGAATTTTATTTTCGAGTTCACGGACATTTCCCGGCCAGTCGTAGTCCAGTAACGCCTGACATACCTGAGGGGATAATTCGGCTTCCGTGGCTGAAAAGGCGCGGTATTTTTTTAAAAAACAACTGACCAGTGGCAGGATATCTTCACGCCGTTCACGCAGAGGAGCAATGGTCAGTGGTAAAACCGCGAGCCGGTAGAACAGATCCTGCCTGAAGCGGCCTTCAGCCACGGCCGTGGGTAAATGCTGATGCGTGGCCGCAATGATCCTGACAGATAATTTAATGCGGCGGGTACTGCCCAGACGTTCCACTTCCTGCTCCTGCAATACCCTTAATAACTTGGCTTGCAATGACAGTGGCATATCGCCAATTTCATCCAGTAATAATGTGCCACCATTTGCCTGTTCAAATTTACCGGGCATGGATTGCACGGCACCGGTAAATGCCCCTTTTTCATAGCCGAATAAGGTGGCCTCCAACAGGCTGTCAGGGATCGCTGCACAGTTAACACCGATATAGGGGGCAGAGCTAAGCGTACCGAATTGCTGGCGGTGAATATAACGCGCAATACACTCTTTTCCTGTGCCTGATTCACCATAAATTAATACCGGCACAGCGACTCTGGCCATTTTTTCGGCCATGCGCAGAGTTTCCATACTCCTGGCAGAGTATGAAATAAGATCAGCATCAGCAGTATTTATCCCTGAAGAATAACTACTCATTGATATTTCCCGGAAGTAATGTGAATTTTTATTTAAATTTTTTCAAAAAACCGAAGCAATGGAACCAGTTTCATTAACATCATTAATAAAAACTGGTCAGATAAATCTTGTTTTTATTTAATCTAACCTATCTGCAGAGATTCTGAAACCCCTGATATTTTTATAGTTTATAGGTTACAGGTGACTAAAAGAACAGCACCGCCCATCCCTTAAATAAATAAACGGATAATTCTCATTTAAATCTAAACAAATCCCTTGCAACTGGCAACCAATATCTCATAAGATTCCAAAAATTTCCGGCCTAATGCTAAGTATAACTAATCAGATACTGCATGCAGACACTGGGCAGCCCATGGTTCTTTGCAAAAATATTTTAAAAAAACTAAACATCAGCCCGAATGACACTATTCTGCCTTTAGGGGTAAGTCAGTTGGGAAAACCCTGGCACAAACTGGCTGAACACATTAATAAAAATTATGATAATTTTGATGCTGCATTAAGCCGTTATTTCCTGAATAAGTTCAGGGTAAATACTTCGCTGGCTAACATTAACTTCACTATTGAAGAGAATAAAAAATGCCATCAAATATATTCCTGTGCTGCGGGAAAAATAGCCTTTGAAATTGATCGTGCCCTGTTGCTGAATTTATTACATGACTTTTATGGCGTCAGTGATACCCCTGAGACAGACAATAACACTGAGATTACTCAGACCGAAAAACGGTTGCAGGAACGCCTCGGGGATGAGATCTGCAAAATATTTTTGACACCGGAAGTCGCCGGCCAGCCTCTGTCGATGACGCCTGTCCATAATCAGCAGCACAGTCATTGGGCCTGGTGCCTTTCTTTCCGGTTACGCGGCTATCCGCAGGGTGACATTACCTTACGTTTTGACCATCCCCTGATTGATCAGATACTGAGCACATTACGCAATGACACTGAGCAGGCGGAGCAAACGACGTTTTCTGAAGCCTGCCTGGAATCACAGTTACGTCGTCTTCCTTTCACACTCAACGCACAGTTAGTGTGTATGGAAACCACCCTGGAAAAATTACTCCGTCTGCAGGTTGATGATGTTTTACCTGTTTTTCTTAATGAGTCCGTTCCCGTCACATCAGGCGATGAAGTGTTATTTCATGCCAAAGTCTCTGAACATCAGGGGCAGCTCGTCCTGTCAGAATTTATTGATCATTACACCGGGTAAATAATGAATTACGAAGATAATCAAACACCGTCAGCTTTTTCTCTGGATGATATTAATTTTGATGAGTTATCCGCCACCACGACGGAAGATAATGCCGCAGTGAACTCACAACAACGTCAGGAAGAAAACCGGAAACGCCAGTTATTTAACCGTATTCCGTTAACACTGACCTTAGAAGTGGCTTCTGTCAGTGTCTCTCTGGCCGACCTGTTAGCGGTGGATAAAAATACGGTCATTGAATTGAATAAAATGGCCGGTGAGCCGCTGGATTTAAAAGTTAACGGCGTGCTGTTTGGTAAAGCTGAAGTTGTCGTGGTAAATGATAAATATGGTTTACGTATTATCGAATTCACCGGCCAGCCGTTAAGTGACCTGACCTCATGAATGTCTGCCGTTACTGGCGACAATTCTGCGCCGGTTTACTGATGATAGTGACGCCTTGTCTGACGGCGGCGGAACCGGGCCTGACATTATTCAGTACCCGCAGTGGCCCGGGCGGGCAGAGCTATAGCGTGAATATTGAAATCCTGATCCTGATGACCTTGCTCGGTTTACTGCCGGTGATGGTACTGATGATGACGAGTTTCACCCGCTTTATTATTGTCTTAGCCATACTGCGTCAGGCGCTGGGATTACAGCAAACCCCACCGAATAAGGTACTGACCGGTATCGCGCTTTGTCTGACACTGCTGGTGATGCGCCCGGTATGGACGACGATCAATCAGGAAGCGCTGATCCCTTATCAGGCGGGGAAAATTTCGCTGAATGAGGCACTGATTGACGCCAGCCAGCCTTTGAAGAAATTTATGCTGGCCCAAACCAGTAAAACAGCCATGAGCCAGATCATGAGTATTGCGCATGTGACCGGCAACCCTGCCGATCAGGATCTGACCATTATTACTCCTGCGTATTTACTGAGTGAGTTAAAGACGGCGTTTCAGATTGGCTTTATGATCTATTTGCCGTTCCTGGTCATCGACTTAATTGTCTCGAGCATTTTAATGGCCATGGGAATGATGATGCTTTCACCGATGGTGGTGTCGCTGCCGTTCAAATTACTGCTGTTTGTATTATGTGATGGCTGGTCACTGATCACCGGCACGCTGACCCAAAGTATCCAGGGTTTTTAATCATGTTCACGTTAGATAGCATCAGTGACCAAATGGGCGGTGCCATTCAGTTAGTCCTGCTGATTTCTGCCGTTATTATTCTGCCCGGATTACTGGTCGGTCTCTGTGTCAGTATCTTCCAGGCGGCCACACAGATTAATGAACAAACCCTCAGCTTCCTCCCTCGTCTGGTCGTGACCCTGCTGGTACTGATTGTGACCGGAAAATGGATACTGATTAAGCTCATCGACTTTACGCAGGTGCTCTTTCATCAGGCCGGGAATATTTCAGGTTAACCGGCATGCTTGATCTCTCAGGATTTTACAGCCATCTGTTAGCCCTGCTATTACCCTGGGTCAGGATAGTGTCGTTTCTGCAATTCAGCCCGCTGGCTGACAGTACATTGATTCCGCGAAAAGTCAGGATCGTCCTCTCACTGGTGCTGACGGCGTTAATTGCCCCCCTGCTGCCGGTGACCTCACCCCCGGCATTTTTATCCGTCGCCCTGCTCACCCAGGTTGCCGAACAAATTGCCTGGGGACTCATTTTCGGCCAACTGCTGCAACTCGCCTTCTCAGCATTACAGACAGCAGGTCAGATCATTGCCATGAATATGGGCCTGTCGATGGCAGTACAGAACGACCCGATCAATGGCACCAGTAATACCCTGGTCTCACAACTGTTTAATTTAACCATGGTGCTGATCTTTTTTGCAGCCAACGGCCACTTATTACTGGTGACGGTGTTGTATCAGGGATTTGTCTATTGGCCGGTAGGCTCGGCACTTAACTGGCCTTCGGTAAATACCTTAATTATCAGTTTTGGCTGGATAATCTCTGCGGCGGTGATCATCGCCCTGCCCTCAACGGTGATCATGTTATTAATTCAGGGCGTCTTTGGTTTACTTAATAAAATATCACCGACACTGAATTTATTCTCTCTGGGTTTCCCGCTGGCGGCACTGGCCGGGATAATCAGTATTGCCTTACTGATCCCGACCCTGTCCGGACACTATCTCTCACTGACGGATCAGGTCATTCATCAGTTTGACCTGCTGAGGACAGCCCATGTCTCAGGCCAGTGATAAAAGCGAGAAGGCAACACCGGCAAAACTTAAAAAAGCCCGCGAAAAAGGCGATACCGGGCGGGCCAAAGAGTTTTCATCCGCAATTTCACTGGCAGTCGCCTTTATGACCCTGACCGGGTTACTTCCCTGGTACTGGCATCTGATTGGCGATTTTTTCCGGCAAGCGTCTGAGATAGCGCATACCCCTGACCCGGGGTCACGTTTAATTCTGCTGACCGGTAAAGCGCTGGGATTGTTATTAACCATCACACTCAGCTTTTGTGCGGTTCCGCTGGCCGCCGGTATCGCTACGCTGTTCAGCGGCGGGTGGATATTCAGCCTGAAAAAAATCGTGCCGGACGGTAAACGACTGAATCCGTTAACCGGTTTTACCCGCTTGTTTGCCGCCGATAATTTTATCGAATTAGCGAAAGTGATACTGAAAGCCGGGCTTATTTTACTGATGCTAAGCCTGTTATTACGCCACTCGCTACAGGAAATCATGTTGTTATCGCAGCTCGGCTGGCCTGTGGCGATGGGCAAAGGACTGACTCTGGTCGCCCGTCTTTTCGGCTATTTTGTGCTGCTGATGCTGGGGTTTGCCCTGATTGAATGGCCACTCAGCCGCTATCAGTTCCGGCGTAAAATGCGAATGACGCGACAGGAAGTCAAAGATGAATTTAAACACAGCGAAGGGAACCCGCAGATCAAAGGACGTTTACGCCAGTTACAACGCCAGCTGGCCCAGGGGCAACTCAGAAAAACCGTGCCGCAGGCCAATGTGATTATCACCAACCCGACCCACTATGCGGTGGCACTGAAATATGATCCGCAGGCGGCGGCAGCACCGTATGTGGTCGCGAAAGGGGCCGATGAACTGGCGCTTTATATCCGACAGATTGGCGAAGAACATCAGATAGAAATCGTTGAGTTCGCGCCGCTGGCCCGGGCCGTCTATGCCTCGACACGTGTGAATCAGCAGATCCCGAATCAGCTTTATCAGGCCATCGCCCATGTACTGACCTACGTCATGCAATTACGACGCTGGCGGCAGGATAAATCTCAGCTAAAACCGACCATCAATCGAAAAATCCCGATGCCTTCAGAAGGACAATTCCGTGAATAAATTGCCATTGACTCACTGGCTCCGGCGCGGCAAAGCGCTTCCGCTGGGCCTGCCACTGCTGATTATGGCAGTGCTGGCCATGATCATTTTGCCGCTGGACCCACTGATACTGGATTGCCTGTTCACCTTCAATATTGTGCTGGCAATATTGATCCTGCTGGTCTCCGTCAATGCACAACGACCCCTGGATTTCAGTATCTTTCCGACACTGCTGCTGATCACCACGCTGCTGAGACTGTCCATGAATGTCGCCTCAACGCGGGTTGTGCTGCTGCATGGTCAGGAAGGCGAAGGGGCGGCAGGGAAAGTGATAGAAGCCTTCGGTCAGGTCGTGATTGGCGGAGACTTCCTGGTCGGATTTGTCGTTTTTGTGATCCTGATGATCGTTAACTTCGTGGTGATCACCAAAGGCGCGGAACGTATTTCTGAGGTCTCAGCACGCTTTACGCTGGATGCCATGCCCGGCAAACAAATGGCCATTGATGCCGACCTTAACGCCGGGATCATTACTCAGGCCCAGGCCCGCGAACGACGTTCTGAAGTGACCCGCGAAGCTGACTTCTATGGGTCGATGGATGGTGCCTCGAAGTTTGTGCGGGGTGATGCGATCGCCGGTATGTTGATTCTGGTGATCAATATGGTCGGTGGCGTTGCCATCGGCATATTTAAACACCATCTGGATGCCGGTCATGCCTTTCAGCAGTATGCCCTGCTAACGATCGGCGATGGTCTGGTCGCGCAACTGCCTTCACTGCTGCTGTCAACGGCGGCCGCGATCATTGTGACCCGGGTCAGTGATGGCCAGGATATCCGTCACGAAGTTCGTCAACAGCTACTGGCCCAGCCTGCCATTCTGTATACCGTTGCCGGCATTATGCTCGCCATGGCGCTCGTCCCCGGGATGCCACATATTGCCTTCCTGAGCTTCGCGCTTTTGCTGAGTTTTGCCGGATGGCGTCAGTCAAAACGTGTTCTGGCAGCCAGCCAGTCCGCGACGGATGTGGTGGAGAATGCGCTGGAACCGGAAGTCCCTCAGCTGCACTGGGACAACCTCTCCGTCACCGAACCGGTCGGCCTTAACCTCGGTTACCGGCTGGTCAGCCTGATCGACAAACACCAAGGCGGTTTATTGTCTCAGCGGATCACCGGCGTCAGGCAGGTACTTTCTGAGAGTAGCGGTGTGCTGCTGCCCGAGATTCAGGTACGGGAAAACTTCCGTCTGAAGCCCATGCAGTACAGTATTATGATCCATGGTGTCCGCGCCGCACTGGGGGAAGTCCATGCCGATAAACTGATGGCGCTCGCCAGCAGTGAAGTCTATGGCGAACTGGACGGTATTCTCGGGACCGATCCCGCCTATGGTATGTCTGCTATCTGGATTGATCCTGCACAGAAAAGCCAGGCGCTACGCTTCGGGTATCAGGTAGTCGATTGCGCCAGCGTAATTGCAACGCATGTAAATAAAGTCGTGAAGCAGTATCTGCCGGAGCTTTTTCAGTACGATGATATTACGGCACTGCATCGCCGGTTAGCCCAGCCCGCACCCCGGTTAAGTGAAGACTTAAATGCAGCACTGAATTACACCCAACAGTTACGTATCTACCGTCAGTTACTGACCGACAATGTCAGCCTGAAGGATATTGTCACCATTGCCACGGCACTGCTCGCCGGGCACCAGATCACCAAAGATCCGCTGCTGTTATCCGCCGATGTCCGCTACGCTCTTCGTCGTCAGATAGTCCACGGGATCAATAAGGATCGCCGGCAGTTTGCGGTATTCACCCTCAGTGATGCCTTAGAGGACCTGCTGTTACGCGCCCAGCAGGCGGCAGGTAATAAAGAACTGGATAACGTGCCGCTGGATCCGCATCTGTTAACGCAGTTACAAACCAATATGCCGCTGATCACCGAACAGATGAAAGCCGAAAACCTGCCTCCGGTACTGATCGTCCCACCGGCATTACGGCCACTGCTGGCGCGCTATGCCCGTTCATTTTCACGTGAGCTGTTTGTGCTTTCTTATAACGAGGTCCCTGAAGACCTGGAAGTGGTGATCCGCGGGCATCTGTCTTAAACCCGGCGGGTGACCGCCGTATCTCCGGCAAAAGGCTGGCCGGACAGAACCGCTTTGATCAGACGATAATCAGAACGGTAGTTAACAGATATTCTTTTTACCGGTGAACGAATGGAACAACTGAAAGAAAATATTCAATCCCATTCAATAGAATAGATCTTCCTGGCAGCTTTGACACTTTTGACCGGGCTGAGTCGTCTGACCTGACTGATCTCCCAGGCGAACCAACCCTCTTCAAAGCAGGAAGCACAAGCCGCGGAAATATCGTCAGAAGTAAAGGGACGAACAGAACGGATGTTAACGACAGCAACGGCTATGCCCGCTTCTTCATCGCCGTCTTTCATTAAATAATTGGGGTTCTCGACGATCAGAAGGTCTTCGTCTGGTGAAAGCCCGGGTAACCACCTGCGTACTTCAATGGTTTTCCTGCCAGCAGCAATCAGTTGGCCCGCAGGTGAAACGACTGATAATGCTTTTATACTGCCTTTTTTCATAGCATTCACCCGTATGATTTTCAGACCGAAGACCCGTCAGTACGGATAAGCCGGGCCTGAAAAAGCTGAGAAAAAAGCCCTCTAAATATTTATATATTTAAAGGGCTTTATATTTTATTGCCAGTAAACTCAGCCTGTTAAATAAAACGGACCGGTAATGGTTTTATATCATTCAGAACGGGATATCGTCGTCGAAATCCATCGGTGGTTCGCTGCTAGCCGGGGCGCTGTTCTGTTGCGGACGTGCTGCCGGTGCTGAACCGCCGCCGCTGAACTGGTTACCGCCCTGTGACTGCTGCGGCTGCTGTGGCTGACCCCAGCCATTATTATTCCCCTGCCCGCCGGCAGGTGCTCCGCCGTTACCGCCCTGACGGCTACCCAGCATCTGCATGGTGCCACCAACGTTAACAACCACTTCGGTCGTGTAACGGTCCTGGCCACCCTGATCCTGCCATTTACGGGTACGTAACTGACCTTCGATGTAAACCTGAGAACCTTTACGCAGATACTCACCGGCAACTTCAGCCAGTTTGCCGAACAGAACCACACGGTGCCATTCGGTAATTTCTTTGTTTTCACCGGTCTGCTTGTCACGCCAGCTTTCTGAGGTGGCCAGTGTAATGTTGGTAACCGCACCACCATTTGGCATATAACGGACTTCCGGGTCCTGTCCCAGATTCCCGACAAGAATCACTTTGTTAACGCCGCGACTGGCCATAGAGGTCTCTCCTGAAGAATAATTACTCAAAGTCTAAGCGGTAAATCATACCACGTCACGTACCGATAGTGATACTTTCGAACCGCTTTCCGGCAGTCATGCCGCACTTCTCACTCTGCGCCCCGGGCGGAGGCCGAAAACCCCGAGGCTCCCCTGCCGCGGATGATTAAAAAACAGCCAGCGGGCCTTTTTCTGCCGGAAATTCCGGCAGACAACCGTGCGCCACACGCCACGACACAGCAGCCTGACATAAATCATCTATAGTAAAAGGCAGTCACTGACGAAAAACAGATACGCACGTCCGGGACTGACCTGCCTCTGCCGGTGAGCGGTTCTTTCGTCAGACTACTGGATATTTAATCAGTTTATTTTTTATGCCATAATGGTTCGTTTGATTCTCCCCATGTCTCCTCAGCAGGCATGGACGACGCTGATACTCCGGGAAAGGTGAATGGATAAGATAGAAGTACGGGGTGCCCGCACCCATAACCTGAAAAACATCAATCTGATTATCCCTCGCGACAAGCTGGTCGTTGTCACCGGGTTATCAGGTTCTGGCAAATCCTCGCTGGCATTCGACACACTGTATGCCGAAGGTCAGCGCCGTTATGTGGAATCATTATCCGCCTATGCCCGTCAGTTTTTATCACTGATGGAAAAGCCGGATGTCGACCATATTGAAGGGCTGTCTCCGGCCATTTCTATTGAGCAGAAGTCGACCTCACACAACCCGCGTTCGACGGTCGGTACCATCACCGAAATCCATGACTACCTGCGCCTGTTATTTGCCAGGGTCGGTGAACCGCGGTGCCCTGAACATAATGTGCCTTTAGCGGCTCAGACCGTCAGCCAGATGGTCGACCAGGTGTTGCAGCAGCCGGAAGGCACCCGGTTGATGCTGCTCGCACCGGTCATCAAAGACCGTAAAGGTGAGCACAGTAAAACACTGGAAAACCTGGCCGCGCAGGGCTATATCCGGGCCAGGATCGACGGTGAAGTCTGTGACCTGTCTGATCCGCCAAAACTGGAACTGCAAAAGAAACACACCATTGAGGTCGTTGTCGACCGTTTCAAAGTGCGTGATGACCTGGCCACCCGGCTGGCGGAATCCTTTGAAACGACACTCGAACTCTCCGGCGGCACAGCCATTGTCGCCGATATGGATGACAGCAGCGTCGCGGAATTACTGTTCTCAGCGAACTTTGCCTGTCCGGTCTGCGGCTACAGCATGCGTGAGCTGGAACCGCGTCTGTTCTCCTTTAATAACCCGGCCGGGGCCTGCCCGACCTGTGACGGCCTGGGGGTTCAGCAATTTTTTGACCCGCAGCGCGTGGTACAGAATGAAGATATCTCGCTGGCCGGCGGCGCTATCCGTGGCTGGGACCGTCGTAACTTCTATTATTTCCAGATGCTGCGTTCGCTGGGCGAACATTATGAGTTCGATGTGGAAGCCCCCTTTAACACCCTGAGTGATAAGGTGAAAAAAGTCATTCTTTACGGATCCGGTAAAGAGAACATCGAATTCAAATACGTGAATGACCGCGGAGATACCTCGGTACGTCGTCACCCGTTTGAAGGGGTGCTGCATAATATGGAGCGCCGCTACAAAGAGACGGAATCCAATGCCGTCCGTGACGAGCTGGCAAAATATATCAGTAACCGCTCCTGCACCAGCTGTCATGGCACCCGTTTGCGGGAAGAAGCACGCCACGTCTTTGTCGCAGAAACAACGTTGCCGGAAATTTCAGAGATGAGTATCGGTCACGCGACCACTTTCTTTGATGAGCTGCAACTGGAAGGTCAGCGGGCAAAAATTGCCGAAAAAGTCTTAAAAGAGATCAGCGAACGTCTGAGCTTTCTGGTCAATGTCGGTCTGAATTACCTGTCGCTCTCCCGCTCTGCGGATACCCTCTCCGGGGGTGAAGCACAACGTATCCGTCTGGCAAGCCAGATCGGTGCCGGGCTGGTCGGAGTGATGTATGTGCTGGATGAACCCTCAATCGGCTTACATCAGCGTGATAATGAACGCCTGCTGAGTACCCTGGTGCACCTGCGTGACCTGGGGAATACCGTCATTGTGGTCGAGCATGACGAAGATGCTATCCGCGCCGCTGACCATGTGATCGATATCGGCCCCGGTGCCGGGGTTCATGGCGGTCAGGTCGTCGCGGAAGGGGATGTTAATGCGATTATGGCCAATGAAGCCTCCCTGACCGGGCAGTTCCTCAGCGGCAAACGCAGCATTGAAGTCCCGGCAGAACGGGTAAAAGGGTCGCCGGATAAGGTATTAACCCTGACCGGTGCCCGCGGTAATAACCTGAAGAATGTGACGCTGACGCTGCCTGTGGGTCTGTTTACCTGTGTGACCGGGGTGTCCGGTTCCGGGAAATCTACCCTGATCAACGACACCTTGTTCCCGCTGGCTCAGCGCCAGTTAAACGGGGCAACCGTCATCGAACCGGCGCCGTACCGTGATATTAAAGGACTGGAGCATTTTGATAAGGTGATCGACATCGATCAAAGCCCGATCGGCCGGACACCGCGTTCCAACCCGGCGACCTATACCGGTATTTTCACCCCGGTACGTGAACTGTTTGCCGGGGTACCGGAATCCCGCAGCCGTGGATATACGCCGGGCCGCTTTAGTTTTAACGTGCGTGGCGGACGCTGCGAAGCCTGCCAGGGGGATGGGGTGATTAAGGTGGAAATGCACTTTCTGCCGGACATCTATGTCCCTTGTGACCAGTGCCAGGGTAAACGTTATAACCGCGAAACACTGGAGATAAAATACAAGGGCAAGAGCATCCACGAAGTGCTGGAAATGACTATCGAAGAAGCCCGAGACTTCTTCGAAGCGGTACCGGCACTGGCGCGTAAACTGCAAACCCTGATGGATGTCGGCTTGTCCTATATCCGTCTGGGTCAGTCAGCGACCACGCTGTCGGGCGGGGAAGCACAGCGGGTGAAACTGGCGCGCGAGCTTTCTAAACGCGGAACGGGTCAGACGCTGTATATTCTGGACGAACCGACCACCGGCCTCCACTTCGCGGATATCCAGCAACTGCTGGCCGTGCTCCATCAGTTACGGGACCAGGGGAATACCATTGTGGTTATCGAACATAACCTCGATGTGATTAAAACCGCAGACTGGATAGTCGACCTGGGGCCGGAAGGCGGCAGCGGTGGTGGCGAGATCCTGGTTGCCGGTAGCCCGGAAACTATTGCAGAATGTGACGCATCACATACCGCTCGCTTCCTGAAACCATTACTAAAATCTGTTTAACATCATAACGTTGCAGTAATTTCCGTGCCGGGGGTATTCGCCGCGATCGGCGGTGTCCCTCTGCCATATCTCTGACTATCCTTATTTCAGGTTCCTCACTCCCGGGTGTATCGCCGGGGGTTATCTGTGATCTGTCTGACAGGAGAAATGATGAAGATTATCCATGCTTACGCCGCGCAGAACGAAAACTCTCCCCTTGCCCCCTTCAGTTATGAACCCCGACAGCTACGTGACCACGATATTCAGATAGAAATTGAGTTCTGTGGCGTCTGCCATTCCGACCTGCACCAGGCCCGTAATGAATGGCGTAACAGTATTTTCCCCATGGTACCGGGCCATGAAATTGTCGGCCGGGTCACGGCAGTGGGTGCAAAAACACATAAATTCAGCATCGGTGACCTGGTCGGTGTTGGGTGTATGGTCGATTCCTGCCGCCATTGTGAAAGCTGTGAAGAAGGGGTGGAACAGTATTGTGAAGAAGGTTTTACCGCCACCTATAACGCCAGAGACCGCGTTGATAATCAAATAACCTTCGGCGGCTATGCGACAGGGGTCGTGGTGCATGAAGATTTTGTCCTGAAGGTGCCGGAGCATCTGGATCTTAAAGGCGTCGCTCCTTTGTTATGCGCAGGGATCACCACCTACTCCCCACTGAAACACTGGAAAGTCGGTCCGGGCATGAAAGTCGGGATCGTCGGCCTGGGAGGGCTGGGACACATGGGAGTCAAACTTGCCCATGCCATGGGCGCAAAAGTCGTTCTGTTTACCACTTCTGCCTCAAAAATTGCGGACGGTAAACGCCTGGGGGCAGATGAAGTCGTCGTCTCTAAAGATCCGCAACAGATGGAAGCACACACCCATAGTTTTGATTTTATTCTTAATACGGTCGCGGCCACCCATGATCTGACGCCCTTTATTAATCTGCTGAAGCGGGACGGGAATATGACGCTGGTGGGTGTCCCTGAGCATAACCATCCGGCCCCCGACATCGCCAGCCTGATTTTTAAACGTCGCAGTGTCTCAGGATCACTGATCGGCGGGATCGCCGAAACCCAGGAGATGCTCGATTTCTGCGGGCAGCACAATATTATTTCCGATATTGAGCTAATCGATATTGCACAGGTCAATGAGGCCTATGAACGGATGCTGAAAAGCGACGTAAAATACCGTTTTGTTATTGATATCAATACATTGAGAAACAGCACCGCGGCCTGAGTTATCTGAGCCCCTTATGCTGGCAGCCAGGCTGCCAGCATGCGACACCGCCGTCTGCTTAGCCCTGCTGGGAGCGGCGCTGATGGCAGAAAAAATCGATAAACGCGCGTAATACCGGCCGCATCTGCTGGCGTGACGGATAATAGAGATAAAAACCGTTAAAATCCGGACACCAGGCTTCCATCACCGCGCGCAGGCGCCCTTCCCTGATATCCGTTTCCACCGATCCTTCGAACAGAAAAGCCAGCCCCAGACCTTTCAGCGCGGCACGACGAATTAATTGTTGCTGAGGCAGGATAAGATTCCCGCTGACCTCAATACTGAGCGTATGCCCTTCCCGAGCCAGTTCCCACCGGTAGAGACGGCCACTCTCAAAACGACGGCGGATACAGTTATGCTGTTGCAGATCCCGGGGGTGTTGCGGCTCAGGGTATTTTTCAAAATACTCCGGGGTTGCAACAATCAGACTACGGCGAGCCCCGTCCAGAGGCACGGCGATCATATCCGCTTGCAGATTTTCGCCCAGCCGGATCCCGGCATCACAGCCACTCAGGACAATATCCTCAAACACATCCGAAGTCCGGATATCCAGTTCAATTTGCGGAAACTCTGCCATAAATTCTGCCAGACGCGGCATGATCAGTTCTTCTGCCGCCAGCGCAGGCATGGTTATCCTCAGCGGACCGGCAGGAATGCCGGTCAGTTCCGGCAGCTCACTTAACGCACGGGCAATCTCCTCCAGTGGTCCGTTGACCCGTGAAAGTAACAGATAACCTTCTTCTGTGGGTTTTGTGGCGCGGGTTGTCCGGGCCAGCAGACGGATCCCCATCCGGGTTTCCAGCGCAGAAATGGCATGGCTGACCGCCGAGGGAGCGATACCCAGCCGCAGGGCGGCAGCGCGAAAGCTTCCGGTTTGCGCCACGGTCACAAAAACAACTAACTGAGAGAGCTGTGTCCGGTTCATTGTTCTAAATAATAGTTCAGGTTTGTCACGATTATAGCGGTTATCAGCATCAATAAACCGGTCTATGATGATTTTAAGCACACATAAATGACAAAGGTGAACATAATGCAAAAACGTCTGCTGGGTGATACCACAGTATCGGCGATCGGCCTGGGCTGCATGGGAATGAGTCAGGCTTACGGGGTTCAGGATGAAAAAGACTCTGTGGAGGCTCTGCATCGGGCCGTCGAACTCGGAACAACTTTCTTTGATACCGCTGAAGTCTATGGCCCGTATCGCAATGAAATACTGCTGGGAAAGGCCCTGAAATCCTGCCGGGAACGGGTCACGATTGCGACAAAATTCGGTTTTACCTTTAACCCGCAACGGACAGATTTTGGTGAAATTACCGGGACTAATGGCCACCCGGACAATGCCCGGGCAGTCGCCGAAGCCTCGCTGAAACGCCTGCAGACCGATGTCATTGACCTCTTCTATCTGCACCGTGTCGATCCGGCCGTTCCGGTGGAAGAAACCGTGGGTGCCATGGCGGAGCTGGTGAAAGAAGGGAAAGTCCGGATGATTGGTTTATCTGAGGTTTCTGCCGCCACACTGCGGAAAGCGCATGCCGTCCACCCTATATCTGCACTGCAAAGTGAATATTCGTTATGGACGCGCGATGTTGAAACTAACGGTGTGCTGGAAACCTGCCAACAGCTGGGGATCACCTTTGTGCCTTTCAGCCCGCTGGGCCGGGGTTTCCTGACCGGTACTGTCTCTTCTTCGGCCGGCCTGCAGGACGGTGATTTCAGAAAATCCTTGCCGCGTTTCCAGCCGGAAAATGCGGCAATCAATCAGCAATACCTGGATATCCTCGCCGGTATCGCGGCATCTAAGGGCTGTACGTCAGCCCAGGTCGCGCTGGCCTGGGTACTGGCACAGGGAGACAATATTATTCCTATCCCGGGGGCGAAGAGGATCCCGTATATCGAACAGAATATCGCGGCCGCCGGCCTGATCCTCAGCCGGGAAGAGCGCGAGACGCTTGAAAAGGCTTTCCGTCCGGAAAATATTGCCGGGTCACGCTATCCCGAAGTGTTCGAAAAAATGGCCGCCAGATAATACTCCCGGCGGCCCTCTCTCAGAGGGCCGCCGCTACCTTGCCGGGCGCCGCTGCGCCCGGAAACACTCCTGCAACCAGTGGCTGAAGACAGTCACCGCCCGCGGCACCCGGGCGGAATAAGGTCGTACCAGCCATATTTTATCCGCAAATCCGCCGGCGACCTGCCAGTCTTCCAGTACCGGTAACAGTTGTCCGCAGGCCAGCGCCGCACGCGCGCTGAAATCGGGTAACATCGCAATCCCCAGGCCACTGATCGCGGCATCACGAATCGCTTCGCTGTTATTGGTGCTAAATCCGCCTTTGACTGCCACAGAAAAAGACTCTGCTGTCTGAGGGTGGCTGAGTTTCCAGTGCGGAAGCTCATTCCCCCGTGGGTAGTAGAGACAATCGTGACGGGCCAGATCCTGCGGATGCTGCGGGCTACCCGCCTGCATCAGGTACTCCGGGGCGGCCACCAGCACTGTTTTGGTATCGCACAGGGGCAACACTACATGGGTGTCCGGCACCCGATGGCTATGGCGGATAGCCAGGTCATAGCCTTCACTGGCCAGCGATAATAGCTGGTCAGAGACTTCAAGCTGAATGCGAACCTCCGGATACTGACGCAAAAACTGTCGTACAGGCTCCAGTAACTGTTGCCTGGCAAAGGCCACCGGCGCTGTCACGCGGATAACGCCACGCAGAGGCCCGCTGGTGTCACGGAGAGCATTAAAATGCTGTTCAATCTGTTCAAAAGGTTGGCGCAAATCCGCCACCAGCTTTTTACCCGCTTCCGTAAGACGCACACTGCGGGTCGTTCGCTGTACCAGCGCCACACCGGCCAGGATTTCCAGCTGTTTTATCTTCTGACTGACCGCCGCTTTACTGACTTCCAGTTGTTCAGCTGCACGCGTAAAACTTTCCTGTTCGGCCAGCACAATCAGCCAGTGCAGGTGTACCCATAATGCATCGGCATGACTTTTTTTCATCGTTATTGTTCACCCTGTTAAACAATCATTTCACTGACAGCGCTTTTTCTTACGGCATTTACGGGCCAGAATAATCAGACTCAACCGTTCAGGAGAAGAGAAATGCCATTACTACAGTTTGATATTATTGAAGGTCGTAGCGAAGAGGAAGTAAAAACACTGCTGGATACGGCGCATAAGGTCGTGCTGGAAGCCTTCAGCGTGCCTGAACGTGATCGCTATCAGATTGTTCATGAAAATAAAGCCTGGCAGATGGTCTTCCAGGATACCGGGCTCGGCTTTGAACGCAGTGAAAAATTTGTGATGCTCCGGGTCTTCACCAGCCCGCGCAGTGACGAGCAAAAACAGTTCTTTATGAAACGACTGGCAGAAGAACTCCGCACCGTCTGTGGTATTGAAGGGAATGACCTGATGATCTCATTCATCAGCAATAACAAAGGCGACTGGAGCTTTGGTTATGGCGAAGCGCAGTATATGACGGGCACGTTATAATCGTCTGATATCAATTACCTTTGAGTGCCGAAAATCTCTTAAACAGCCAGAAGATCAGCCAGCGCTCCCGGCAGCAGAGAATTGCTGGCCGCACAGAATGTTCAGGGGCACCGTACCGGGGGTACGGTGCCCCTGACAGCAACTTACATCACTGCGGCAAAAGCTTCCGCAACGCGATGAATATTACTGCGGTTCAGTCCGGCGACACACATACGGCCACTCGCTATCAGATAGATACCGAACTCTTCACGTAATCTGTCCACCTGCTGTGCACTCAGCCCGGTATAGCTGAACATCCCCCGCTGCTTCTCCAGATAGCTGAAATCCCGGTCCGGCAGCGCCTGGCTCAGTGTTTCAACCAGTGCCTGACGCATCTCCAGAATACGTAAACGCATCGCCTCCAGCTCAGCCAGCCACTGTGCGCGTAATCCGTTGTCTTTCAGCACGGTCATCACAAGCTTTGCACCGTACGTCGGCGGGCTTGAATAGTTACGACGTACCGCGGCTTTTAACTGACCCAGAACACAACCCGCTTCATCGCTGCTTTCACAGAGAACCGATAAGCCACCGACGCGCTCACCGTACAGTGAAAATATTTTCGAGAAGGAGTTACTGACCAGGGCCGGAAGTCCGGCTTTCGCCGCCGCGCGGATAGCATAACAGTCCTCTTCCGCCCCGGCACCGAAGCCCTGATAAGCGATATCCATAAACGGAATAAGCTGGCGTGATTTCAGCACATCGAGAGTCTGGTCCCATTGTGCCGGAGTGAGGTCAGCACCGGTCGGGTTATGGCAGCAAGGATGCAACAGCACAATACTGCGTTCCGGGAGTGCGCTGATGGCATCAATAAAGGCCGGGAAATTGACTCCCCCGGTCGCAGCGTCATACCACGGATAACGATGCACATTGAAACCCGCCCCGGAGAAAATCGCGATATGGTTTTCCCACGTCGGGTCACTCACCCAGACGTCAGAGTGCGGAAAATACGCCTTCAGGAAGTCAGCCCCGACTTTCAGTGCGCCGGAGCCGCCCAGTGTCTGAATACAGGCAATCCGATCGTGATCGGCCGGTGCCTGCGTGCCAAACAATAGCTCAACGATAGCCTGGCGGTAAGCGGTCATCCCTTCCATCGGCAGGTAGAGCGAAGCCTCTTCGGACGCGCCCTGTAACCTTTTTTC
>ERZ794949.152-NODE-152-length-26997-cov-145.608975_pt1 | contig 26997 bp, 13 predicted proteins | sample MGYA00511363_ERZ794949 | MGnify/ENA primary metagenome ERZ794949 (study PRJEB30137, sample SAMN04331402) | food metagenome | isolation source: T1 must sample point D1 replicate B | place: Australia: South Australia ...
ATCAGGCGAGTTTTTGTTTATGAATCTCTTGAAATTTTCTTTCTCGATCTTTTCTTGCTCAATCTTTTCTTTCTCCAACTTTTCTCTAGCCAACTTCTCCCTATATTCTTTCATTTCCTTTTTAGATCTTCTTCTCTTTCTTTTTGTATTTGCATCAATTGGGATGACTTGGTCAGGATGTATGACTATTCTATTGTCGACCAACTTTTCAACAATAGGTGTATCATTGACACTTTGATGAGTTAATGGACCATCAATGTTTGAACCTTCACTAGTTGAAATATCATTTAGGCCTTGACGAATTCCTAAGGATTGTTGTTGAATAGGAGACAGTTTATTGCTGCTGGATTGAGGTGATAAAATGTTTCCACTTGTGCCACTTCCAACCGAAGTCAACTTATTTGAATCCCCAAAGACAGGAGTATTCATATTAGACATTGGTGTTTTTCTTTCAGCCATATCAACAATTAGGTCAATGACTTCTCTGTTGGAAAATACTTCAGGCTCAACAACTGCTGATTTTGTGAAAATAAATCTTGCATCGTTATTGCTGAACTTGATTAACTTCAAAACACATTTGTTGTTTCCCTTTCTTTTTTCTTCATCATCCAGATTGGTTTTTAAGCTATATCCATTAGGCAATGCTGAACAGGAGCCTGCCAATACATGATTATTACAGAAATCATCGGCATTGGCAAAACGTTCATTGCAACAAATACAAGTTCCTGGTAACTTTGTTGTATCAACTTTAGGTTTACCCTTGATGCCTGGACCTTGCTCTAGTTTCTTTTGTTCTAATAAAAGCTTTAATGTATTTCTGTCTACTGAGTAGTGCTTCTTCTTTAAGTGAATCATCAATGTGTCTTTTCTCCAAAATTCACCATTATGATTATGACAAACACGGTTCCTAGATTGGTACTTTTTTCTGTCATCTTCAAGATTCTCCTCGGTTTTGTAGTAGCTGTTATTCAGATTATTTTCCATATAGCTCTTTATTTCAGAAACGTATCTGTAATATGGACATGTAAATTCTTTAACTATGGCATGTTTTTTAATATGTCTTGATAAGTAACCTCTTACTTGGAAACTTGCATCACAGTAGTGGCATACATAATTCACACCTTCTGGCAAGTAGAAATTCTCCGGTAAAACATCTGTGCCATTTCCGTTTGATGAGACTGGGGAGACTTTATTGCTGTTATTATTAGCGGTTATGCTTGGACTGTTTGTGTTGCCTTGCTTTAGAAGACTACTGCTGTGGTTGTTGAATGATGAAATCGATGGTGGAATCATCTGCGGAGTTTGTGCATATTGAGAAACTGAAATATTCTCATCATTTGGCAACCCACGTATGCTTTGTGGTGAGAATATACCCTTTGAAGATGGGTATGAATTATGGTTGAATGATATACTATTGTTAAAGTACTTGTTGTGTGTATTTGGAGACACAATAGAGGATAGAAGTAAATTGTTTGTGGATGGAGGATTGTTGTTATCCGTGCTCATGAAATTGTTGTTGAATTGTGTTGAATAGCCATTCATGAAGTTGGCTGTAGGCTGTGTATGATGGGTTGTTTGGTTGTTTTCATTATAAGAACATGGAACAGCTGTTGAGTTTACCGACAATGTGTTGTCGACGACTATTGGCTTAGGGAACAAACTGAACTCTTCGTTGCTTTGCTCATCCTCATCCTCTTCACTGGAAGGTAGGTCTTCTTCTTGCTCTTCCGAAAACAAACTATAATTGTCTAATTCATCATTGTTTTTAGCAACTTTGCTGTTTTTCTCCCTTATTGCTTTTTCTTCAGCGTCTCTTTTGGTATGTATAAGCTTTTTCACTTTAGAAAGAAATTTAATCATCGTTAGTATATTTTCAAATATAAAAAATATTGTATTTATTGAAACTGGGTCGACAGCGAGTAAGTATCAATACAATATATGGGCTTGGACTATATATTTATATGTAAAAATTTACGAAATATTATTTATATGGTGTGTTGTAAGTTCATATTCCTTTTAAATAACCAAAAGTCCGTTGATATTATCCTAAAATATAATGATAATATTCGCTTCGAAACGAAGGATCTACAAGCTTTATTTCAATTTATTTCAAAATAGTCGTCTACTGCCTTCTTTATCCGCTTTATTCGGACATTCCCCCGAGGCGTATGAAAAAAACATAGGAAAAAATTTTCGTCCCTTATAAAATGCGTTTGCGGGGTTTTTGAAAATTTATATAAGCCACATTTCCTAAAAGGGAAAAAGAAACGGATTTACGGTTAAAAAATTAGGCAGGGTAAGTTTTTCAGGGGTCTCAAATATGTCAAATATATCGGACTAGGAGTCATAGTTGCGATTGCTCATGGTAGTCAAAGACGAGGTATTAAGAGGTGTGTTTGATTTAAACGACTGAGAGGCAGTCAAGAGCTGCTAAGAAAGATCCAAAGTATATTAAGAAAAAAAAATGATTAAAACGAAGCATTACGTCCATATTTGTTCACATTGAAATTTTCAACTCTTTGATTCTTATCAATCAGGCACGATAATCACTATATTTTAGCTCTATCCCTTCAATCTAGATAAAATACTACCCCATTCATCGCTCCAAGAAGTCATATAATGATTCATTGATCATACAGCAAATAAGTGTGAAAAGATTTTAAATCCGAATGATATCATTTTCAGCAGCCGTGCATTAGAATTTCTTTTTTTGGCTGTTTTTTTTGTCCATATTTTTGTCAATTTTGCTCTTATTATTTTTTGCACATTTTTACCTAATTAGGAAATAACAAAAAATACCACGTAATTTTCAGAATTTCCCTTTTTTTCGTTTTATTTTTTTGCTACAACTTTTTTTTTGTAGCAAAAAAATACAGAGCGACGAGAATCGAAACGGACAAATGAATATTTGTTTATTTTAAAATAAGCAGTATATTATCACGATAAGGTTTTAATTAATTTAAAATATAGAATGAAAAATACAGTAGTAATAACCATATTAAAGACATTTTAAAGCTATTTTGAAGTCGAACATAAGATGTCGGATATAGAAAACGAAGACATTAACTTTGCAGATTTGGTTTCAAATATCTTATTGAACACTGAAGCACAAGAAAACGAAAACAACTCGACCGATGGAGAACAGACTAATCACGAGGCTAACGACAATGGTGAAAACAACGCGTTAACGTTGGATGAGGAACCTATGAATCAAAATCACTTGGCCAGAAAGGATTCTATACAAAATGATAACAACTATCAAGAATGGGTGGACATGATCCATAACGAGAACAATAAACACAACAATGAAGGGAAAAACAACAACAACGACTCTCAAGTGAATAATAACGCCAATGAAGAGGATGATGCTTTTTTGACCAATGCAATTTTGAATTCTCTTCAGTCTATGGCCATTGAACACCCACAAATGAATGATGCCCATGAAGAGGACCAAGGAAGTGGTGTTGAAAATGTTGTGGATCTCCAGCAGGATCATCTTGATGACAATAACAACAGTCAATTAGACGATGGACTTTTGGATGCAGACAGATTGAATTATTTTAACAACGGAAAGATCAGTCATTCTCAACAAGAAGCCATTAATAACGATCCTGAAGATGAAATGGACAACATCAAGTTGGTTGATGATATTTTGAATTATATCCTTGGTGATGATGACAAGAAAGGCTCTAAAAAGAAGAAGAGTAAGTCCAAGAAAGTAAAGGCTATTGAAACTTCAAAAGAATCTAAACAACCAAAAGCCAAAAAAGATTCGAAAAAGAAAAAAAAAAGTGTATCAGCTGAAGACGATTTGCAAGCTCTTATCAATCAAGTTGTTTCTTCTACTTTGGAGGAACATTCTAAGCAAGCAAAGAAGCCAAAGGCAAAGAAGAAGTCTACTTCAGTTGAACCTTCTTCTATATCTAATTTAAATACCCAAGGTGGAGTCACTAGTACACTACAATTCCCGGATATAACTTCACCTCCTTTACAAACTCAAGGATTAGCCCCAAAGAAAGATGTGCCTTCTAAGCCACAACCTGTTGCAGTGGTTCCTACTATTGAGGCTCCATCTGCTGAGGTCATAGTTCCTAAACCAGTTAAAGAACCAATTTACATACCTCCTGAACCTAAAATAAAGAAGAAGAGTGACAAGAAAAAAAGAGAAAAAGAAGCTTTGAAGAAAAAGAAAAATGATGAGCTGGATCTTGCACAAATTATGAAAGATGCCATGTCTTTGGCTAAAACTGCAGATGCTGAAAAGAAGGCTAAGGAAAAGGAACGAAAAGAAAAGGAAAAGCAGAAGGAGAAGGAAAAGATAAAGCTGAAGCAAAAGGAAAAGGCAAAACTTAGAGAAAAAGCTAAACTAACTGCGAAAGCCAAGGCTCTTGCGAAGGCTGAATCAAAGGCCCTTGCAAAGGCCGAAGCCAAGGCTTTATTAAAGGCAAAAAAGAAAGAGAAAGCCAAGACCAAACCAGAAACTAAAGTCAAGGCATCTGTCAAGAAACCACCAGCTTCTGTTGATTCTATGCAAAGAATCATTTCTTACAACAAGAAATTGAAACCAACTACTGTGAAGGTCACTAATGTATTTAAAAACAGTACAATAGGACAGAGAGAAGATGGACCTGCAATGATAACATCTAAGACGTCATCTAATGCATTTATCGACAAGTCCAAGTTAGTTCCGAAGAAAACCAGTTCCAAAGTGAAGCCTTTCTCAAAGGCTGACATTGAAGGTATGAAGATCTTTATGAAAACTGGCGATGATCCAAAGATTTTACTTCAACAACAAAAGAAGAGAGAAGCAAAGGCATTGAGAAAGCTAAAGAAAGAAGCCAAATTAAAAAAGGAGAAAGAAGAAAAGGCTAAGCAAAAGAAGTTGAAGGAAGAAGCCAAGGCTTTAAAGCTGAAGGAATTGGAAAAACAAAAGCAAGAAAAACTGGCTCATAGATTGCAACAACGTGAAATTAGAGAACAACAGCTTGCATTAAAGAAGTTGGAGAAGGAAAATAACAAAAAGTTAAAAGAAGCCGAAAAGAAGTCTTTAATGTTTGAAAAGCAAAGAAACAAAGAAGGATCTGGAATTCGTGATAAAGCCATGAATAATGGTTTCAGCAGATTGTCAGTCAAGAATCTCTCTAATGACTCTAAACCAGGTGCAAACATTGTATTCTCAGATGCAAATAAATTTTTGAATTCTAGATACACAACTATTAAACCTGGCAACATGCCACAAAGTGAAGTAATGATGAAAGCTGGAATTTGGGAAAAGTACAAAACAGCTAGAAATGATTTATTAGCTGAATTAAAGAAGAAGGGCGAAGACAGACCATTGAAGAAAAAGGAAGAAGCTAGGATTTTGAAACAAGTCAAGAAGGCACATGCTAAAGAAGTTCAAGAAAGACAACGTCAAATGACCAAGGAAAGAAAGAGAATTGAAAAGGAAGATACCAGAAAGTTGAGAGAAAGAGAAAATGCTCGAAGAATTGAATATATGAAGAGTCTTGACAGTGATGGAAATAAAACTATCAAGGTTATAAAGCCTGATAATGCCACGGAAAAAGGCTTTATAGCTTCTGAAGTTGATTCAAACGGTAAAGTAGTGGCTATTCCTGAAAATGAATCACTTGCTGTTCATGAAGACATCATTGACTTTGATCACTACCAAAAAGACATTAAAAACATACCGAGCTTGTCTTACGTTCCCGTTGATCCAAGCATTTTGACTGAGAAGAATACTGTGATTTCTAAAAATTCTTTAAGACTTATACCTGTGGTTTTGAAGGGTCCTCCATTTCCTTATTATTTGAAACTTGATGATTTGGGTATTCCAAAATTACCACTTGCCAAGAACAACATGAAAAGCAGTGCTAGAAGGATGAGTGAATTCGAAGTAAAGGGCAAAATTGATGTATTTGGTAGAAATGTGAATGTTTGGGAACGTTACAAAATAGAAAATCCTCAAGATCACAATCAAAAATATAATGATATGATTAAGAACGTTCAGGCCAATTTATTGAAGCACTTAGGTGCCATGTCCTCATTTGACTTGGATTTGGGTAGTATTGAGCAAGGATATGTCATTAATTGGGATATGCAATACAAAGCTCATCCTCCCTTCCAAATACCTGAAGTTCCAGTTTTCAGCTATGGTGAAAGTGTAATAAATACTGCGAAGTATGGAAATGTTTCTATTTTCTGGTTGTATGAACAAACCGACTCTGTTTTGGATGAAATATTCTCTCACGAAAAACAAAGTGGTTTAAGCATTGAGACCTTGAGGCTGAAAAACTTTAATAATGAGTTGATCAAACAGAAAATAGACAGAAAACCTTTTGAGACTTATAAAAAAGTCACTTTCCAACAAAAAAAATCTAATTCTGGTGATTCCAAAAAACATTTATACTACTCAAATGCTAATAAGAGCACATTTGATAGTAGCAAACCAGGCTCTGACATGTCTCACCTGGGCACAATAATCAAGCATTTTGATGTTATTGACATTCCTAAGAGAAAGAGAGATGAAGTTGAGACAGACGTTTCAAATTTGAAGATCATTCAGTTAAATGAGGGTAAGATTAGAAGACATTCTAAAGATGCAAATGGCAAAAGAAACTCTACTGGGTCAACAAAGATCAAAAAGACCAAGAGGTTCCAAGCTCCAAACTCCACTATTGTCAAAATACCGAGACATCCAGATACTTTGTTTGATAACATTAATCAAAAGTTGTTTTGTATTTTGAAGACTCTTGTTAAGGCTCCTACAGGATACGTAAAATCCTATGAAGAAGTGACATTATTGAAGAATCCAGAATTTAAGCCAATCAAACATGTCATATCAGAAGATTTGCAAAACAAGATTGATGAACAGATAGACTTGGTTATCAGAAAGTTCAAAAAGTTTTACAGTAGAATAGATAACGAATGCATAGAAGCTTACTCTACAATTATAAGATCTTATACAATATTTTATTTGGTCTGGTATGCTGGTTTGATCACAGACATAGGTCGTCATTTTGGAAAGGTTGTGAAGAATTACACCAAGTTGTTTAATGTGGATAAGGTAGTCTTGGGGATTAGAGATATTCTGAAAGATTTGGATAAACAAAATTTGAGGAGAAAGACTGTATCTAACGATGAAACTTTGAAAGAAAACAATGACTTAACTGAGATTTTTGATTTCATTTTGGGAAGAGTTGAAAAGAAATTAAAACTTGGCTTTTTTATGCCTTTTATCAAACACAGAAACGACAACGCGATGGCTGAAACCATTGATGCTCAAGGAAATGCAATTACAATTGACGATACAAACAAGAAAAGAGTCAACAAGTATTTGTTGTTATCCATCTTGTTTGCAGTCATGGATGATTGCATACAGTTCATCTTAGCGGAATTACCTGAGAATGTAAGAAATGTTATTGCTGATTCAAATTTGGAGTTGCAAGATGCTGTTTCTGTTATTTCAAAGGAAATGGTCAATTTTGTAGCTCCTGCTGTGAAATACAAAAAAAGAAGCTATTTGGATACAACAGCAAATGATGGGTCTATTCTGCCTGCTAGTCAAAGAGTCTTCAAGTCAGGAAACGATTCTGAATATGCTAAAAACTTGCCATTGGAGGGTAATGTTGTTATGTTAAAGAAGAGAAGAAAGTTAGGTCACAATGTCGATGACTTCACTGCTTCGCCTTTGAAACAAGAAACTGCTAAAGAAGTTGTTGAAAACACAAATGATAGCATAGATGGTCCAGTTATTAACAATTCTACTGAAACAAGCGATCCACCAAAATTAATTGAGCCTGTTTCTATAGATAAATTTACACCTGGATATGAATTCGGATTTGGTAAAGTGAACCAAAAATCTTATGAGCAGCTTACTGACATCAACCCATTAGTGAAATCCAAGATTGATGTTATTTGGGAGATGTTTTTCAAATATGAATTCAATATTCCTCCTAGAAGTCGATTATTAAGAAATAAAGTGCTGATGAAAAGAATTCAAATGAAGGTCAGTACAGAGGTTTATAAAAAATTTGAACAGGAATACAAGACTGAAAGAATGAGAAGATACAGAGCATTGAAAGCAGAAAAGGAAATGGAAGACATAAAGGACATCAAGAGTTACATTGCTAAAAGTCCTTTAAAATCACAATTGATCACAAAGTCTCAAATGGATAGAGTTAGAGGTATGAAGGGGATGAATGGTAAACTAGTAGATAATGATTTGCTGAATATGTTGGCATTCATTCAAGGAAATAACCTGACTTTGATAAAGGATATTTTGGATGATATGGAAAATGACTGTAATGAGCCTGTGAAAAGGATCAAAGTAGAAAAGAATGAAGAAAGCTTGGTTAGTAAAAACAATGCTGGTCGTTCTCGTACTATCAAAGAAGAAGTTGAAGAAACCATAAACAAGGATGACGAAGAAAAGCCTGCTGAAGTCATAGATTTTACCAATGAAAAAGACGACACTTTGTTAAAAACAACTGAGAATCCTCCAACAGAGAACATAGTCAACAAAGAAGAAGATGTTGTAGTTGAAAACAGTGAATCTAAAGAAGTTTCCAATGTTGAGAATAAAGAAGAGCAAACTAAAGAACCCTTATTGGAAAAAGAAGTAGACGATCCAAGTGTTGATCCACAACTTCAATAAAGTACCTTTAATTATGGATTTATATGATTTAAAACATTTTAGATTCTTTTATAAATATCATGAAAAAGTTAATCCTAAATATATAATACATTTTTTTTAAAACAAGGATCAAGCAGTTGATCTCTTTTCCCAATGAATACAAGCAGGATCTAATGGCAAGGTAACCATGGATTGGAAATCTGGAGATGGAACCTTTTTGGTGTTGTCAGCCAATCTGAATTTGAAAGTTCTGATATAAATAGTAATAATGGTGGCTAATTGGCAATAAGCAAAGTGTTCACCAATACATCTATGTCTACCACCACCGAAAGGCAAGTATGGAGAAGAAACACCCTTTGAAACAGCACCAAAACCGTAATCAACTTGTTCAGCAGTAGAGTAAGAACTCTTAGCATCATCGTCCCATCTGTGAGGATTCCAGTTCATGGCTTCAGGGAAGAACTTGTCTTGCATTTGAGCGTAACCTGGAGAGATCAAAACATGGTATCCTTTTGGAATGACGTACTTGGTATTTGGGAATTTCAAGTCCTTCATGACTTTTCTGAAAATGGAGTGCAATGGAGTATGTAATCTTAAAGTTTCCTTGATGACTTGGTTGACCAAAGGCATATTTTGTAAGTCATCATAAGTAATGTCCTTATCTAAAGAACCTAATACTCTAATTTGTTCTTCTAATAATTCTTGTTGTAATTCTGGTCTTTCAGCTAAATGCAATAGAATCCAAGCAGAAGTGGCAGCAGAGGTATGTTGACCACCCATTAAAACACCAATTAATAAGTTAGCAATTTCTTGATCAGTCATTTTGACACCATCCTTGTAGGTGGAGTTGGTCATCAAAGCATCAATTAAATCTCTACCAGGTTGAATATCATTAGTTTCTCTTCTCTTGTTGATCAGCTTCATGTAAGTTTCAGAAATGGTCTTTTGAGCATGATCTCTCTTTTTGTAGTGAGAAAGTAAAGGCAAGTGAGGGAATACAAAGTTGATTGGTTTGAAACCCTTATCTAAGTCAGAATATAAGTATGCAAAGTCATTGTTCAACATATCTCTCATGTCTTTACCTAGTAAAGATCTAGAGGCTGTAAAGATGGTTAATTCGGATTGAGTAGCCATTAAGTTAGCATCACCACTTTGTTTTTTGTTGATGCTGAAAAATGGAGATTCATCAAAGTACTTGTATACTTCTTCCTTGATCAAAGGAACATAAGTCTTGAAGGATTCAACAGTTAAAGCATTCTTGACAAATTTCTTTTGGTCCATTAATCTGTGGTTTGGACAATCATAGATAACACCCTTACCAAAGACAGGGGTGGTCAAGTGGGTGTAAGCATCTTCAGCAGAAACTTCGTTTAACTTCGCATTCAATACAAATTCGTGACCTTTTGGTCCCAAACAGACAGTCATTCTTTTACCTAACAAAACAAAGGTGAAAACTGGACCGTACTTCTTTTCCATCTTTGCAAAGAACTCATATGGTGCCATACCATATTCAACCGCGGAACCAACCCATGGAATGAAATAGAAAACTTGTGGTGGAAGATCTTGTCTTATGATTCTGTAGTATATGATTTGCTCTAGATAACAGTAGATGAATGGTGTTAAAACAGCAAGTAAAACTTGTTGTTTTAGTGTCAAATCATTATATAGGAAAGATACCAACTTGGATATCAATGAATTGCTATGATTTTCCATATTTCCGTTGTATTTGGTTTTAGTATTAACAAAAAAAGTCTTTAATAACAACCCACGAACTATTAATCAAATACAAGAAGTCGTTCTGGGGGGACCCTTTATATATGTTTATCGTCGTAAATACCAATATGAAAATTTCCCAAAAAGTTAATGTTCCCAAAACAGCAAAAATATTGAAAATTTTTCATTAAGCGCCTTTTTTCCCTAAGACGAACCCCTATAGCAGGGCCTAGATATGAGTGGTACGCGTACGCATATGTTGTAAGATTTATAAACGAAGTGAATAAACAGCTACCAAAAAAGCAACGATTCGGAGTAAAATACACGCCTGGGTCTAGGTTATAAGAGAGAGTCGTATATTTAATGCAAGGGCTGATATATCCGATATAATGACACAGCTGTAAGCCTTCATGGCGAAGAATGAGCCAAAAAAAACAGATCAAAGTGGTATCATATGGGTGGAGTTATTGTGATCATTCGACTTTTATTTTTGCTAATTGTGCCTACCGTTTTATCGGGTATAAGGTTTGTTTTTTTTTTTCAAGTGGGCTGCTTTTTTTTTATATACGCGCCTTCTCGGACATAAGAGAGCGTCCCAAATAGGAAGGTAATCCGCTCTTAAGTCCGACGGAGATAACGGGGAAAATTGCTTTTTTTGGCAAACGACCAAAATCGGATTTAAACGAGCAGAAAAAACGCTCTAGATCACATCCATCGCTCCATTTTTTTGGTGTGTAGCGGATCCCGCGTCTAAAACGCTTTCGCCACAGGATCAAAATCACTCAATTCGGGGTTTCGCACTGATGGGTGGTGAGTGTGTTTTTTAACGATATTGAAGGTTGTAATGGCTTATTGAAGCAAAACACACTATAGGAACCATAACCAAAGCGAATATAAAGAATGTTTAAGTGGATCCAAGGAGGTATATCTGCCGTTACTGGTTTAGCCGAGCCTGAATACGGTGAATCACACTTCCATTCAAGCACCAAGAGATTGACATCCAAGAAGTTGAATCCATACACCAGAGCAGTTGTTTCAGGAGGAGATTTTGATTTCCAAAATCCAAGCAACACAAATGTTGAAACAGCCACTTTCTACATCAATGATTTGGAAAGTGGATACTGTGGGTTTGCCCAGATTATTCACTCCAATATTGGTATTACCACAAGTGCTCAGTTTACTTTCAAGCTATACAACAACAAAAACAAAGAATTCAAGCAAATTTGGACTTCAACCAAGCTTGAAAACTTTGAAATTGTTGGCAAGAAGAACTTTAAAGCCGATAACTTCACTTTGCAATGGAACGAAGATGGTTCTTTAACCGTTAAGTCTGAAGTTAACCCAGAATCCATCGTAGACTTGTTATTCAAGCCATCTACACCAAACGGTGTTAAGTTCGGTACCGATCCAAGTACCTACTACGGTCCATCTATTGAAGAGCAATGGGGTTCCATGAGACATGTTTACCATCCAAGAGGTCAAGTTATTGGTAGTATCACCAACTTAACCAATGGTGATGTTATTGAATTGACTAGTGAAAAGACCTTTGGTTTCTATGTCATGGCTTTGCAAAACATGAAGCCACACCATTGTGCCAAGGAATGGAGATTTGTATGGTTTGTCACTGAAACTGAAAGTTTGATTTTGATGCAATTTGAAACTCCTAAGTCATATGCAAACTCTATTGTCTCACAAGCCATCGTTACCACTGATGATGACAAGGAAACTAAAATTATAGCTTGTCCTTGTGACAATGACTTAAAGTTATTAGGTCAATACAAGGATGAAGAAACTGGCTGGAATTATGCCAAGGCTGTTGACTATACCTTCAATGGATACGAAATTAAAGATAATGGTGTTGATAACGAGCCTATTACTGATGACTCAAATGCCATCAAGTTTGAATTAAAGGGTGAATTGACTGAATTAATTGAAAGAATGGATGTTATGAACGAAATTCCACAATTTGTCAAAAACATTGTTTCTGGTGTCACTGCCACCAAGCCATTTATTTACCAATATTTCTCAAAAGATGTAGTTTTAACTAGATCTGATGTTCCAGACTCATCTGCCAAGGGTTCTGCTTGGATTGAAGTAACATACATTACCGATGAACGTGAAGTTGCTGAATAAGATTTGAATATATAGAATAAGTAAAAAACAAAAAAAGAGTTATTGAGCTTAAGAACAGCATCAATAAAGTTATTTGTTCATTAGTTTTTTTCAAAAAAAAATATGCGTATCATTAAAGTGTTTATTATATATCATAAGTGGGTATCTCTTTCTTAAAAGAACTTTCTGAAACCCTTCTTGTCGTCATGCTTTAAAGCTTCATTGTCGTAACCTTCACCTCTCTTGGAGGCAGGAACCCAAGAAGTAGATTTCCATGGTAAAACACCATCCATCCACATTTCGTTGACTTCTTCCAAAGTTAAACCCTTGGTTTCTGGAATGGTAAAGAAGACGTAGAAGAAAGCAAAGATCATACATCCCATGAAAACGTAACCGTAGGAGAAGTGAATAGCAGAAGTGATGAATGGAGTAAAGAAGGATATTAGGAAACCCCATAACCAGTTGAAAGCAGAGGCAACAGCCATACATTTGTTTTTAACTCTTAATGGGTATGATTCAGAACAAATAACATAAGCTAAACCGGCCCAACTGTTAGCGAAACAGAAGATGTAGAAACAAGTGAAGACAATCATACAGTTACCAGCACCCTTAGAAGTCTTTGCATCTGGTGAGTAACCACCAATGTATAATTTCTTGACACCAACAGAAGCAAAGACAACGTAACAGAATACCATGGTAATGGCACCAGTTAACAATACTTGTCTTCTACCCCATCTTTTAACAGTGTACAAGGCACAGAAAGTGGAGAAAAAGTTAACAACACCAATAATAATGGAGGTTTGGAAAGAATCCTTCAAACCAACAGCAGCAAAGACAATTGTACCGTAGTAGAAGAAGAAGTTATCACCACTTAATTGTTGTAAAGATTGAACAACACATCCCATAATTAATCTTTGGAAGACCTTTGTCTTAGTGGAAAAGATTTCACGGTAAGAAGCTTGACCAGCTAGGTTTTCAGCTTCAACAGCAGCTAATATACTATCAAATTCAGCTTGAACAATTGGATCATCTTCAGATGCTTTGTTTAAAAAGGCTAAAGATTGCTTACCGTCTTCTAATCTATCTTTTTGAATTAGGTATCTAGCGGATTCTGGAACTAAAGTTAAACCGAAAATCATTAACAAAGCCCAAGCGAAACATAGACCCAAAGCAACTCTCCATTGAGCAGTAGTATTTTCAGAGTATTGCTTGGTACCGTAGTTACAACAGTAACCAATAAAGATACCAAGAGTGATCATTAATTGATAAAAGGTAACACAAACTGATCTCAAGTTAGCTGGAGCAGTTTCAGCTAAAAAGGTAGGACAAATAACTGAGATGGCACCGTTACCTAAACCGGAAATGGCTCTACCAATAAAGTATTGAACCCAAACGTGCTTGTGTGGTTGGGAAGTGATTTGAATCAAAATACCAACCATGTAGATACCGGTAACCAAAGATAAAGATTTCTTTCTACCGAACTTATCAGATAAACCACCTAAGATAATACCACCAAAGGCACAACCAACGTTGAAAATAGAGACTAGTAAACCAGTTCTTACATTACTGAAGTAGTATTCTTTTCTACCTTTATGATAAGAACCAAATCTCTTTCTGAAATTACCCATGTTGAAAAAACCACCAATGGTACCTGTATCAAATCCGAAAATGAAACCACCAAATGAGATCATAAGACACAGTAGTACAACTCCTATAAAGTCGGAGAACTTTGTATTAGCCTCTTTTTCAGCTATGATCTCATTCAAAGGCTTATCGTCATGTTTGTATGATACCTCGGATGGAGTATTCAAAGATTTATTTTCTTCTGTAGAGTTTTGAACGTCTGACATGATAATGTAAGAAGTATTATTTTGGTTTTGTATATAGATATTCTTGTATAATAAAAAAGAAAGAGAATTAGAAAAGAATAATAAAAATTATAAACTCTAAACAATTTGCTTAAATATCATTTTCATCCTATATAAAATAAGGAGAAAAATTTTTTCTCACTTTTCTTTTATTTAGAGTAACACGGAGAAACAAAGAACGAGAAAATTACAGTATAAAAAATTTTCTCCTTTTCCTACGTTTTGACTTATTTTTCCGGGGACATTCGTAGTTTTTCTGTTTTAGGCTAAATTTTCCGGGGTATACATGTCCCAATTAAGCAATAAATTTTTCCGCCGGGACAAAAGAAATGGTGCGTAGACAAAAAAAAGACGTATTTTACGTCAAAAAAAAAATGTTTTTAAAAAGATTGAAATATTAAAATTGTGTAAGTGAAAATATTGGTAGATGGTGGAGTATGTTACGTAGCCGTGTATCAGCTGATAAAGATAAAAGAGAATTGTATTGTATCAAAAAATAATTATAATGAGGTGATGTTAATTTGTTGAGTAATGGAGCTTCATTACACACAAATCTTTCACCGACAAAAAAAAAAAATACAAGGAAAATGCGGAAAAATCAATAAATTTTCCAATGAAGAAAATTAATGCCGTCGATACATTTAACTACAACACATACAATATTGTATCAATTATTTCAATGAAAATCTTCAAGATAGCAATTTACAAATAACGCACTAAACTGCTTAATTTCATTATCAAGTATTCGTATTTAATTTGCAACATTTGTCGTGAAATATTACAATACTGTCGAATTACATCATCCTGTTTTTATTGTTTGTTTCTGTTGTTCTTACGTTTTAATTTATTATTCCTAACCAAGGTATTTCAAACCATCTGCGGAAAAACGTACGTCCACAAGTGAAAAAGAATATACGTAGACAATTTTTAAGTGTGCAGATACGACGACGCGAGCTGCATAAAAAGTTACACGGCCATCAGCTCAGACCTAATACTGAGGCATTTTTTTTACAACATATATGTCTCTGTGTCACCGGACATAAGCATTTAACATTCCCCTGATCACGTGACTATGTAAGAAAAATTGAATCCCAATACAATGCTTTAAAACATAAGCAACATTCCATACTCAATCCTACTGGATGATTACTCAAAAACTCCATTTAAACAAAAATAATCGTTCAATGTATTTACAAAAAGTTTTATAAGGATTTAATAATTATAAATAAGAAACAAAAAAAAAAGGGTAAAAGAAAACATCATAGTTATGTATTAAAAAATTGAACATGGCTTCTTACTCTTCATCACTCTCGGAAAACTCGACTTCTAACTCCTCGTCTTCCACGTCTGAATCATGCCAAAAAGACTTTTTCTTTTGTTGGGGATCAAACCAACTACTATTAGACGATGCAACTGTATTTGTCACGGATTGGCTGCCATGAACGCTGGAATTAATGTCACTGGCATCCCCTTCATTAGGAATGTTATTTCTTAGGTTCTCTATTTCGACTTTTTTCTTATACAAGAAATCTTTTGGTATGTTTAGTTGAGATCTTTTGACTTCAAGTAATACTCTTTCCTCATATAATTTTTTGCTCTTTTTAAGATCCACAGCAGCATCCACGTTTGCTGGAGAATCAAGATTTGGATCTTCTAAAAGAGATATGATAGACATCAAAACTGTTTCTGCTGTTTGAACTGGTGACCAAGTTTCGTTATCAGGCTCGCCTGAAGTTTCATCTCCCGACTGGTGTAAAATGGATATGCACACCCTCCCGTCTTTGTAGATATTTGGATGGTATATAGCAGGAACGAATCTGAAAGTAGGTGGTGAGTAAGGATAGTCAAATGGGAAAGTCATCATTCCTTTCAGGTATCCTCCGTTGTAAATGGATTCCTCGTTGTCTATCATGATCCCTATGTTCCAGGAAAAAAGATTGGATCCACTGCTTAACTCAACGTTGAAGTATGGTATCGCTGTTTTTGGGTCGGTTAATTGCTTGAACTGCTTTGCAATGACAGAAGCAGCTGTCTTTTTCATTCTAAGTTCGTCCATTTTCTTTGCTTTTTCGAGTTTTAAACGTACTTTTACTTACTGCTTGAATGTTAATCTACTGCCTAGATACCTGTTCTTCAGTCTTTTATGTTTTATGGGCTTTTCTTCAGTATATACTCTATATAGTATATTCAGTTCCTCCCATAAGAAATTACATAACTAATAGAAAATTGCCCACCCACAGTAGCCGAAAAAACATGAAAATTTGGGAGCCGAAAAAAAATTCTCCCCGTCGGATTTAACAGCCAAATCTGTCGGAGATAAGAGCAACTGCTCTCACGCTAATGTCTAAAACAGTCCATTATGGCCATTGAACAGAGGGTTGTTTTAATCGATATATATACAAGAATTAGTGTGAAGGAGGTGGTGGATTCAAGGGTCTCTGTCTATGTGCTTATTCACTTCATCTACCTTGATGTCCTCGTCTTTCAACTCCTCAAGAAGCTTCTGGTTACGTTGAATCTCCTCTAATACCTTTTTTTTCAGCAATGCAGCTTGATCATCAGTGTCTGAGGTCTGATTTGAGTCGTGCATCTTCGTGGTTCCACTTGAGTCGTGCAGCTTCGTTGTTTTCAAGTCATCAGCATTCTCCGCGTGTCTGTACATTTCATAGCTTCTATGAAACAAAAATCTTCTGATTCTACTCCAAGCATCGCCGTATCCGGTATCGTAGTTGTTATAAGCATTCATTAGCTCCGATCTTATAAGAGCCTGTATATCGGTATCTTTGGTAAAGGCTTCAAGATCTTCGGCAAATAAAAAGTTGTATGTTCCTACAAATGCAAAGATATACAAGGCATAAGTAACCAAGGCTATCCAAAGCACCAGCTCCCATGTAGTCATTCGTGTACCAGGCAGCATTGTCAACGGATTATATTCGTATGGGTCACTTGTGTAGGTGTATTTGTTTCCATAACTTCTGTTATTAAATCTTGCTCTCTCAGAATACGTGGCTGCATTCATGTACTCCCAAAACGTATCTTCATCCATGTTTCTATCTCTAGCGGCATTTTCATCCCCATACATGCTTGAAGGGCTAGTTCCATATTTTTGTTGTTTTGCCTCTGCTGATTCATACTTCCACCCACTTCCATATGCATCATAACCTTTCTTTTTAAGGGGATCTTTCAATATACTGTAGGCCTCTTTGACCATCAAAAACTTTTCATTGGCTTCATCTTTATTTGCTGCCGTATCTGGATGATACGCCTTGCATAATTTGTAGTAGTTTTTCTTTGCAATGCCAAGATCAAAGTTCTCTTTATCTGCAACATTCAATACTTGATAAGGGGTCATTTTGAAATGTATCTCGTGCATGTCCGAGTTTCTCTGCAAAAAAGTTGGTGTAAATGATCTCTGAGCTTTCACTGTTGAAATTATGTTCTTTGAAAGCCGTAAACTACTCCAAACCGTCATTTTAAGCATCTTATACAAGGTATTGTCGTGGGTTTAATGCTGTTGTTTGGTAGTGATTTGGGTTATATATTAAATTTTTTACCCTAACAGACCAAAAAAGGGTCGAAATTTATCGGGTATAAGACGTCTCAGTGACCAATTCGATTCCACTGCAGTAGCATTCAGCACTTAGCATCAATACAAAAAGGATTGTTGGTATCACGTGAACACTTGTACTCGTGATTGTCTAACAACATCCACAGTCTTACGATCTGGCTGCCAGCTTCTGTTTAAGAGTCAAAATTGGCCTTTATTTAGCCTAATGCCTTAGAATCCGTCTTGGTCCATATACCTCAAATAGGCGAAAGCTCCGAAAATACGCTTCAAGAAAAAATGCTAGAAATATTCATCGAAACCAACAGATCAAACCAGCAACTCGCCATTGCTATTACTACACTAATTGAATCCATAGTTTTGCTGGCAATCCTTGCTTGTCAACCCAATGATACAAAGCAATACCCTGACTTTTACATCAAATGCGTGGCCTTATTTGGACACTGCTTGTGGTTGTGTTTTTCAAGTTTTTCAAATAAATTTTTAAAAAATGAAAACAGTGAAGTAGAGAGCTTGTGTTTATTATTTAGACACTAACTGATTGTTGTTTTTGCATGTGTATTGAATGTATCTGCTGTTTATTATGTTTCTCATTTATTCTAACACTTGATGATAGGAGACACAGTCCAGATAGAAAGATTCTTCCTGTACATTTCAAAAACATGATTGGCTAATACCTTTATTTTTCATTGTAGTTTTTTTTTTTTTTTGATATTTGAAGTCTTGAACGATGCTAGTTGAACAAGAGGATTCCTTGAACCTGATCTAAATCAAGTCCATGCTCATATTGGCTGTATTCAGCGGATTTGGGATATAGATTAACTTTTTGTTTTTTTGCTTAAACGACATTGGAATATACATATTTTGATGCTGAAGTTTCTCTCAGACTTGAATGCTTTCTAATAACTTTAGTTTTATGTTGAAGTTTAGAAAGTCTTTTTTTTTAAAAAAACGAAAATTGAATTGATGGCTCATCGTAGATTAGGTACCGAAATCAGTCTATGCCATATGAAATGATTAAAATGATTTTACAGTGAATAGAAGAAAGTATTCATTAGCAATACTTGCATCTTAGTGCACATAAACAAACTTGCTTTGTTTCCTAATCAGATGTTTCATGGACATAAACATGGTTTCTATTTCACAAAAAAAGTATAGAAAATTGTTTTTCTTTCACCATTTTGTTCTTGAATGAACCATTTCATATTGGTTCTGATGGTACCCTTCTACCTTGTCCATTATGATCAAAAGTGACCTAATTATTTTGTTTTTTATGGATTTGTTTTCTTAACACTTTGGTTGTACCGATTAAAAAAGAAAAACAGTGTTTTAGTTCTACTTCAACATTCAAATCCTGTTACAGTGAAACTTTATTTGTTTGATTCTTTTTTCAGTGTTGTAATTGTAGAGTTGTTGTGAGTTCTGTTTAATTTAACATGCTAATTTTTGCAGCCGATAATTTATTTAAATGCTCAAATCTAAGTGTGTTATATCTAATTGATTTTGTTTGTTTGGATATCCTACAAACTTTGTTGGCTTTTGAAGTTGGCTTATAATATATCATAAGTGAAGAATTTTCACATATTCATTCATTAAAACTAATGAAGGAAAACTACCTCTGATGAGCATTTTTCTTATTCAGATTTCATGAAGTTACAAATGAAATTCAAATTAAATGGCACCGAATTTGTTCAATTTGCAGCCTAAAACATTCAATTCGTTTTCAAGTGCTTCTTATAAGAAACTGCTTTAATAATGCTGGTCAACTACGAGGTTCCTTTCTCATATTGGTTTTTGTTTTTGAAAGAAACTTTTTTTCACATATGAACTGTAGATATTATCCAGTCAAAGCTCAAAAGCTGACGGCTTGAAATCAATTGAATTTTTGGAATCTTTTCTTTAATGTTTAATACTCATCTTAATTAAAGATGATGATCGGAGATAAGAATATACCCATCATCATCTCACAATTAATGGCGAATTATCGGTTCCAACGACTGTTTTTTTTATGAATAAAATGACCGTGCTTTCAGTGTGAATAATGCAGGTCTTTTTATCTGAATCAAAGTGCAGATTGGGTGCCAATGTTGGCTAAATGCTAACATAATATATGTAGAGCGTGAACTGCACTTGAAAGAAGACAGTCGCAGCATATGTCCGTAAAATCGGATATAACAATATAACAACTGAAGACATAGCAAACGCAAAATAAATGGAGCCATCCATCCAATATCAACGTACAATCAAACCTTTATTGTTGATTGTATGGCTCGTTGCCAAAGTGTACAACTAAAAGCTTGTTACGTTAGCAAACCCACACACTTATCGCATGTCGCTATAATCCTATTTACACGTGACTTACACGTGACAGTCACGTGTAAAGTCAAATACGTTGCACACATTTTTCAGGTGTTAAAAAAAAGGACCTATTTTGGTGGTAGGAAAATTTTGCCACCATAAACACTCTATAATCAATACTATCTGAATCACCATAATACTCATAAAAACACCATATACAAACCCAAATAAGAAATTGCTTATAATGGTTGCTCAATACGGAAAAGAACCTATTCAACATCAATTCAATCCATACTCCGACAATGGGGGTACTTTGTTAGGTATCGCAGGTGAAGATTTCGCCATTTTAGCAAGTGATACCAGGCAATCCGTTGATTACTCAATCAACACAAGATTATCACATAAAATTAAAGTTATCACTCCAGACTTGTCTTCAGAAGATAAAAAAAACAAATTGGTTGGAACTAACAAGAGTATTTTGTTTGGAACCAATGGGTTTTCAGCTGATGGTGATGCTTTGACCGAAGATTTCGAAGAAAACTACAAGTTTTATACATCTAATCAAAATAAGAAGATTGAACCAGGTTTTGAATTTTTAAATAATGGAAATGAAGACAAAGAATCATCCATGACCATGCAAAGTGCGGCCAGAAATGTCCAACATATTCTATATGGGAAAAGATTCTTCCCTTACTACGTTCATACAATTCTTGCAGGTTTAGATGAAGAAGGTAAAGGGTGTGTTTACTCATTTGACCCAGTAGGCTCTTATGAAAGAGAACAATGTAGAGTAGGTGGTGCAGGTGCTTCCCTTATAATGCCTTTCTTAGATAACCAAGTAAATTTCAAGAATCAATACATCCCAGGAACCAATTCAACAGAAAGAAAGAAACTGGAATATTTGACTTTGGAAGAGTGTTTGAAATTAGTTAAAGATGCTTTCACTAGTGTTACGGAAAGACATATCACTGTTGGTGATGGTTTAGAAATATTCATTATAAACAAGGAAGGTGTCAGATTGGAATATCATGCTTTGAAGAAAGATTAACGAAAATGCTATATAAATTGATAATATGATTTCTTATTTTATTTGGTTGTTTATTCAAAATGACTTATATAATTAATGTGGTAGTTGGAAGTCTTTTCCATCAGCCACTTTTGTGAAGTAAATATAAAAGAAGTCAGAGTAAATAGCAGTTTGTAGTAAACCTGCGAAAAAACTTATCTTCTCAAATCTTTCTTCAACAAAGTATCTGTATATCCAATTTGGAATGTACAATACTCTGTATGTACCCAAAAGGAAGATATAGTGAGCAGTCAATGCATCTGCCTTTCTCAACTTTTGTATTAAGAACAACTGTGGAATTACAGCAATACTTTCCAACCAAATAGAAAAAGACCAAGTCAATTGTTGGAAAGAAAATTTATAGTGGAACATCATAGCCATGGCTACAGCAAATAGCAAACAGTATCTGATCTTAAAGGAATCTTTGGTTATCATATCATTGTAGGAGACAGGATTCACTCTAGCACATTGCTTCATTATGTAAAGGGTGTATACAGAAGTCCCCATAAAAGCCACCTTGAACAAAAAGTTGTAAAAGGACTGTTTTTTGAACATAAAAACATCCAAATATCTTGTGAAGTAAACTATGGCATATAAGGTTTGTGTTTTGAAGGAAATACCTTCTATCTGGGTGGTTTTTCTTATAATGTCTATAAGAACTATGATACTCATCAAATGTGAAAAATCAGCTAAGATTCTGAATATGTTAACCATTTTGTATGTTGAATAATATGGATTGGGTGCTTGAGGAGTTTTTTTCCTTTTAAAATGTTGCTTATTTGCAGTGCAAAGTGATAAGATTAACACGTAAACAAAGATGATACTTATGAAAAAAACAAAAACGCTAGCAATCCAGACATCTTGGGGGAGAAAACCATAAAATGTCCTAATTAGGAAATACATTCAAAGCGGGTAACTTTAAAAATTATTTTTGTTTCACGTGACTGATTTTGAAAATATGTTAAGTTAATTAATATATGGCGATACGTTAACGAAGACTAAAGAATGGCTCATGTAAATAATCCCTAATAACGTTAGTTAATTGTACTTTAAGCATATTTTTTAACCAGCAGTGTGTTATATATGTATATATAATTATTTTGCTGAATATTCTTAGCATTACTATGGGATTTGTTGTTCAAAACCGTGTAGTAGCTGATTGTCTGAAACGACTATGAAACATGCTTACAAATTGTCTTTTATTTAAGGTGTTCAGTATTTATCATATAAATCTTAAAAGTAACTCTGTTGTAAGGTATTTTGATTAAGATAAATTATTAGAAGAAAAAAAAAGACCCAATGAAATATTACGGTACTTGCACACTACTCCTACTGCTGACTCAACTTCATTTGATAAACGCTTTATTTGGGATCAACCTGTCGTTTAAACAATCCAGAAAAGAAAATCCATTCCAGCAATGGGAATTATCTAAAGAATTGAGTAGTCAGCCCAAAAATTTTGAAATGACTTCAAATGCTTTGAATAATAATTTGTTCTCACCTAACTTAGCTTTACAAAATGATGTCTTCAATGAGGACGAATACAGAATATGTGTCAACAGGGCCATTGAACCTGTGTATGCTAGCTGTATGACCACAGACCCTAAAAACCCAACATCTTTAAAGTCTCTAGAAAAAGCCAAAATGGCAATTGACTTGTTGATATGCGAGTTGAAGAGCATTTACCAAAACTCATTTAACAGTGAAAAGTTAAACTCTTCATCCCTGAATAGTTATGACTACAAAGGAAATGAGATGAATATGCTGATATACAACATTTTAGCCCTTGAAAAAATGTACACTAATGCTGGTTATAAAAAAATTAATGTTAAGTTTTACAAAGAGGTTCTGGAATTAATCAAACAAAATAACAACTTGTGGACAACCTATACACTAAAGAATGAAAAACTGGATAAACTATGCATGGAGTTCTCTCAACCATTTCAAAAATTGTATGTCAAAAATCTAATCAAGCAATATACACAGCTTTTACAAGAAGAAATTCTACTGAACAACAAAATTACAATCAACGCTATAAGGGACTTAGAGAGTTATTTGCACGCAAAAATGGAGGAGGTTTCAAATGACATGAAAAACAGCATAAAAGAAGAAGTCAAAAGCAACTTCATGCAAGTAAAGAATAAAATAGATGTTTTGGGTACTAAGCAAAAAGAATTATTGGGTATTTTTAATGTAAAATTTGAAAACTTTACGTTTTCTAATAGTGAAGCTTTGAAAAATGTCACATCTATCATCAGCATGAATTTAAAGAAACAGAAAAATGAGATTGATTCATTTGTAAAAGAATCTTTCATATTAAAAAAGGAATACTTTTACTTTTCAAAAATCTTTTCAAACTGCTACAAATTATGTTTTTTCATGTTTAATTACAAATACATTTTGGCTGTTGTCGTTTTGATATACTGGAAATACAAGACTATTATCAGTTTGTCAATAATTTTGATTATAGCTTTTTATCTGATAGCAATTGATTTGATCAATTACTTCAACTTGGAAAATGTTTCTCAACAAATATTCAATGAAATACTGCCACAGTTAGTAAAGAAAGCTCCCAAAATAATAATGGCAGTAATAGTTGTAAAGAAGATTCCACAATTCTGGGCCTTTAGAAAAAGTTTCAGTATAGTATTGCTATACTTTACAGACATTTTTGTAATTTGCCTGAGCACATATGATCAACAAAAGACAAAAATCACAATATTGGATAGTCGCTTCAATGCAAATATTGAAACAAATAGTGAGTTTCTAATACTTTCCACTATTGCCCTAAATCTGTACTTCAAATCATGGACTTCTATTAAAATAAAACTTATAGTATCTTTGTTAATTCTGTTATTCGTATTGTCAACAATATTCATAACCGAGTACAAGTTTATATAATTTATGGAGCTAATCTAACCGGAGACCAAGCATCGTCAACATTTTCTCTTCTGTATGATATTCTATCATGCAATCTAGAATCTCTTCCTTGCCAGAACTCAATTTCCAAAGGCACAATTCTAACACCACCCCAGAAATCAGGGCATGGAACATCATCAACGTCATCAAATTTCTTTTTGTTGTTTTCAACTAACTCTTCTAACTCTTGTCTGTTCCCGATGACTTGTGATTGAGGAGATGACCAAGCACCAATTTTTGATCCTTTTGGTCTTGTCTTGAAATATCTTTCAGTAGTTTCCCTGTTGACAAATTCCAAAACACCCTCAACTCTAACTTGTCTTTGTAAATTTTTCCAAAAGAAATTCAAACCTACATACTTGTTGCTTTCCACATCTTTGGCCTTTTTAGAGGTTTTCCAGTTTGAATAAATGATGAATCCCCTTTTGTCGATTTCTTTCAATAATAAAACTCTGTTAGAAACACGACCGGTAGAAACGTTACAAGTGGCAACATTGCAGCTTTCAGGAATCATCTCTGTAGGATCTTCCTTAGCTTCTTTAAACCATTTTTCAAATAACTCAATTGGGTCGTTTGATTTAGGTAAATCTTCTTCGTTCAATTGAGATTTATCGTATTGATAAGTCTCTGGGGCAAATATAATAGGCTTTTCTGTAGGCACGGTGTTGTTATTAACAGACATATTCTTAGTACTTCTTCTTTTAGGTTTTTCTTTTTGCTTTTGTTCTTGGTTTATACATAAAATTCAGTGAGTCATATACTGAGATCCCCTCGTACGTATATATACTACCGAAGGAAGAAGGGATACGGTCTTGCAGGTGAAGGGGCAGAAGCGTAATTTTTTTTTTTTTTTTTGAAACTCAAGAAAAAAGTTAAACTCCGCTCTCGTCAAGTCATGTGACCTTTTAAGCACGTGACTTAACTTTTATTTTTTGGACTTATCATTTCATCTCAAAAATTTACCCCTTTAGGAAAAAACAAAGTCCATGGAAAACGATCCGTAGAACCCAAACAAAAACCCAAATAATCAGGGGGGAATTCAAAAATAAAGAGATAATCACCTCCCCCTTATCATTTTTCCAGTTTCAAAATAAATACAAAAAAGAAACGGTTACACATGCAAGTATGTTATACATTGCCGTACTCTTTTGAATACTTTTATCAGGCCATTTAATATTTGGTTAGTAAGCATACTGCAAAAATCAAACAACTCTAAAGGATTATCAATAGGGGTTTTTTCTTGAAAATGAAAAAAAAGCAGGGAAAAAATAGCTCACATATGATTATTTTGTACGGAATTCCAATTCCGTACAATTTGCGGAGTAATGAGACATTAACTCACTTCCCCACATATCGACTGCTAGATCTAGGATAATCTGCTTGATGAAAAAATGACTTTGAAGTGTCGTTAATATGTTGTTTCATTTTCCCCACATTGCTTCAGGTCTTTGCATATAATGCAAAAGAATCCCCTCACAATTTTTTGTTAGCTTCTTCAAATCCACGGGTAATCGTTTAACTAATCAACGTCTTTTTGTTCACTATACTGCGTGATTTTTTATTTTTGTTTTTTTAAAGAATCAATAATGATGAAAGTGGGGTCATGATAGTTGTCAATTAGAATCAGGTCATTTTATCCTTGGGTAGCCTAATCATCGGAAGGCATTGAGTTGATTATGGAGAACGGCATTTAAAAAAAAAGATAACTACTCATGGTATGATTATGTGAAAAAAAAAACGTAAACTTAACGCCTTTAATTAACTGATTTTGTTGTGTTTCAAGAAAAAAAGTGGAGTGTTGATAAATGAAAATATATATCTTTATTTTGAATAGAAATAGAGAAAATTAAGGTTTTTTAAATTATATATTCGGTGGTCATTATGTGTAAGAAGTGAAGGTTTGTCATTAGGAGAATATGAAATGATTGTTTTTTTTTATAAAATTTCATATGAGTTTTGTATTATTTACATGTATAAAGTAGTAATGTTGGCATTTTTTTTTTTTAATATTAAGATATCATGATGTTTATATCTTGATAGCTGTTATTGCCCTGCTCTATACTGGACATCTTGCAATCATTACTACTCATATACTGTTGTTGCCTCATATTCAACTTGGCTATGTCTTCATTGGTGAAATAACGGGAGTCTTCATCAAAATCTTGATTTCTTTCTAGCTTATAATTTTCGTATGTATGGTAAGTCAATTCTTCATCGCTGTCTTCGTCAGAATCATCACTGTCCTGTAGTTTGCAAGTGACTGTGTTTTGATCATCAACCAAAGTATCGCAATCACTCTCAATGATGGTTTCTGAAGAAGCATTTTCTTCTTGGTCTATTTCTTCTACTAGTCTATCTAATACCATAGCATGGCCCACAAGAATCCGAAGTTCGTATTCTAACTTACCTCTGGTATTCTTCTTTTCGTTGATTGTGTGGTTGGTGATACTCTTCATGTTGTGGGATGAACTCAATGATGAAGGAGTATTCACAGCATTTGGGTTCAAATTGGATCTTCTTTTAGAGGTGTTGATATTTCTGTATCTAACCATGCTGCTGAATAATTTGTCTTTAATCTTTTCAGCCATAAACTTCTTGTTGTAATTGATATGTGAATCCATTTTGTGATTGCTATTTATTGGTGTTTTGAATTATGTTTGTTTCTTTAAAAAAAAAAATACCCTAACTTCATTAATATTTATATATCAACATCTTTGTATAAAATACTCTCCCAGAACTGTTCTACTTTCATCATTTCCAATATCCAACCTGACGTTGTATTTATATGAGATGCCATAGCCGTGTTCCGTTTTCATCCGCA
>ERZ794949.153-NODE-153-length-26839-cov-3.781287_pt1 | contig 26839 bp, 11 predicted proteins | sample MGYA00511363_ERZ794949 | MGnify/ENA primary metagenome ERZ794949 (study PRJEB30137, sample SAMN04331402) | food metagenome | isolation source: T1 must sample point D1 replicate B | place: Australia: South Australia ...
TGTTGATGGTGATTTGTTGAAATTGGTTCACATGTCCAATGGTTACAAGATGATTCCAGGTGCCAAGCCTATCCAAGAAGGTGATGTTGTTTCCACCACTGCTTTGGTCAAGTCTGTTGTCAACCAACCTAATGGTAAGGTTGTTGAAGTTGTTGGTACTTTATCCAGAGACTCCAAGCCAGTCATGGAAGTTTCTTCAAAGTTCTTCTACAGAGGTGCTTACAGTGATTTCGAAAACACATTTGAAAGAATTGCTGAAGTTCCTTACAAGTTGAACTTGAACTCTGCCAAGGATGTTGCTGTTTTACAATCCAAGGAATGGTTCAACTTGGACTCTGAAGTTGAATTATTGGGCAAGACATTGTACTTCAAGTTACAAACCGATGTTACTTACAAGTCTGCTGATGTCTTCAGTTCTGTTACCTCTGAAGGTAATGTTTTCTATGAATTGCCTACCAAGGAACTTGTCAAGATTGGTGAAGTTAACTACGAAGCTGGTCAATCCCACGGTAACCCTGTTATTGATTACTTGGCCAGAAACGGTACCACCACTGAAGAAAAGGTTGCCTTTGAAAATGAAATTCCAATCACTGTTCAACAAACTCAATCTCCAAGTACCAATGAATCCTATGCTAGAGTTTCTGGTGATTTGAATCCTATCCATGTTTCCAGACACTTTGCTGAATACGCCAACTTACCAGGTACCATCACTCACGGTATGTTCTCCTCTGCCTCTGTTAGATCCTTGGTTGAAACCTGGGCTGCTGACAATGTTTCCTCAAGAGTCAGAGGCTACAAGTGTGACTTCACCGGTATGGTCTTGCCAAACACTCAATTAACCACCTCCATTAAGCATGTTGGTATGATCAATGGTAGAAAGTTGATTAAGTTTGAAACCAAGAACTCCAATGAAGAAACTGTCTTAGTTGGTGAGGCCGAAGTTGAACAACCAGCTTCCACCTTTGTCTTTACTGGTCAAGGTTCTCAAGAACAAGGTATGGGTATGGATCTATATGCCAAGTCTGAAGTTGCCAGAAATGTTTGGGACAGAGCTGATAACCATTTCAAGGAAACTTATGGTTTCTCTATTTTGGAAATTGTCAAGAAGAATCCAAATGAATTAACCATCTTCTTTGGTGGTGAAAAGGGTAAGAAGATCAAGGAAAACTACACCTCCATGATGTTCGAAACCATTGTTGATGGTGAATTAAAGTCTGAAAAGATTTTCAAGGATATTGTTGATACCACCACCTCTTACACTTTCCAATCTCCAACTGGTTTGTTGTCTGCCACTCAATTCACACAACCAGCCTTGACTTTGATGGAAAAGGCTGCCTTTGAAGATTTGAAGGCCAAGGGCTTAATTCCAAACGATGCTCCATTTGCTGGTCACTCTTTGGGTGAGTATGCTGCCTTAGCATCCTTAGCTGATGTCATGTCCATTGAATCATTGGTCGAAGTTGTCTTCTACAGAGGTATGACCATGCAAGTCGCTGTTCCAAGAGACTCCTTAGGTAGATCCAACTATGGTATGATTGCTGTTAACCCAAGCAGAGTCCACCCATCATTCTCTCAACAAGCCTTGCAATTTGTTGTCCAAAGTGTCTCTAAGAAGACTGGTTGGTTGTTAGAAATTGTCAACTACAATGTTGAAAACCAACAATATGTTGCTGCTGGTGATTTGAGAGCCTTGGATACCTTAGGTAATGTCTTGAATGTCTTTAAGTTACAAAAGATCAACTTTGTCAAGTTACAAGAATCCATGACCATTGAAGAATTGACTGAACACTTGAATGAAATCACTGCTGAAGTATCTGCCAAGTCTGTTGCCAAGCCTCAACCAATTGACTTAGAAAGAGGATTTGCCACCATTCCATTGAAGGGTATTTCTGTTCCATTCCACTCCTCATACTTGATGAGTGGTGTTAAGCCATTCAAGAACTTCTTGAAGAAGAACATTGTCAAGGAAAACGTCAAGGCTGATAGATTGATTGGTAAGTACATTCCAAACTTGACTGCCAAGCCATTTGAATTGACCAAGGAATACTTTGAAGATGTCTACCAAATCACCAAGTCTGAAAAGATTAAGGAAATCATCGAAAACTGGGAAAACTACCAATAAATGTAATATATATTCATGATTTATTATAATTAAAAAAAGTCATTGCTTTTGTTTTATTTATTCTTATTTTATTTCTTTGTTATATAAATTCATGTAATGCCAAACTAGAAAAAGACGATAACCAAGGTCCTTGCTCAATACTTTCATGGAAGTTGGTGTATACTTTGATGTCATTAAAGTATAAGTCAACAAATTCGACAGGTATATTCTCTATGGGTTCTTGTTTCTTTTTGTGTTGCTTTATATGTTCAAAGTCATCTGAATCGCTATTTTTTATATTTTTACTATGTTTTAATTTCATGTTATTCAAGTATGCCATATCATCATCAGCTTTCACTCTTGCTAAATGATCAAAAATGTAATTACCCAAGTAGAATCTCGGTTTCAATAAGGGTAATAGATAGTTTAAAAGATGTAAATCTCCATGTGGAATGTAATATAAAACATTTTTGTCAGACTCTTTATTTTCCCAATTCTTTTCATCCTCGTAAATCCATGTGATGTTTCCCTTTTTGTTATTTAATTCGTTATTTATATATGATATGTCTTTCGGTGTGAATGCAGGATCATACAGTGAGACAACCAAGCTGTAATCATCATCTTTGCAGTTCAACTCAATGAGATGGTTGACTATTTCTATAAGCAAAGATAATTGATACAAAGGTTGGATTTCTTCGATGAAAGATCCAAGGGCTAGACATCTGATACACCTCACGTCTTTAACATAATCTAGATTGGGTACTAAATTTTTAAAAAGCAGGCTTTTTTGAATCAGAGTGTTGTATTTGTTGAATAGCTTGTCAGTGATGATTTCTTCTTCAGATAAGTTTTTCTTGTTTTGTCTTTTCTTATTTCTCTTTTTCAGCGAGACAGTCTGAAATCCATCATTGTCTGCCATTTCTTTAAGTAGCTTTATTGTATATACACGATCTAAAATGTATGGTGATATGTACTATTGTATGCCCATTTGCTTTAATTGAAAGGTATACGAAATGATATATAGTGATTGTAATTCAATGAGATGCACTTTATCATGTATTTTTTTTTTTTTTGAAATTTTTAAACACAAATCACGTGCAGATGTGAGTTCAGATATACCTCACGTTTCTTTTTTTTTTGTTTGTAGCTGTTTCTTTCACTCTGCAGAGTGGTGTTTCCCAAAGAAGAAATGTGTTGTGCAGAAGTTTCTAAAGATGCCCTGAAAAAATTACTCTAATTAATTTTTGGTTTTCCCCTTTTCGAAAAATGAGAAGGCGGCAAACTTCTACACAAAGAGTCTCTTGCACTTTTTTTTTTTTAACACACAAGTTTTGATCATAAACACCATGTTACTTACATCAGTGTTATGAATTTCGTAGTTTAAAGCATACCTTTATCTCAAACAATAAAAGCTAAAACTACAGTAAAATCATTTAAACAACCAAAATTACTTAGTCTAGTCAATTTTACACCACCCCCTTTGAAACTAAGATAGTCTTAAACAAACCCTTATTGCTTTAAGAAAACTATCTTTTTTTTCTTTCTTTTTCACCACATAATTTTATTTTCAAATCTTCAAAGCTGTCCAGTGAAGAAGTCATAGAAACAAGCTCAAATTTTGTTTCAGTTATTCCAAAATCATTCATTAGAAGGTTATCTTCATCAAGAGAATCTGTTGACATCAAAGACAATATGAGAAAGTGTAAAGTGTTCGTTGGTAATTCTCACCCTGAATTAGGCCAATTAGTATGTGAAAACTTGGGTATCGAAGCTGCCCCATGTACCCTTAAGAAATTTGCTAATGGGGAAACTTCGGTTCAAATAGGTGTATCTGTTAGAGATGAGGACGTATACGTCATTCAATCTGGCTCACCAGAAATCAACGACCATATCATGGAAATGTTGATTCTGATATCTGCTTTGAAAGGTGGTTCTGCTAAGAAAATTACTGCTGTCATTCCCCAATTTCCTTATGCTAAGCAAAGCAAGATGAAAAAACACAGAGGTGCAATCACCGCCAGAATGATTGCTAATCTGATTATCATGGCCGGTGCTGACCACGTTGTTTCCATGGATCTACATGCATCTCAAATGCAAGGGTTTTTTTCCAAGCCTGTTGACAACTTATACGGTGGTCCAACCCTAGCCAGATGGATCAAGGAAAACATCGCTGATTATGAAAATAATGCTGTTGTTGTTTCTAAAAACCCAGGTGGTACCAAAAGAGTCACTGCTTTGGCTGACCTTTTGAAAATCAACTTTGCCATGATTCATACCGATAGAAGAAGAAAGAAAGATATTCTTTCTGGTAACAAGGACCAACTTAAATCTCTTAAATTGAGAAAGCAATCAATCTTGAGAAAAAACAGACCAATCATCCAAAAGGATGATGAAAATGGCTCTGAAGAAAACATCCTGTTAACAAACACCATTCAAACTGCTAGACTAAGAAAAGGTCATGTGGTGTCTGAAGAAGATCCATTTGAAGATTCTGAAGAAGAAGAGGACTTCAACTATACCTCTGAAAACAATGGCTTGAACAACACTTCATCTGGTAACTCCGACAACGAAAATGAGTCTGATGATGACGAGTACAATGAAAACTCCGAACAACCATCTTTGGAAAAGCTGATTACATTAGTTGGAAATGTCAATGGTAAAAGTGCTATCTTATTGGACGACATGATTGACAGACCTGGTTCCTTCATTGGTGCTGCTGAACACTGTATCAAGAACTGTGGTGCCAAGGATGTCTATGTTGTTGCTACACACGGTGTCTTCACTGGTGACTGTTTAGAACAATTAGAAGAATCTGACTCCATCAGTAAGATCATTGTTACCAATACATACCCAATCTCTGAAGAAAGACTCAAAAAAAGCAAAAAACTAGTAGTTCTAGATGTTTCTCCTATCTTTGCTGAATGTATTAGAAGAGATCATTATGGTGAAAGTATTTCTGTGTTGTTTGATTCTTTGAAGCATCTATAGTTGCTTGCTTTTTTAAAAAAATATTTAAAATTACTCAAAAGTTATATTTATGGGAATTATTAATATAAGTTTTAAAAAAAAAAGTAAAGAAAAAAAAAGTTATTATAAATTTGAGTTTCAAATCATTTGGAACTATCGAAAGGTGTTTCCTTTTCTTGGTGATATTAAAAGGGTGAGTTTTATTCATCATATGTCTTGTTGCGTCGTCTTGAACACATTATTCACACCATTGTTGCAACTAATCTGTAGTTGCAGTACCTACTTCAGACGGCTTACTAAGCTATCACAGGAGAAGTACGTGTACTAACGGAGCGATGGGACAGCAAAAAAGTTGAATAAACAGATCTGATTTGTTGTGTGCGTTCAAAATTTTGACTGAAGCAATTTGCCTCTTTTTATTATTTTGTTAATGCCACAACAGTTTCATTATAATTTAAATACTTTGATAACTTTAAATTGTATCAGTATCAGATTACATTCTTATAAATAGTATATATATAGAGCACTCTACTTTTGTTCTTCTTCTTCTATAGCTGAAGGAGTCAACTTGGTGAAGTTGTTCACCTTTTCGTTCAGATTCTTCACCTTGTATCCCTTGTATGTTAAGCTTGGAGATGTAATGTTGACTGCAGTGAACATATCAGGTAACTGCACTCTTGGGAACTTCTTTTTCAAAATATCTTCAAAGACTGTAGCATCCAAGTGTCTAGTCAATGAAATTTTAGGACTACATGAAATGAAGTGTCTGTTGTCTAATTGAACATCCAAAGGATCTTGGGTTTGACAACCAGGTGACAATTTCAATCTGATGGAGTGTGTCTTCTCACCTGTAACCTTATCTATTCTTTCATACAATTCAAAGTTTATTTGAGATAGATAATCCAATTCTGGCAATGCATTTCTAGCAATTCTCATTGGCAGTCCTGATTCATATAGAATGTTCAATAAGGTGTAGATATGAGATTCCTTGGTGAAGTATGCAACACATTGTGGATTCTTTTCTGCCTTCATGGAGTCTATATCTGCTAAAATCTGCTCGGCTAGTGGCAAAGATGTCAATAAACCAATATCAAGCTTTTCATTTTCAGTGATACCATATTCTTGAGGACAGATGAAATCAAACAATACCTTGGATAGCTTGAACAATTCTCTTAGGTGAGAATAGTTCTTGTCTGCAAATATGGAATCAGACTTGTTGTCAGTCTTCTTGTTACTCTCTAAAGCCCAACCTAATGAGCCCACAGATCCTTTAGGATTGGATGTAGGTGACATTAATGGGGTGTTGTTCAATTTGGATCCTTGAGATGTTACTGAACCTACAGAGACACTTCTTGATTTATCATCAACTGGGATATTTGGTCTATCAGTGGATGTAGACACGGCATTAACAGGTGCAATAGCAGATGTGCTTGTAGTTCCAACTTTGAAGTTATTCTTAGCTAACAAGTTGATAGGGTATTTGTCAACTAAGGAATTATCCACTAAATCTTTATCTACGATGTCTTGATTGATATGGCCATCATCGCCGGGATAGAATATCTTTTCTAAGAATGCTCTATTATGCAATGCATCAAACTTCATTGTATCGTACAGCTCAGATATCTTGGATGGATCAACCTTTTCGACTGTGGTGAACTCAGCAAAAAGCTTATCCCATCTTTCCTTGAACAGCTTGGCATCTTCAGCACAACACCACACATCTTGCATTTCTGTTAGCTTTTCAGCAGACATAGTCTCGAAGTGATAATCCATAATTGTTTTGTTATATCTCATCAATTCACAAACTCTCTTCATAACTAAATAAGGTTGTGGCATGTTTGTGGGCCATGTGAATTCAGTAGGAGCCTCTTGGCCTATTCTCAACAAAGGCTTCAATTTCTTTTTAACCTTGTCCATCAGCTCCTTAGCAGCATTGGAGTCATCTAACAAGTCCTTTCTAATGAATATCTCGTTTTCATATTTTCCTCCATATAAGGCAACGGCCCATAGCTGAGCAGTGTACAACAATCTCATTTGCTCACCTAATTCAGCAGCTTGATACTTACATGAATGAGTAGCCTCACCAAAGAATTTTAGAATAAATTGAACCTTTTCAACTTCCTTTGTTTCCTTGTTCAAAACAGGCTTTAATTGGATCTTAGTACCAGGGAAATTCAACTTTTTGGATAATGCATCAATCAAAACATTTAACTTGTTTAGATCTTCCAATTTTTCATCTCTTGCAATCATCAAGGCCTTTAGGGCAATTTCCAAATCAATAACGTTTCTAATGATAACTTCTTCTTTGTGTCCCTTAAGCAATGAAATGAAGATGTCTGAGGTAAATGAGTACTTGTGCTTTTGCTTAGGTGTTCTGTCACCATGTCTAACAACACTAACAATACCCTTGAATACCCATCTTTGATCCTTTTCTTCTTCGTTTTTTTGTTGATCTTCTAGATACTCGTTGATGTTGCTCATGCTCAAGTTTTTGGCTTCATCTTGCTGTAGCTTCAACAGGTTTACTTCAGAGTTGGTGATGTTCAACTTGTTTCTTTGATGCTCATTATTGATAATGTTTTGAACCAAGCCCTTGGTTTTTGGCAAGGCCTTTGTTTTATTTTTCAAATTCATCAACTTTTCCTTATCAGCGGCTTTCTTGTCCTTGGCTGCTATGAACATCTCCCTTAGAATCTTTGCAGTTGTGTCGTAATAGTCATTGTTGTCCTTAACAAATGAAAATCCATTGACATCAATGACATATGAATTACCTTGTGCTCTTAACAAGTCAAACCCACATATTGTTTGTTCGAATGAAGTGCACACTTTTGAGGCCATGGTTGTTTCTTCATCGGTCAATTTAGTAACGTATCTGATTTCTTTACCATGTGTGTTTCTTTTAACAATTCCATCAACAACAGGAGACTTTCTTGTTTCAGCATGACAGAAAGTTGGTGATACAGTGTATGCCTTGACATCTTCGCAATTATCAGCATCCATGAATTTTTCATAGATATAGGAGCCCTCAGTTCTTATCATGTTCAACTCAGCATCAAACTCAGAAGCCTTGTTACCAATCTTTCTGAAAAGTCTTCTACCACCACCACCATTGCTTGAATGGTAATAGATGTATATGTTGTGGTCCTCACCATTGACAGGTTTTTCAACAAATGGCTTTTCAAGTCTTTGGCCATTAACTTCCAAAATGTCATCTCCAATCATCTTCCACTGTGGTTCCTTTTGTTCAAATGATGTTGGCATGTTCTTGTGCTTAAACTTTGCCTTCAAATCGTCATCAATTTTTGGTCCACCATCCCTTGATATTTCTAATCTTTCTGGAGTAGGAATTTGATTGACTTCCAACAGCTTTAAGACCAGTCTTCTGTCCCATAAAAGTTTCTGCATAGTTAAATCATTAATTTGATATGGCTTTCTCAACTTGGCATAGGCAATTGCCTTATCCAGAGGAAACCCATTACTGAAGAATGAGATCAAGAAGTCACAAGTTGGCCAGTTTTCAATGTCCTCATCAAAAAGAACCTTATCACCAAAGATAATGGTTTCAAACTCGCCATGTTCCATCAATCTGTTTAAAATTCTTCTGCACGGCTTGCTCAAAACTTTGTTATCCAAGGCACAAACACCGATTTTACCGATTTTTTGAACATTCTCCTTTGGCTTCAAATCTATATGGGCTGCTGAAGATGCCACAGAATTTTCCTGCTGAGTGCTTTGAACAGATCCAGACTCAGATTTCAGTTCTGTCTCTGGGATGTTCTTTGACTTCAACAATGATGCGTTGCTGCCTATGGAGTTTCTTCTAGAGACAGTGTTTGCAGTTTTTAATATATCCTCAGGCTTCATGTTGATCTTCTTTATGTTTAGCATATCTTGTGACTGGTTTGCTATCAAAGGTGGCTTGCCAACGGAAGCAAGATTTGGCTGAGTGCTTCTGGTTCTTTGTAGTTTGACTAAATTGTCCATGGCAGCAATATCAGTGGGGTCTTGTAAACTTGAGATGGACTCGCAATCGTGGTGGGTTGAGTCATAGTCGTTGTGATCACTGGAGTTTTTGATATCATTCACTAAGTCATTGTGTAGCTTTTTGTTCAAAATATTGCTATCATCTGTACCTTCGTTGTTTTGGTCTGGTGTCTTTTTTGTTAACGAAACTTTCAATGACTTCTTGTTTTCTTGTGAGGTTGTCTTTGGAACAAACCCCTCAAGAATAGGAGCAATAGTTTCTCTCCAATTGCTATTTGAAGAGTTGTTGTCTGCTGACATCCTTTGTTATATGTGTAAGCTTATTCGTTGGGTATGATAATGTATATCAATGTTAATAAGCAGTGTTTTTTGTATATTGATAAACTAAAAGTGAAAGCAATTGATAGTAGTTATTTCCTTTCTCACCTTATATTTTTTTTCCCGCAATGATAGGGCTACACGTGGGGAGGCGTCTAATTCAGCACATGAACAATAATCCTCTCTAAACTCGGACTTTTAGTGGATGTTCTCAAGGTGGCTGACTATTGAAAACGTTGACATTCATGTTAATGGATATTACGTATTGTACTGTTTTCTTATATTAGTTATATCTGTTTGCCATAAGAAAGTCTGTACTTTCGTATTAAAAAAGAAGTTTGAAAATCAGCGTATCGAATGACTTTAGGAAAATGATTTTTCTCCAAAAAAAAAAAATCAAGAAGTTCAATGTTCAAACTTGCTTATGTCTAGAATATCAATGATTTTTAGACAAACTTAGGTAATATAACCAGATCATCTTTAATTGAACCAAAAAAATTAAATAATTCTAGCAATCAGAATAAATACTTTGTAGTTTCAATCACATATCAAAAAGACAAAATAGTCTAAAGCAACATGATTATATATAAAAATGAAAAATATGCATGTGTAAAGTGTATAAAAGGCCATAGAGCTACGCTTTGCGAACATCACGATAGAGTTCTAATGAAAGTCAACAAAAGAGGGAGAAGACCTAACTCAGATAATTCGGCTTCTAAGGAGAACTTTGTTCTGTTCAAAGAGGACAAGTTAGATGCTGACACTCCTGTAAGTATAAAGGCAGAGAATGTATCCCAAATAGTTGAAGGTGACACATGCCAGGGTCAAAAAGAGCCCCTGTTTTTCTTCAAGAAACAGGAAAATGGTGATGAGTTGCCAAAAGCTAAGAAGGTTTGCTGTGAATCCAAAGAGAAGCCAACAAGCCTCCAAAATATGGAACTTATACAAAGTACCGATGTCTTTTTGGAGTCGAGTTGTACGTGTAAAGATGACAACTGTGCATGCGAAAATTGTATGATGCATAGATTAGACAGAGATCTGGATAGCTTCATTTCTAAGCATATAAAAATTAACGATAATCCAAACAACATTGTTGATACAGGGTTTCTCCAGTCCGATTGGGGGAAAGCAAACAGTGTAAGATCTAATGAAACATCTTTGAAGTTAAATAATGCCGTAATTAAAAATGAATTTGGATCTTTGAACAATAATTATAACGTCTTTGATCAAAAAAGTGAAAATTCAGGCACACCTGATAGACTCAAGGAACTGAAACTGGATGAAATAATGAGAAAAGGATACGATAACATAATTTCAAAAGTTGACAATAATACACTACTTGTGGTAGACGGAAGAAAGATCATTTTTGACGTTTGGTTTCCTCAGTTCCAATTATTTTTGAACCAGAAAATAACATTAACACAGCTTGTAAATATTTTAGCATTACTTTAGATATATATCCATCTTCTATATAGATAGTCATCATCAGCGCACTTCGCTCATTAAATGTTCTCCATTAATTTTTCAGCACACTCGATTCCACTGAGCCATGCTCCATTCATACTACCACATCCTTCTAGATTAGTATATTCACCTATGAACTTAAGTTTCGAGGATTCATTCTGTAGTGATGATTGGATGGTGATATCAATTGGATCGTCACCAGGATAACAGGCTGGATATGAACCTCTTTGGTATTCGTTCTGGGTCCATCCAGAAACCAGTACATTCAAAACATTATATTTCTTAATGTTTTCCTTTGAATACAAGTGCTTTTGGATGTTCTCAAGTAAAGACTTTATGAATTCAATGTCTCCTTGTTTTACATTTTTTTCAATAAAAGATGTCACTGGTTCTTGTGTCAAAATCTGCAATACAGGTTTTCCAAGAGTTTTTTGAGTATTCACAACCAACATAGGCCAATCAAATACATTTTTAAAAGATACCTTTTGTGCAGGATTCTTTAGAGTTGATGTCTCAAAGTCTTTAGGACTTGCCAAAATTGCCTTGATGGTATCTTGATCTGCGACTGAAGCATTTCCCAAATGATATAAGCGCGTATTATGGAAATCAAAATCCAAATCAAATTCAACAAATAATTTGCCCAGTGCTCCGTAATGCACTTTATCCAAGCTTGCCTTCATATTCTCACTCAACAAGTTGTTTTCAAAATTTATGGATTTCACAGCTGATAACGGACTACTTATAATACAGTTGTTTGTAGAGTACTTGTCATTAATAATGTATTTGCCCTTTTCTTTCTTTATATTCACAACAGGTGTATTGAAATCTATCTTGATATCTTTAGCTAATGAGCGTGTAAAATTTGATAAACCAAAGCACAGGATGTTTTGACCTAGACTATGTAAAAAAGCATACTTAGCACTTAAACAGTCCCATGAAATTCCATGCCATGTTTCCACATATCTTGCAAGTAAAGATAACAATGTCAATTGATGATGATTTCTTTCGGTAAACAGCTTCTTAGAGGCTCTATCTTTTATGTACTCAAAGAACATTGTTCTGAGGCTTGGATCTTTGTCAACATTTTCTTCTTCAAAAAAGTAGTTCTCGACATACTTTTCAAATTCCTCTAATAAAACTTCTAGTCTGAGTAAATGATGATTAGTTACATTAACACCATTGTGTATAAGAACTTTACTGGAATCATCTAAAAACGCCTTTACTTTGTCGGTACTCTCCCAGTTGGCAACATCATCCATTTGATGAACTTCAATCATATCATTTTCTAGCATATAGTCAAAGACCTGGTTGTCCAAGGAATCATGAAGCCAAGAGGCACCAATTTCGTATTTAGCTTCAGTGGTTTTGATTCTACCGCCTACATAGTCTACAGCTTCCAATATTAGCAAATCGTCTTTCTTCACTCCGGAGCTAGTTAGCTTTGTAATGCAAGATAGAGTTGATAATCCAGCACCCACAAATATGTAAGGCACGTCTATATAACTCATGAAAGATGTTTTGTTAAATTCTTTTGGTTGTTTCATCTCATTAAAGCAGCCATATATTGAAAATAAAACTGAAAGAAAGTATTTTGCGTATAGGAAAAGAAATAAACAGGGATGTTCTTCAGTCGCCTTAAAATCACGTGCATTAAAGGCAGATGTCTCTATTCAAAAAATACTCATCACTGTTAAATTTTGATTGTATATAATTAGATTTTCAAATTACCAGCCTCGTTGGTCATTTCAAATTCAATGATTTTCTCAACTTCTCTTTCTGCTGTTTTTTCAGCACCCCAAACACAGCCATTTCCTTCACTAATAAAAGCTTCACCAACAAATCTAACGATATCCTCATGACCCTTCAAGGATTCTTCAAAGAAATCATCAAAGGAGTCATGAACTCTGATGGATGTGTATGCACCTAATGCTAAAGGATCACTAGTCCATGATGTATGAATAATGTTTTTCAAGTGGATTTCATCCTCAGAAACCTTTTCATCATTATCAGGAGTATATTTCAGTGTTTTGTCACATTTGAATATCTTTTTCAAGGAATTGATCAAAGCCGGCTTGAAGAATTCATAAAGTTCCTCATTGGAAAGTTTTTCTAAATGTTCAGTCAAAGGGTATTGAGTTAAAAATAGAAGGGTTGGTATTTTGAAAGAGCTTGCTAAGTTCAATACAAAATAAGGATAGTCGTCACATCTGTATTCCTTTGGCTCATCTGTTTCTGTTGTGATTTTCTTTAAATCTGCAGCAGTCAAAAACTCGCCATTTGAATTCAAATTCTCTAATAAATTTATTGTTTCTGTGTAATTCTGGCTCATTTGTAAAGCTCTTGATTGATCTGTCGACCATTTAATAGAATCAAACTCAAAGAAAAACTTACCCAAGGATCCAAATGAGATGTTAGATAGAGCACTGGTGAAGGAATGGGATAAAGGTGGATTAAATTCTATTGAACCCAGTTGCTTGCAGTTTTCACTTGACTTCTTTAACAAACTCAAGGGGATAGAGCAGATGATATAATCAGCAGTGTACACTTCATTGTTACCAGTGGTAACCTTGGCAATTTTTTTAGACCCTTGTTCAGTGACTTCAATACTAGTTATGGCTGTGTTCAAAGCAATTTTGTCTTTCAAATCATTTTGGTCCAAATATTTGTTTGGATACAAACCAAATTGGTTTACCAGAGCATTTCTACCAAAATGATCACCAATGCAATCTTCTGCAGATATCAAATTCCAAGAATCACCATTCCATAACTCTGTATATCTGGATAAACCTAACAAAGTGACCTTTTGATCCTTTGTTAAAGTGTCGCCCATCTTGCTGATATACATTAATACAGCATCTCTTAATGACATAGAGTTGTTCAAATTACCAAAGTAATTTAATTTTAAAAATGTTGTTAGTTCGTTTTGCACAGGCACTATATTCAGCTTTTTACATTGATCCAATCTTTCCTCATGGTCGTAGTCTACTATGGCAACATTGTCATCTTCAATGAAGTATGGTCTGTATGGAGTTTTTCTTTCCTCTTGGAACATTGAATTGATCAAAATATCGTGGTGCCAAGAAGCACCCAAATCATAGTTTTGATTGTGGTATCCAGGCTCACTTGTAACCAATCTTCCACCGTATCTGTCTCTTGCTTCAAATATTTTTATATCGGTGATGTTGTGTTCATTGATCAACAAGTTGGCTGCTTTAAGCCCACTGATACCAGCACCGATAATAATTACTTTATGATGATTGCTCATGTGTATGTGTTATTAAGTCTTGATAAACTTGTTCTTTGGATGTTGTTATTAATTATTTTATTATTACAAAACTGTATTGATATACATATACATGTTGTTCTTATATATGTATAGACCGCTGTTAAGGTACACTACAAAAATATATGTAATCATTTATTCAAATTATAAGCGATAAAACCACACAATTGTTGTTTTTTTCTAACATTTTTTATTTTTTTTCTTCGCTTATCAAGTTTCTTTAAGCGTTACAAAAATAACGAAATAAACTGAATAATTCATTGATAAGAAACTTGTCAAAAGTATTTATAATAAGTTGGAACAGAACGTTTAAGACATTTTATCGTATATAAGTCAACTGAAGGGGTGTTTGATCAGTTTGTTAGTGGTATGATGAATAATCAGGTGGTTATTCTTGGAATGCAACTATTCCTACATGTTGATTAGTACTTGTGATTATTGTATTATCTAATAACTTATCTTGGTTAAGAATGAACATCGTTGAATATGTATAGGGATACGTTAAGTACGTTGTTAAGTTGCCTTCGTTGTCTTTAGTGAAAGGTACTTGATAAGAATATATGAGTGTGAACTTTTGTTGTCGACGCTACCATGTAAACTTTCAACCTAGTCAACATTTCTTTATATCCGTTTTTTTTCTCTTTTTCTTTTTCTTTTTTTTCAGTCTGAAAATATCACTAAATGGATGATTTAGTTTTTAGACAAATCATCTCTGCTTATAAGTAACTTCCTTACTGGTAATCCCCAGAAAATAGAAAAGATCATTTAACAGATCGACTTGAATCACCGAAAAAGTAATTCAAGTTTTAGTACTTTTGTATTACAATAGAAATAATGAGCTTGTTTAGGTCTAACAGAATCTTACTTAAAAAGCTAAACTCAAAGGATTATGCATCAGAGTTCTTTGCTTGGCAAAAGAACCATTTGTTGAAACCTGAAGTCTTTAACCATTTTGTCAAATTTGTGGAGTTTTACAAGCTACATTTTGTTGAGAAATCATCCAATAACTTAATAAAAAACGAAGAGTTTTTCCAAAAATACTTTGTGAATCCTATTGCAAAATCGAATGAAATATCTGAGTTAGTTGAAAAGACTTTGGAAGAAAAAAACAGTGAATTCTTAAGTAAATTGACACATAAATCTAACACAAGTATCTCTGAAACCTCTCAATTATACAAGTATCTTATTAATAAAAGCCACTTTGACAATAGAAATAGACTTGTCTTTGATATTAACAACTTGAATAAAAGTTACTATCAAGTAGGAGATGTCATTGTTCTAAATAACAAAACAAATAATATTTTAATTGACTCTTTGAACTTGGCTGTAATTATAAAACTTCCATCTAAGGATGACTTAAACATGGTTTGTATTTCTACGACAGAAGATGTCATGACAATAAGTAAGAATAATGTCCTCTTCAGAATGGATAATGTTTTTAATTTCATGGAGAGCAGCACTGTTCCTACAAGCATATTCAACAATTTATTCAGCGAAACCCCAACATTGAACAATGTTTTGATTCCTGATACATTGTTCCACCATATTCCTAGACTATTTATGGAAGTCCTCGAATTGTTAAAGCGTGATCTTAAAGATGAAATTAAGACCATAAAGACAGATGTTAGTGTTATTATCGATGACATATTAAGATACAATACTGATCTTACTCTTAATGAGTTATACTTTAAGGTTGTTGAAGAACTAAACATATTGTGTCCTAAAGAGCCATACTCTACTGAACCAAAAGAAGTGTGTTGTTCTGTTTACATAGCCATGTTATATTATTTAATAGAAAACAACTATCAGATGTGTACTAACATGCGTGGCATGCCATACTTCAACCTTAACAAATCTAGAGATTTAAAACTGACTAACCCTGATTTTAACATTCCGGATATAAACGCCATTGCCAATGACTACATGGGTTCTGTTGATTTCGCTGAGCTGATCAACAAATATAAAAACAACGGATTAGAACAAGGTGATATTAATTTATACGATGTTTTGAGCAAAGATGCTCAAGTGCATGAAAGCGAGCACAAAGTTAGACATGATCCAAATTTTGATACACTGAAGAAAATGTTCGAAAATGTACAAATATCACCAAGCAATTATAAGGCCAAAACAAAATATATGAATCCAGAAAAAGTCGATAAGCTTCAACAAGGCAAAGAATCAGCAATATACGCCATTGATTCTGCTTCAACTGTAGAAGTGGATGACGGTTTAAGTTTAGAATATCTTCATGACAATAAATTTAAAGTGAACTGTTACATTTCTGCTGTAAGTGATTTCTTCTTGAAGGATAAACTAGATGAAAGGGAGAGATTACTTCTGGAAAACATTTTTGCTAGAAACTCATCCTTGTACTATTTATCAAAGGTCGATAAAATGATCTGTGTGGATGCCATCAATGATCACTATTCTTTATCTGCAAATAACGGCAAAACTCCAGCGTTGAAGTTTTCTGTTATCATAAGCAAAAATTCAGATGGATACACGGTGGAAAAGGACACTTTTGAAATTTCAAAAACTAATGGTTATAACGATTTGAATAGAGTGACTTATGAAGAAGTTGATAATTTAATCAATACCGACTTGAAGGAAACTTCTGTCTTAAAGGATTTGTACAATATCTCCAAGCATTTAAGAGAGGATAGAAAAGGCTCAAGATTTTACAAAAGCTTGGAGTTCAACAGCCAAAATTCAGTTCAAGTTAAAAGTTCAGGAAGCGATTTGATCATAGATGTGGAAAATGTAGAAAAAAAGAGTCAGATTTTAGTCAGTGAATTCATGTTATTGTTCAATCACTTAACAGCAACCTATTGTTCTCAAAACGATATACCTATAATTTATAGATCTTGTCCACCTTCTTTGGGCTTGGAGAATGACTCTCAGAAAATAGATGGGAAGAACTTCACTTACACTGCCAATCCGAAGTACGCAAAGTTTATTACACCGGAATCATATTACACCATGGAGCCTAGTCCACATTACTCAACAGGGTTTGAATACTACACGCACATAACATCACCATTAAGAAGATTACCTGATCTATTGAATACTTTGGTTATAATGAAGCATCTGGCTGGCAAATCATTAACAGCTGAAGAGCTGAGAAAACTCAAAGTGGTCTTCGAACAAGATGTTTGTGTGGGTAGTCAACAAACAAAGAAGTTCAATAAGTACTTACAAAAGTACTACTTATTGAAGGCCTTAAAAACTGATCAAGACTATTTAGAAAATCTGTTAAAACAAGGCGGAACTTTGACTACATCTACCTTTGGTGATAGCAAACAATCTGATCTTTCCCAGAAAGATGAGCTGCTGCCTATTCAGAATGTGAACATAGTAAAAAAGACTGTAAATAACTATAAGAGCACATTGGAAAGGGATCAAAAGAAATTTGATAGTTTGGATAGGGTCTATGTTGTTTTCAAGGGATGCATAGTTGCTGATTTGGAGATTGACTCAAAAATCAAGTGCAATTACTCTGAGGGTCAATCATGTAAAGATTTGGTATTGCACACCCTAGATCCTGTTAAACTGCAATTTTCAGTGAAACTAAAATAATTACCAACCTGTAAATATCAATTATATAAAAAGACGTTATCATTAAAGCTTTTTCTGTTTTATAATTTCCTGATGTCGATTATACATTTCTAATTGTTATAAAGTTATCGTTTATTGAAGATTTAATTGGTCTTAAGTAGCTTTTCAAGACTACTATTTGTAGGAGGATGGAACTCACTTGGTAGCAACTTGACCTTTTCTTCGTTGATCTTCTATATCTCGTTGTACGTGTATTTTTCAGATTTTTCTCTTTTTTTTTACGCGTTTAGTTTTGAAATACTTTTTTTCGTGTAATTTATTCAACAACTGTTTAAAAAAGAGATAAAAACCTAAAATATAACCTAAAGGCTCACAAATGATTAGACAGAGTGTTAAAAGAAAGCACCAAAGTAGCAGTAATAACGCTACTAACTCTACAACTGTTGATAACAACTATGCAAAAACTTTGATTGTCAACAGCACTGCCAACGATCCTAATTTTCCTCTTATTAGACAGTACACAAGAGAAACCAATGCTGACTACAGCAATTTATTGACATTGTATACCATGCCTCCTGTTCAGCATTCTGAGTTGACTTTACAAGAATTTGAGACTTTTGGACTGGACAGATTGAAATTTCTAATGGAACTTTATCATTTACAAAGCAACTTGAACCTTAAGCTGAAAGAAATATTGGAAATGAATCACTACTCTCAGTTGATGAACAAATACTTAAAAAGTAGTGGCAATAATTTGAAGGACATGATATTAAAAGATTACTATGGCCACTATATTTTGAGATTGGTTTTCTTAAAAGATGAAGAAAATATGGATTTACTATGTTCTATGGAACTATTACTATTAAAATTAAAGTTTCAAAGCATAAAAAACAAGGAAGATAAACTTAAGTTTTTGAAAGACAACGCTAAAATCATGGATATCAATCAGGACATTGATGAAGATAATTTAATGACAAATTTGTCAGAAATTAATGATGAAGCCCTGCTAGGTAAAATCAACAAGTTTTACAACAACAACGGTTTAAACACAGTGGTTCATGAAGATACTCCAATATTAAAGCTTAAATTTAATAAGATTATCGATATACTTCCTTCAAGAAGTGTTTTGCTATACAAAGGATATGTTTACTTACCTGAGCACATGCAATTCAACTATCTTTCTCAAATGTACAGCAAACATTTAAAGCAAGAATTGATTAGAATTGTTAAGTACAAGATGGTTAACTTAAGCACTAATGAATCAGACAGATTGATTCCAATCATTAATCATTTAAATAACAATGGCTCTGTTTTGAACAGCTACTCGAGTAAGGAGTTTGAAAACACAGACTCACTAACCCACAACCAGATTTACAATCCCGAAGTTTACAACAACTTCCCGTTATGTATGCAAAACCTGTTAACAAACTTAAAAACACATTCTCACTTAAAGTATACTGGAAGACAGCAATTATCCATCTTTTTGAAGGAGTGTGGTTTAAACATTGAAGAAGCTTTGAAGTTTTGGCAGATTTCCTTCCAGAAGAAATATAGCATGGATGATTTCAACAAAAACTACAAATATAATTTCAGACATAATTACGGATTGGAAGGGTCTAGAATAAACTTCAAGCCATGGGATTGTAACCAAATCTTGAACAAAGATCCGCCTTCAAATGACATGTACCATGGATGTCCCTTCAGAGACTGGAATAAAAACAAGCTAGTCGATTACTTGAGCAAGGCCAAAAATGTGTATACCAATGATAACCTCACCAAGTTTGACATCAATACAATAGTCGACTTGAAAAATCAAAAAGACTACATGATGGCATGTACCAGATACTTTGAGTTCACGAAGGACGTGCTCCCACACAATGAGATGATCACCCATCCAAATCTGTATTATCAACGATCAAAGACTATCCAATCGAATAAAAGTGGTAAAGAATAATGTTATATATAAAGTTGTGATACAACTCAGTTTAAGTGTATGATTATTATTATTGTATTTATAAGTGGAAGAAAGAGTGAATATTAGGTGTGTGCTTTTTTTTGTTTAATCATTACGTATTTAAAAAATCGTTGATGTCTATATCCTTACTCCGGTCGTCTGATTCTAACTTGCTGTTTATTTCATCACTTTGATTGTTAGTATCGTCATTTGCAGTGAGATTACTTTCAAGCTCAATGTTTGAGTCAGCTAAGTGGACATCGTTTAAGATCTTTGAATATTGCTCATCATTGTTGTTAGATTCACTAGCTTCGTTTAGGACATTCAAAACCCAAGGATCATGAGGCATGTCTTTTGAATTCAAATTGCTTTCCAAATTGAAACTTCTAACACTTCTGGAAGTAATGGATTTAGCGTTTGCATTGGCGTTTTCTTTCTGGTGACTGTCATCAGGTTTATTGGTTTCATAATGAATTTCATCCAAGTTTATAGCTCTTCTAAATGGTAACATATGATAAAACATGTGGAGCATTTTAGTGGTGGTTGGTATCTGTACATTGGTGTCTTTTGTGGTCTCTAAATGACCATCTGCAATTAGTTTATTAACCTCTTTACTGTAATACCATTTCAATTGCCCCGTGCTAGTTTTCTGCAACAAATAGCATTTGTCTTCTACACTCAATGCTGAAAGATTTTGAGGCTTTAAATAGTGATTTATTATTAGGTTTTTTTGATAGTTTGCCCATGAATACTTTATAGGCTTTTCATTAATAAAAAATATGCAAATGTCAAAAAGACAATTGGCAGGATGACATATGGTAGCAATTATAGTTATTGGAATAATAGGACCATGTTTTTTGTCATGGAATTTCTGTTCAATATTTTCAATTAGTAAAATTAACCATAACAGAAAATAACTTGAAGGATAGAGGTAAATTGTGTTCAATTGTCTTTTAGTTTTTTGCTGTGATTTTTCAAACTGATCAACAACCATGTTGCTAAACTCAAGTCTTATCATTTCAATTTGGTTTTCTATATCGCTGTTGCCTTTAGATAGGTTCTTGAGTCGCTTTCTGATTTTCATCGATTTGTAGAGATAATTCACATATATTGCCAAAGAGACCCCAATAATGCACAAAAGAACAACATACCGGTATAGCCAAGAGCACACCAGGCCGTAGTAGTATGGGGATACTGGTAATGAGATGATTGTCGCGTATGGTTTATATCCACCAAGTTTGGATGTGTGTGTTATTTGTCCTAATCCTTTGGTTTTGCTTATGGTTACGTCATGTGTACTGAAATCTGTAGAGGTGTCTATGTTGATGAATGCCAAAGATGAGGACAATAGTGAGTAAAAGATTGTGAATGCATATACATAGTATCTGAACATGTACAATCCACCTTCAAATATATGCATGTCCTTAGAGTATATTCCAAGTTTTGGTTTGAATATCAAAACTGCAAAATGCAAAGTTAAAAACAAAGCCATTGAATCACATGAAGTGATCATCATATGCGTTAAAAACCCCAAAACGTTGTAAGCGACAGGCATATCGTATATGTTATAGCTGCTCAACTGGAGAAATGAGTAGAGTGTATAAAATAAACACTTGAAAAAATCCAGCGTAAAAGTGATTGTTAGCAGAGTGTGCCTATATCGAAAGTGATTTCCATGAAGGTTCGTTATCAGTAATATATTAATCAGCCCACATATTATAGATGGAACACCTACACCCACGGCAATAATTTGTAAAGTCAAGGCCATGCTCTCTGTAAACGCACTAAATAAACCCGGGACGCCCAGTCCTAGATTTATTTCTGTAGTCTGCTGTTTATCTCTAATTTCCATCCGTGATCAAATTCTATATTTTAACAACTATGACTAAAGAATGAAAGGCTCTAAGTAGGTAGGTCTTTAATTTCTCTTGTTGATATTCGGGTGATCCAACCATGAGATTATGTTGCAAATTTGTTTAAATATATATCTGAAAAACACATTAAGTTTTTTTTTTTGAACGAAACGGTAGATATAGTCTCCAACATTTTACAATACGCTTACCTCAGTGATTTCATAGTTGAGATGAAGTCAGCTAGTGTGCCTGTAACAGGGATATGAGCAGATCCGTTTAAGCCGCTACTTTTTACCTGGATTTTAGGCTTTTAATTTTTTTTTAAGGGAGGCTCAAATATAAACACGGGGAAAAAATCACATAACCTGAATATCACTGAGTTTGGCCTTGATATTGCTAACAACTTATTGATTATGTACAATATAAATGAATAAATACTGAATTACAGCTTGATGAAAGTTATCTAAAATTGTAAGTTATATATATCTCATTTAAGATCAGCATTCGACATAAACGTATTTTCCTAAACAAATAGCAAAAGTTTTACAACTGTATGACACTCATCTATTTTTTAGCTGGCTTGGTTTTGTAACTCTTAATGTAGAAAGAGATAAATAAGAACAAGTAAGATGTTAAGATCAAGTAACCATAGGCAGCAGCGTCTTGGGTACCGTAACATGTACCTTTGTTAGGTAAGATGTTGTTGAAGTACTTGTGGGCGTAGAATGTGTAAGTGGCAAAGTAAACAAAGACCAAGTCAATAACAAATTGGATGATTTGGAATCTGGTGACCCAAGCCTTCCACCAAACTCTGATGCCACTGGCAGACAAGAAGTAGTAGAAGTACATGACAACATGGACCCATAAGTTCAAAGTGATAGGAACCCATTCAACAGATGTTCTACCCATCAATTGGGAGTAGCACAATAAGGCAGTGGCACCGTGGTGGTAGGTGTGTAAGAACAACAAGTTCTTTCTCTTTAAGATCAAAAAGACAGTGTCAAACAATTCCCAGTACTTGGTTAGGTAGTTCAAGTAGTATAGGGTGACCAAGTTTGGAGCAAATGCTTGTGGAGAGCAAATGGCATAGAACAACCCATGGTGGTAGACCAATGGGATGACTTGTTCAACAATCAACAACAACAAGGTTAGGGAGCCCAAGGTTAACAACAAGTTGTGCAATTGGAACAGTCTGGTTAGCTTCAATGGCTTGGCGTTGAATGATCTCAACAAAAATTGACCACCAAAGATGATGATGTAGTAAACAATGATGACACCGATGGCTTGGTAACCGTTGGCCATGAAGGTCTCATTGTGAACAAATTGGAAGTTGTCAGCCTTGTAGCCAGTGATGCTGTGGAAAACATGGTTGAACAAAGGCCATAGATGTAAACCGAATGGTCTGTCTATGCTAGGCTTTTGGATTGATATCAAATCAGATACACTTTTGATATTGGAAACAAACAAAGATTGATCTTGATTCATTTTTCTGCTCTTGATTTTTGCTTATCTTTGATATTCTTGGTTGCAGATAGTATTAAGTACTGTCTTTATTGACATGTTCAACATTAGCTTAGAGTTTAACACCAAAAAAAATAATAAACCTTCCACATCCTGAGGCGTTCCTTAAGCTGTAAACTTTTGAGAAAGTGAATTTGTTCCATGCGGGAAAAATTTTTTTTTTCACTGTTTTGGTTGTGTTCCTAGCAATTTCCTATTCCAGATGAAGAAAGCGTTACGTGGAAAAAACCCTTCTAGCATTAAAATTATCATTAAAAATATGGTACTTATATAAACTTGATGCTTGCCACTACATCGTATCCTCTATCATCTTCATACGCATACAGTATCTCGTTGTCTGCATTCTTCTTGTCCTTGTTTATGTCCAAGTTCTTGTCCTTGTTCACCTTCAGCAGCCTTATCTTCTCAGCAATGATACATCTGATCAACTCCCCAGTCTCCACATATCTTATCTCAATGAAGTTTGTGTTGAAAGCCAGGATGTAAGGATAGTACAAGCAGAAGTGCTGTGGAATACCTTCCCAGTAGATAATGTTTGAGTCCTTCTTTCTCCATCCCTGCGAGTTCACAAAGAACGACAGCTCCTGGTAGTTCAACAGGAAATTGTTTCCGATCCTGTATATCTCCATCGGTCTTAGATACCCGTTGTTTGAGTTGCTTGATGTGTTCACGGCATTCATGTTGGAGGTGTCGCTGTTTGTTGTGGTGATGCTTCCATTGTCAAGAACGATTGTTGTTGTTCCGATACCATTGTTGTTCATTTGCTTGATGGCAAACTCCAGTGATGTATCAGCTGGATCCAATAACGGTTCATGTGCGTTTTGTGTGACAGACACAATTTGGAAGCCCTTTTTGCAACCTATACACAAATTGTTCTTCAGGAATGATATCGATATAGGCTCACTGTCAAATGTCACCGAAGTGAAGTGCAACTTGTTCTTGACATTGTCCAAGTTCATCAAGTTGCTCAATTCAAAGAACTTGATGATGCTTCCTGTTATTGTTACGATCAAGTCCTTGTTGGCACATTTTCCTATTTTGAACAACGTACAGTTGGTCAACAGCTCCTTACTGTTTTGTTTCAAGTATTCAAATGTATTCTTTTGGCCTATGATGTCATTCAGAACCATCATTTTAACATAGTAAAGTTTCTTGTCTATCAAAAGCAGCAGTATTTGCAAGTCCTCCACAACAGCTATTTGCTGAATTTTGTTATTAAAGTTGTTCACTAGCTTTAAAGGAGGTGATAGAACAAATTGCTTGGAGTTGATGATTGGCTTTTCAATCATTGTACACATTGATATGCCCTGATTCGTTAGTACTAAGTTTTTCTTCCCATTGTCGAAGCTCTCCAAAGATATTATCTTGTTGTTGTTGTCAAACACCTTTTCACTCAGCTTGTACAGATTGAATATGTTGTAGTTCTGTATCAATCTCATTTGCTCTTGCTTTATCTTGTCCATCAGTGTGGTGATTGCAGCTATCTGTCCCCCATAAAGAGTGATTTGATATCTCTGCTTGGCTCCATAGTACAAAAACGTAATTGCCAGAGAGTTATGGTTCAAAGATGCTGCTTTTGATGGTTGAGCCATGTCCTTGATAGAATTTGAGGACTGTCTTCTGTATGAACTTGGACTTGAAATGTCCTCCTCTTCCAATGTCTTGATTGTGTTGGTTATTCCTGAATTAAAGCTGAAGTTGTCGTTTTTCTTCAAACTTGTAAGTCCAGTTGAGTCCGAGGAGTCCAAAACTGTACCTGAACAGCCTAAATTATATCCAATGTACTTTCTCAAAGATGTGTTCATATCCTCGCCTGAAATCACAAACAATAATGGCAGAGGTATTGGTCTTTGGAAGACCTTGTGTTGATTCCACTTGTTGACTGCCTTTGACTTCAAAAACAATAATACATTGTCTAACAAGTAAAATTGAATGTCACCCACATTGTTGAAATTCTGAGCAATGTTTGTGGAACTTGAACTCAATGTGTTCATTTTGTTTCTGAATAAACTACCCTCGTGTCTGATTCTTCTCTTTTCATCATTCAAACCAATGTTGATAAACTCGTTCTTGAACAAAATCTTTTGCTTCAGCAAAATGACATCGTGTCTGTCCTGGGCAGCACCTGAGGCCTTATCAATTCTTTTCATCAATGAGTTCAATTGATCTAAGCATTTATTCAAAGTTTCATAGTCCTTTGTTTCACTGTTAGTGTTTTTGATAATTTCCTTCACCAGCAAGACATATCTACCAGGTCTTGAAACACCCTGTGACAAAAAGGAGTCTATACCGTGTCTTAGCTTACTGTTCATCAAGTCCTCATCAAATCTAGAGAAATATGGGTTGACTTGTCTTTGGGTTTCCATCAAATACTTGGCATACGGTCTTGAGGCGATGTAAAAGACAAAGGGTTCAAAGAATGGAATCCATTTCAAAAGAACATCACCTATCCCGCTGATCAGATAGTTCTGAGTGTACATGGTATCGATTCTGTCTTTCAAAGAATCCAAAAACCTTTTGTTTACTGAGTAAATATCATTGACATGCGCAAACACGTGTTTGATAAAGTTTTTTCTAATATCCTGAGGGATGATATTTGTTTCGGCCAATGTCTTGATGATGGAATCTCTGATCGTTTCTAGGGATTTCACAAAGTTCTTTTCAGTCACATAAACCTCATATATGGCTTCTTGTCTTTTCAATTCTTTGCTCGAAATGGAAGTCAATATTGATTCTGGAACTGAGGAGGACCAAAGAGTCTTTTCCTCATGGTTGTGGTTATAGTTCTGGTTGATGTTGTTTATTATGTTATTCTGTTTGAATATCATGGAAGGCTTGGCAGAAATCGGTGTGTTGGTGTTACTGCTCTTTCTATCATGTAACTTTTTGATACTTGCCTTTGATCTAAGCAGTCTTTTGTTAGGGCATGATAAAGAGTAACAAGGCTTGTCTCTTGTACAAGTTGGAGAGTAACATTTAGTTAAAATAATGAAAACCCCATTGACCCTCTGTGATGTGTTTATTGTGTATAGATCATGATGATTGTCTCTAAACTTTTGATTTGTTGCGACATCTATAATGATATTTTGCTGTTGTAAAGATCTAGCATAGATGGTGGCTAAGGCTCTGTCATTGGTTTTAATAACCTTCATTAAATAATCTACAATTTGATAGCCATAACAAGAGTTATTAAGAGGCTTGTTCAATTTTGGATGTATGTTGGTGTTTAGCGGAAGTACCTTCAGTAAAATATTTGCCACTTTGGACAAGTATTGAGGGTTATGGGTTGACATTTTCTTTTGACTGGAACTTTGAGATGATATAGATGAGATTCTTGAGGAATGCTTCTTTATATTGGTGTTAACAACGATGCTGGGCTTCTTTGAAAGACTCTGTTGTTTATTGATATCATTTTTGTTATAAATACAGCTATATTTATCAAGATCACTTTTCAATTCTTTGATAGTGGTCGAGATAAACGCATCATGATTGCTTATAAGATCATGAAACTCTATATTGTTTGCACTGTTACTGTCATTTGATATTCTTTGATTGTTGAATATATCATTGAATAATAAATGTCTAGGACTGTCATTCATTTTTTTTATTTGTTTATATTTGGAATGATATGTATTTGTTTATATGAGTATTGAATAATAATTGTACTTATATGTGGACAAACAGTTGTTGGTATATTATATAAATAATACTTTTTTTAAATATATAATTTCATTGAATAAAATCAAAATTTTAAGCTAGAGAGAAGATGTATCAAATCAAATAATTTTTACTTAGAACATTTTGCAAGTTGATTGTATTATTTTTGAAAAAAAAAAAAG
>ERZ794949.154-NODE-154-length-26669-cov-180.505073_pt1 | contig 26669 bp, 10 predicted proteins | sample MGYA00511363_ERZ794949 | MGnify/ENA primary metagenome ERZ794949 (study PRJEB30137, sample SAMN04331402) | food metagenome | isolation source: T1 must sample point D1 replicate B | place: Australia: South Australia ...
CAAGGCTAGTCAGGGGTTTGAAACCTCAGCAAAGATCAAGGATACAAGGTTTACTTGAATGATTTAAAAAAAATTCCAAGTCTTATATATAATCGTCTCTATTCGTCTTGCTTTATAGCATCGCCTATAACATCATTCAATAGAGAATTCAACTTTAAGTTTTCAGTATTTTCTTTGCCATCAGCTTCAGTTTCCTTAGAAATATGAGAATCTAGTTGTAATTTGTTTTGTGCTAATTTGTTTATTTGTTCTTCAATAGTTCCGTTGGATATTAATGTGTACACATTTACTTCTTTTGTTTGACCGACTCTATGGGCTCTGTCCATAGCTTGGGCATCATCATGTGGATTGAAGGACTGATCAAATATCAAAACGTTGTTAGCAGCAACTAAATTAATACCAAACCCACCAGCTTTCGTAGACAAAATAAACACTTTGATCTCTTCATCTTTGTAGAACTCATCAATCAAAGTTTGTCTTTCATTTACTGATGTAGATCCGTCTAATCTTAAAAATTTAAATCCATGTAATTTCAAAACATAACCTATAACATCTAATACTTGTGTAAACATAGAGAAAATTAACAACTTTTCACCTTTTTTAACAACAATATCCTTTAATAACTTTAACATGATCTTGATCTTTCCACTGTTTTCCATCAAATCGTCATTATCAATCTCGTATTTCTTTAAAGTTTTTGGGAACTCCCTACAAAGGCTATTCAATTCTATATCTGACATAAACTCCATATCCTCTTGTATGTATTTCTTGTTACCATCTTTTCTATAATAAGGCTCCTTTAAAATATCTGTACTCATCTTGTCTATAATCTCATCGGTGAATACATTTCTGGACAAACCTGGATGTATCGCTAGCTTTCTCAAATGCATGATCCAATTCTGTCTAGATTTGCTAGAACCAGTTAGTTGTTTGTTTTCCAACATTTCTTTCATTTTCTTGTCATACATTTTTTTTTGCTCAGAAGTAGTGTTACAGTGAACTACTGTAATATGTTTAGCAGGTAAATGCTTCAAAACTTGTTGTTTTCTTCTTCTTAAAATAAAAGGCTTCATTAACTTTTTAGCTCTTTGTAGTGCTTCTTGAGCTAGCAAAGGATTGTAATCACTGTTGTTCTTAGTAGTGGCCTTTTGCTTAAAAACATTTATTAAAGCTTCCTGTTGTTCATAAAACAATGAAGGCATAATAAAGTTCAATAGAGAAATCAATTCTCTCAAATTGTTTTGTAATGGTGTACCGGTTAACAAAACTCTAAAGTTGGCTTTAATTCTAATCAACTTGTTAAATCTTTCACTCATTGAGTTTTTTAACATATGGCCTTCATCAAAAACAACACAATTAAACCCTCTTTTTGCTAAAAATTGATGATCTGGTTTGGATCCTGCTGCTAAGTTATAAGTGGTTACCAAAACGTCATACGTAGATGTATCGTCTAAAGTATATCTCAATTCTTCTCTTTCTGACTGTGAACCGTAGTAAGGCACAACTCTGATTTTAGGACAGAATTTTTCAAATTCTCTAAGCCAGTTTTCTAAGGTTGATGAAGGAACAACAATCAAATGAGGACCATCCTCTTTCTTTTCCAATAAATGAGCCAAAAAAGAAATAACTTGACAACTTTTACCTAGCCCCATTTCATCACCTAAAATACAAGACAACCCATTTATGTAAAGTAAGTACATCCAATTTATACCTGACAACTGGTAGTCTTTCAAAGAAATTTTTCTGCTTAGATACTTTGGTGGCTTATTAAAGAATTCTGTAGATGTGGCACCAACGCTAAGATCTAAAAGAGGATGCTTTTTGATCTTTTGTGAATTAGTTTCTTTTTTTGGACTTGACTTTGCAGGAGAAACATCAATGACCATCTTCTTTTTTTTCACAGCAATCATATCATCATCATCTTCGTCATATTCAGAATATTCACCGGCATCAAATTCATCACTGTCATTTTCTGGATCACTACTTATTTCTTCCTCAGGATCAAATCCTTCAGATTCAGGCTCAGACACAATAATTTCAGCAGGTGATTCAATCGCCTCTTCTTTATCTTCTTCAGAATCTAAACCAAGATCAGATGGTGCTATTTCATCGACATCATTTTGTTTATCAACAACTAAGAAATCCATTCCTATATCTTCATCTTCATTTTTATCTTTGGCATTTTCATCACCTTTGGTAACACCCCATTTCTCTATTTCTTTAGAAATAGCTGCACCGTAGTTGTTACATTTTTTGATAAGAGATTCAATGGCTCCATATCCTTGTAAGGTTTTTGTAGCTTTTTCAAAAATTCTTTCACCATCTGGTTTAGCATTTTTCCTTTTCTTTTTAGCAGGCTGATCATCCGTACTTTCATAAGGGAATTCCATTTGTAAAAAGCCATTAAAATCAGAAAACGGTCTTAAAGATATTATCTTTTGAGCTTGTTCAATAGGAACGTCTGCTAAATCGGCTATATCGTTTTCAGCAGATTCGTTGATAAAAGTCATAAAATCCTTTCTTTGTTGTTCTTTCTTGGATACTTTTTCAACATGAACGTAGTCATCTACATGGCCCATGACATCGTCATCTGATGAAAAGCCCTCATCGGTTTCCGCCTCTTCTTCTTCAGAACTTGAAGCTTCCAGCCTTTTTAATTTTGATTTAATTACAGGCTTTTCTGTTAAACTTGAAACTTTAAACTTCATAAACGGAGAAGGTTTATTAATGTTGTTCCTGATATCATTAACTTCGGGATTTGACTGTGGCTTGATAGCTCTATTCTTATATTTCTGAAAAATACTACTACTTTTCATATTAAATATTGGTGGATTTGAAAAACCTGATGAAGCTTTTTTCATTGTCAATGGCGTGGTGATCTTCTTAGATGGACTGGTTAACCCCTTTGTGTCCCAAGGCAAATCAGATATGTTAATTTTGTTCATTTTGTCTCCTTTCAAAAGAGTCAACAAATGTTGCTGAGTCTTTTCATTATTCCAACTGTTTTTTTCACATACAAGTCTTATCAAATCCATGTCTAATCTCGGAAAAGATTGAAATATCTTATTGATTCTTAGATACTTTTGTCTTTCACTGATCTCAACTTTGGTAGGAGAAGCTTCGCTTTTGATTATAGACGAATCATTCATGTTTTCAGATATAAATATGTGTGATTATAACCAAAAAAGTGTACTAAAACCTCAATGTGTTCTTTCTTTTTTATTTTTGGGCTTGGATCTGTATTTTTTTAAAGTGAGAAGAGCTCATATACAAGCTTTAAAACCAAACAATTTTAAAAAAAAATATATATATATATTTGAAAATACTTCGACACCAGCTGAAAAATGAAAACACTATATTTCACGTATATTTTTCACGCGTAGTATTACGACCTTAAAAAAGTAGAATGCTTGTTCGTTAAATAAATCGAGACATTCAAGAGGAATAATACTGTTGGTTAGGAACCAAAGAAGAAGAAAGACAAAGAAGTTATCAACTAATAACAAGAAATGACAACTGAAAACTGGCAACTTTTTTCTTTGGGATCAAACGGGAGTGGTCAGCTTAGGCATTTCTGATCTGGAAGATAGAGATGTTTGTATAAAAAGTTTGTCACTAAACAAGATTATGGAATCATTACAAAGTCTGGGTAAAATTAAGTTTGTTTCAAAAGACAGTTCTAAATTTGATTTTGAAATCAAAGAGTTGAAATGTGGGGGTAACCACACTCTTGTTCTTCTGAAAAATGGATTATTGTTTGGGGCCGGTGACTTAAAAGAACTACGTAATGACGATTATACAATCACTGATCATTGGGTTCTTTTGAATAATGAAATTCACAATAAAATAGAAGCAGAGCATGGTGAGAGTGTCTTGGAAAATTACAAAATTGAAACTATATCCACATGCTGGGATTCATCTTTCGTAGCTTTGAAATCAGATAATGATACGTCACCTGGTTTGATTTTATCATTTGGCCAACAGTCAAAAGGTGAACTAGGTAGAAAAGACACATTCGAGGGGTGCACAATTTTGAGAGTCAATAACAGTACTGAACTAACATTGCATTCATGCTTGTATACGACTATATTGGTTGTCAAATATGATAATAACAAAAAACATGTTTTTGGATGGGGTTTTAATAACAAAGGTCAACTAAAGGATGTCGAAAAAAAAACAGACAAGAAAATAGAGAACCCCATTTTGGTAAAAGAATATAACGGTAACAATAGTATCAAGTGTCACATAGGGAAGGATTTCGTTGTTTTTTGTGACTATAACAATAACCAAATAGAAATAAGAGGTAATAATACTATAGTGAAATCTTTTTTGGAAACAAAATTAATGCTGAATGACATTAACCACGTTGATTCGATGTGGTCGTCTGTACATTTTAATAAAGATGGAGTCATTTTAGGTATTGGTAATAACCAGTTGGGTCAACTAAGCATGAACAATAAAACGCTACCAAAAGCAAAATTCTTAAAATGTGGTAGTGAACATATGATATATGTTTCACAGGAAGAACCAAAACTGGTAAAAAGTTGGGGATGGGGAGAACACGGTAACTGTGGGATTTTTACTGGTGATAAAGACAAGAATGCCCAGTTGGTGTTCTATGAACCTAATGTCATATACGAAGGAAAGCCTGATGAAGAAATCATCAATATCTACGGAGGTTGTGCAACAACATTTATACTAACAAAGTAATTATACCTTTTTAAAAAAATAAATGGCAAACACATAAGTATTTTTATTTTAAGAAATGTAAAGAAGTGTTTCTTGCTCTCTATATCATCGCACAAATTTTATTGATACTGTCGTAAAGAGTAATATGTATACCTTCTAAGAGTTGATCTAGGATGTCATAAAAATACCAGCAATTCATATGTGTAATATTTCAAAAGAAATCATATGAATCTATGTCAAAAAAACCAAATACATATAAAATGTAAGTTTAATTGTTATATTTTTAAATTCTCCATGGTTATTCTTTTATAAGTATTTCACTAAAAAACTTAGCCATATTAACAGTGTAAATGTATTAATCGTTATAAAAAAAATCATGTATTTAATATAAATATATATCACTGTCTATAATTACTTAAATAGGAAAGAAAATTTTGTATATGCTTATGGAAGTATCAAAAAAAAAAAAAAAAGAAAGAAATCAGAGTTTATATCACGTGTCGCGTATTTCGGATATAAGCACTATCTCCGATTGTTATCTATATTTTAATTATAGTTACCCGCTTTCAATGCGGATATAAAATAACTTCCCTATTAGGACTTTCCTAATTTTCGTGTGGTTGTTTTTCTTAGAGAAAATTTTTCATAACCCACCCATTATCTTTCTGGTTATATTATAAGTAATAGGAGATACCTATACAACTTTATAAAATAATCACCCTCCCCCAAGTCATTTATTACCAAATTGAATTAATAATTGAAAACACCAATTAACAATTAGAAAAGAAGATAAGTCATTAGTGATTATAGGGATATAATAAGGATAAATAAAATGAACAATTATTTAAATCCTATGATGCAACATCAGCAGCAAATGTTGAACCAACAACAGCCGATGTTTCCACAGAAAAACTTTCAAATGGGAATGAATAATCAGCAACAAGGAATGATGCCACCTGGTATTGGTATGCCACAACAACAGATGTTTAACGGAAAGGTTAACCAACCTATGCAACAACATATGTACAATGGAATAAATCAACAGCAAGTTGCACCAAGTCCAATGGTCAATCAAGGAAACCAAATGATGAATCAGCAACCAATGAACTATAATGCTATGAGTCAAAGGCCTACAGCCAATAATCCAGAATACCATCCAGTTTTAATGAATCCTAACTTAAAAAACCACAAAGGATGGGAGCTGCAAATGTTTTTGGCTACTTTGAGTAGAACCTTCATGGGCAGTGAAGGTACTGCTTATGCCATTCAATCAGTTGTTGATATTACTCCTCAACAGCTTGGAGGAACTAATGTTTCTTCCTTACAGAATGAATTGAGTAATACTTTAGTGAATGCAACAAAAGCATCTTTGATTGAATTAGCCAACTCCACTATCCAACAACCTCAAGATGAATCTTCAGGGTTTATGTCTCCACAAGTAAATCAAACTGAAATGGCAACCTCTTCCAACATTTTAATGCAACACAAAAAATTGACACAATACAACATAGATGATGAAGACGATGAAAGTTTACCCAAAAAAATTATCATGGATGAAGAAGTTGATAATCAAGACCATTTATGGCATGTTTTGGATTTATCCAACATTTCCTTATCTATAGTCAATGACAGATTAATGAACTTTGAGTTTTTGAATAGATTATACCTTAATGGTACAGGAATAAAGAAAATACCGAAATCCATAAAGAGACTAACCAACTTGAGAATTTTAGATTTATCTGACAATCAGTTGACTGAACTGCCTAAAGAAATTGGTTTCTTGCATAACTTGAAATACTTTTACGTGTTTGATAATCATATCAAGACTTTTCCATGGGAGTTTGGATTTTTGATTAGTTTGCAATTTTTAGGATTTGAAGGAAATCCTATAGACAACAAATTATTACAAATATACCTGGAAAAAAACATAACTGGATTATTATTTTACTTAAGAGATAACAGACCAGAAATAGAGTTGAAGGAGCAAAGACAATTCCTGGAATTGGATACTCAAGGAGAATTTACTGGAACTAAGACAAATACTCTTGAAGAATTGAACAATTCCATTGCTACCATAAAAACTAGATCATTCACTTTGTTGTCTTACAATACTTTATGCCAACATTACGCTACTCCAAAGATGTATAAATATACTACTAAACATGATTTGATGTGGTCCCATAGATTAGATGTATTGAAAAATCAAATTGAAGCTTATCAAACTGATATCATTTGTTTACAAGAAGTTGAAGCCAAAACATACGAAGATGTTTGGGAGCCGTTACTAGAATCTAAAGGTTACAAGGGGATATTCTTTGCTAAAGGAAGAGCTAGAACTAGCGCTCAAAAAGATGCCAAAAAAGTCGATGGTTGTTGTGTATTCTATAAAGTTGATGAATTTGAATTATTATACCATAAAGAATGTGAATTCTCTGCTATATGGATGCAAAATCCTAATTTCTCAAAAACTGAAGATTTTTTCAGTAGAGCTATTTCAAAAGATAATGTTGTAATTTATACTCATTTCTTGCATAAAAAAACAAATAGAAGAGTTTGGGTATGTACAACCCATTTACATTGGGATCCTAAGTTTAATGATGTCAAGGCATTCCAAGTAGGTGTATTGCTGCATCACTTGAATACTTTAATAGAGTCGAAGCCTTATGAAGGTAAATATAGCAATCAAGAAGCTTCCGTAGTGGTATGTGGTGATTTCAATTCCCAAAGAAATTCAGCAGTTTACGAGATGTTCCATGAAGGTTCAGTAAGTAATGAACATTTGGATGTCAAGAATAGAGATTATGGTTATTTAACTGAAACTAACTTCAAACATTACTTCAATTTCAAATCTGCATATGAGGATATCGGAGAATTAAGATTTACTAATTATACTCCTTCATTTGTAGATGTTATTGATTACATATGGTACTCACCAAATACTATGAGAGTTAGAGGTTTGCTAGGTGACATTGATGAAGAATATACAAACAACTTTATCGGGTTCCCTAATGATAAGTTCCCTAGTGATCATATTCCGTTGTTGAGTAAGTTTGAATTCTGTTAGGGCTATATATTTTGTTGTAACGATAAGTTTAAAAAGCTTATAAAATATCATTTTTAAAACAATCTTAAACCCCGATAATCAGCATTATATGCGTTTATCAATTATTCATCAAGACCTATTTTCGCCTTATAGAAGTTCCGTTATTTATACCTAATTTCTTACAGCGCTTTTTTTCCAATATTTTGGGCTTTTTTTCGATATTCAGCTAGTGAAAGCCTGATTTAAGCAACAATCAGCTGAGGATTCATATCCAAAACCAACCAAAATCTTTCTTTTTCTTTCAAAAATGATATCTAAATTCAAAGATATCAGGTACTCTACCTTTGTTTTATTGGGTATAGTTCAATTATATCCCTGGAACTCCATGTTGTCTTTGACTCAATTCATGACTCATGATGTATTCAAAGATACTACAGTCTATGCGAAAACTTATGCATCTACAATGATGAGTGTCAGTACTATTACATCAGTGATAGTGAACTATTTCTTATCAAAAAAGCAGTTTGGCTTTACAGGTAGAATCACCAAAGGTATTATATGGCAACTGATTGTATTCATATCATTGACTGTACTTATCTGCATTGTCAGCTCTTTAAAGATGGGGTTCACATATTTTGTCATCAATTTTTTGACTTTTGTATCGAGTTTTGGTACTTCGGCATTGCAAAATGGTACAATGGCATGGTCTAACATCTACGGATCAGAAGTCTATTCACAAGCTGTGATGTTTGGTCAAGCTGTAGCCGGAGTTGTGCCTTCATTACTATTATTTGCTTTGAGCTTTGTGAATGTTAAGAGTGTCATAATGGATGACGAAAATAACGTAGATTACGACAATGAAGCAACATCTAAAGCAGGTGTCATACTGTATTTCATATCAACAATTTTACTGTGTCTATTTGCCCTGATAGTATTCAAAATTAGCAAGATAGGTAGAGACAAAGAGATAGGAACTACAGATGAAACTAGACTTTTGGAACAAGGTACTTCAGCAGGCTCTGATACCAACAAGGTTTTTGATAGTGAAAATCATCATATGACAAGTTTGGGTGACAATCAGGACGACAATTCTGTTAAGAAAAACATCCCCTTATTGGAATTGTACAAAAAGGTTAAGTATAATGTATTGTCCATTTTTACATGTTTTGTAGTAACTTTGTTGTTCCCTGTTTTTGCAGGAAACACATATGTCTCAGGTTTACCAATGAACAACTCACAATTTATACCATTAGCATTTTTAGTATGGAATATTGGTGATTTATATGGGAGATACATAGCTAAGCCGGATAACTTCATCACAAAGCCGTTTTTTAAAAACAATTCTGTAGAAAATGATCAATCCAAAAAAAAATTGTTGTTTTACAGTGTTTTAAGAACTCTAAACGTTCCTTTATTCTTTACATGTAATATTTTAAACTCAAAGGCTGAAGGCGGCTTTTTCATAGATTTTTGGTATTTGTTCTTACAATTCTTCTTTGGTTTGACTAATGGACATTGTATAGCAATCAGTTTTATGACTATGGGCGATAACCTGGAAAACGAGGACGACAATTTCAAAGCTTCTGTAGGTGGGTTCTCTTTGATATTTGTATCTGCTGGTTTAACTGTAGGCAGCTTGATAAGCTACATTGGTGTATTCATTATAGATCTAGTATATGGGAAGTGATTTCAATTACCCTGCCATCATATAGTATTTCCTAAATGAGCGATTATTTATTTGTTTATATTCCCTTTTAGTACACCTGAAAATTTTTCACTCCCTCACATACCGCTTAGCCTGGCTAAAAAGAACACGTAAAGCACCCTGTATTTTTTTTTTTTGTTTTAATTGAATAATTTGTTTATTTAAATATTTAAAAAATATGTCATATTGAAAATTGACACCATAAACACACCCCCAAACAAAGAGAAAAATATACAATAAATCTTAAAGTTTATCAGAAAGCAAAATATCTTTAGCATTTTCTTTTTAGCTCTATTTTGTTCACTTTAATTGGTTTTATTTGCTATTATTAGTCTCTAATTACCAAGTTCTTTTCTAAGTTTTTGTTTTTCTTTTTTTTTCTTTGTTCAAAAGAGAGAAACTAAACCTAATTTATACCTATAATTAATTTTTAGTTCGTTATGTCTACAGAAAAACTGATTCATAATTCTTCTGATGAAGAAGATAATTTAATATCTAACAAAGAAACAAAAAAAGATATTGAAAGTTTCAACAAGCTTATGGATAAATTGACAGATGATAAAGATTCAAACCCTTTATTGCCTACCAAAACTACTGTAGAAGCTTCCAATGAAAAAGTAGATGAAGTTGCTCAATCAGGTTACACTTTAGAAAGCATTTTATTTCCTTTGATTTTAACCATTCTATCCTTTGTTGTGAGAATGTACAAAATCGGTATTGCTGATAGAGTTGTCTGGGATGAAGCTCATTTTGGTAAATTTGGTTCATACTACTTAAGACATGAATTTTACCATGATGTCCATCCTCCATTGGGTAAGATGTTAGTTGGTTTAAGTGGTTATTTGGCCGGTTACTCAGGCTACTGGGATTTCCCAAGTGGTGAAAAATACCCTGAAGATTTAGACTATGTCAAAATGAGATTATTCCAAGCTACTTTTTCTGCTTTGTGTACTCCTATTGCTTATTATACTGGTAAAGCCATAGGTTTATCTATTCCATCCACCTGGTTATTGACTATTTTGGTTTGTTTTGAAAACTCTTATGCTACTTTAGGTAGATTCATCTTGTTGGATTCCATGTTGTTATTCTTTACTGTTGCTTCATTCTTGTGTTTTGTCAAATTCCACAACCAAAGAAATCAACCTTTCTCCGCTAAATGGTGGAAATGGATCTTTTTAACTGGTTTAACTTTGGGTTGTACCATTTCTGTTAAGATGGTTGGTTTATTCATTATCACATTGGTTGGAATTTACACTGTTATTGATTTATGGACCTTGTTTGGTGACAAGAGTGTCAAGTGGTCTACTTACATTTTCCATTGGGTTGCAAGAATTTTAGCTTTAATTGTTGTTCCATTCTCAGTATTCTTAGTTTCATTCAAAATCCACTTTGATTTATTATCAGGAACCGGTCCAGGCGATGCTAATATGCCATCCTTATTCCAAGCCTCTTTAACTAACAGTACCGTTGGTGTTGGTCCAAGAGATATTGCTATTGGTTCATCTGTCATTACTATCAAAAATCAAGCCTTGGGTGGTACTTTATTACATTCCCATGTTCAAACTTATCCAGATGGTTCTAAACAACAACAAGTTACTGGATATGGCCACAAGGATTCCAACAATGATTGGGTTTTGCAAAGAAAGAGAGGTGATGATGCTTGGAACTCTACTGTTGATGGAATTGAATATATTGTTGAAGGTGAAGAATATAGATTAGTTCACGTATTAACTGGTAGAAACTTACATACTCATCCAATTCCAGCTCCGGTCACCTCAAGTTACTTTGAAGTATCTGGTTACGGTGATGATATAGTTGGTGATCCAAAGGATAACTGGGTTTTGGAATTTGCTTCTCAAGCTGGTGATGAAGATGAAGACAAATTGCACTTATTAACTACTGCTTTCAGAATCAAGAACCCAGAAATGAACTGTTACTTAGGCCAAACAGGTAAGATCTTACCTCAATGGGGTTTCAGACAATTGGAAATGGCTTGTATCAAGGATCCATTCTTGAGAGACAAGAGAATCTGGTGGAACATTGAAACTCATGAAAATGAACTATTACCAACTGCCGAAAACTTTACCTATCCAAAACCAAACTTTTTCAAGTCATTTGTTCATTTGAACTTAGCCATGATGGCTACCAACAATGCCTTGATCCCAGATCCTGAAAAGGATGATCAATTAGCTTCAAGCTTTTGGGAATGGCCAACTTTACACGTTGGTATCAGAATGTGTGGTTGGGATGATGATAAAGCCAAATACTTTATGTTAGGTTCTCCAGCTTCTACTTGGTTGTCAACCATTGGTGTTTTCGGTTTTATGTTATTATTTGTTGTTTACACCATTAGATGGATCAGACAATTTGTTGATTTTGCTGATGAAAAGAAGTTCAATTCTTTCTTAATGGGTGGTTTCTATCCAATTTTAGGTTGGGGTTTACATTACATGCCATTTGTCATTATGGGAAGAGTCACTTATGTTCACCATTACGTACCTGCTTTGTACTTTGCCTTAATCATATTAGCTTACTGGTTTGATTGGTTTACTGCCAATATGATTAAATCATCTAAAGGCAAATTGTTGTCCAATTTAATATATTTAACATACTACGTTGTTGTTATTGGAGGTTTCCTATATTTCGCTCCAATATCTTTTGGTATGGAAAAGCCATCTTCTGAATACCAATACTTAAACTGGTTATCTACATGGAAAATTGCTTAATTACAGATGCTTATATATTACAATATTGTTGTTGTTTTTTTTTTAAAAAAATAAAAAAATTAATAAATAAAAGTGGTGTCACTTTAACTTAAATGCTTTAATACTAGATTATATTTATGAAGTAGTGATGTATCAGTACATTATAGTATATTTTAAACATATACTTATTGGCAGCTTAATTCAATCAAATCTTATTTGCTAATTCTAGAGCAACAAAAAAATAAGACTCATGTATATTTAAAAAGTATGGAATTGAGCTGATGATGGGTTTGGAGACAATAGCATATCAGTGCCTTCAACATTTCCGTAAATACTTTCTACAGGATATATCTCATTTTTGTTTTCATCTTCATCAAGAACAATATCATCATCAACATCCAACAAATCATAATCAATGTCTTCTACAGTTTGCTTGATTAGTACTGGATTCTTGTTTTTAGCATTATAAGTTTGTGAGTAAGAAGGCGGATTCATAAACTTTATGTCATCGTAAAAAGGAGGAACTTCATCATCCCAAGGAATACCCATGCCTGATCTTTCAGAAAAGTTTAATCTAAATTGCATTCTTAAAATTCTGGCAGCACCTGTTGGAACATTTATTGTATTAGCTTTACTGTTTGAGCCACTTATTATTGGTGTTCCATTTTGATTTTGAATGATCTCTTCAGCTATAACAATTTCCAAAGAAAGAATATGGGAAACGTATAGTCCCAAAATGGGATCTTCAATATCGCAAACCATTTTTACATTTCTATTGTCAACATAATTTCGGTATTTAATCAAATCCTGAGGATATTGAGTAGATGCGTTTTTCTTAATGGCAAAAATACCAGAATTTAAAGACATACAATTGATATCAGTAATTAGCTCGATTGCACCGCAAGAGTTGTTATTTTTATTGTTTACAGGGGTATCAAAATCAGATTTCCAACCATTTTTTAAAGTCTTTTGGGTCAGTATACGAATTTCTTCGGTGTATAAAGAACAGTTACTATTTTTTTCTTGTTGAATTTGCCAGTTTCTTTGTTGATTTTGATGATTTATAATAAGCTGTCTCATTTGGTAGTCATTTGGATGAATAAGACCACCAAAGTCAGTATTTGGGTCTAAATTAGGAAGCAAAGGAAAATTAGGAGTAGAATAAAGATTGTTGAACGAATCAGCCGGAACACTTGAATAATTTTGAACTTGTTCTTCATTAGTATCTTCGCTTTGCGTAGCCTCTGCATTAGGTTGACTGAATAAATCGTCTAATAAATTTTCATCAATGATAATATCATTAATGACAGAATTTCCATTGTTGTTCTTTTTCAGCATTTGTTGTTGTTGCTTTCTTTGATTCATAATTCTCATCTGTCTTGGGTTATTACTATTTAAAGCAGAATTTTCATTTTTTATCTTTACTCTTTGTTGGTCTTCTAATGCCTTCAACTCTTTAAAATGATTTTGACATGCAGATTTTCTAATTTTGATTCTTTCTTCTATTTTATAATTAATTTTTCTCATTCTCCATCTTTTGTTACCATTTGCTACACCCTCCAGTCTAATACTTAAAGGAAAGATTGATTTTGGATATATTATATTTGGAAAGTTACAAGATGCGGATATGGTTGTAGGCGGAAAGATTCTATTGCTGTTTTTATCGATACCACGTAAAATAGCATGAGTTATTTGTATAGGAAGAGTTAATGTTACCTTGGTATCTTTGCCTTTCTGTTTATATGTCAATTCGACGACTAAAAGATAATTTATAATTGTATTATTAATTTTTGTTGATTGAGGTAGTTTTCCACTCAACAGTTTAGAAAATGGATATGAGTATAAACCTTTGGGAGTGACAGTGTCATTGTTCTCTAAAAATGACCAATTAAATAAAGTTAAAGACTTATTTCTACAATCATGGCAGTCATTGAATGAATGAGGTTGGTTATATTTTATATTCTGAACAAATGACATGTTGATATTGGTGATATTTATATTATTTATAACATTTATTACTAAAATACCGCTCAGTAAGGAGCCCGTGGAATTTATTGTAGTACCGTACAAAGTACAAGGTGGTGATTCAATATTTATATCTAAAGTGACATTTTTATCTGTCTTGACAGGCACAGTAGACTCTGCATTAGTATTGCTTTTGCTATTTTTTAATTTAGAGCTACTGCTACTGCTAGTAAGCTTTAACTTATGAAAATTCATTCTCGAGGTGATATTGAACTTTCCAAAATATAACTGTAAAAAAAATTATAGTAAAATTACCTGTAATAGTTTTATGTAGGGGCTCTTATATGGGGTATCTCTATATAAAAAAAGAGGTATTGATAGATATTGCACAGAACAAGCTGAAACATAACATATAACCGAAAAGGGTAAAATGCCTACGCTGATCGCCGTTACACGTGACTAATACAAGATCACGTTTTTTTGAAAGGGTTTCGTTTTTTTTTTTTTTTTTTGAAATTTTAATATCACATTTTAAAAAACTAAAAGAAAGAAATGTTGGTTGTCATTGAAAAGAACTATGAAGCACAATTGTGAGTATACTAGAATAATGCTAAAGGTCTACATTTAACTAAAATTGACTTTTTTTTTTAAAAAAATGAAATTTTGGTGTGTAGTGAGGGCATATTACCGCTAAAAGCGAAGTAGCAATTTTAATTATTGTTGTTTTCTTAAGAGCCCTTTGAAACGTCTCAAATTTTTCGTTCTCAGTTTTTTTTTTTTTTTTTTTTTTTTGTTTTTCTGCCTAGGCGCCTCATTAAATGTTATGTTTATTTTGGAAATTTAAAACTAAATAAAAGTACATAAATTAACAAATGAAGAATAACCACAGATCCACACAGTCCCAACTTGATCTATTGCATATACATAATCATCTAAAATAAAAAAGTTTTTCTATTTGCTATAATTCTTAATCAGATTTGGCTTATTTAATACGAGGGAAGAAAGAAAAAAATTTTACTTAAATAATCATCACTTACGTTCTGATTATTCACAATGAACAAGGAATTACAATACTTTGGCTTATTTAATAGTCACAATTATTTTCCCAAACCAAACAAGTATGTTATGGAAATCAACTCTGAAGAAAAAATTGTCAAGAGTACCTTAGAAGCTATTATTATTCATTTTACAAATTCAATCGATTCTTTAAATTACAATGATTTAAACAATTTTTTTATCACATACAGAAGTTTTAGCAACACAACAAAATTACTAGATATTTTATTATACAGATTTAAGTGGTCCATAAAGTCGTCTTTAGAGCTTCAGTTTGGCAATAATATCATGAATGACAATGACTTAATCAAAATCTACAATGTTATCATCATAAGAACATTTATTATCTTGAGGCACTGGATAAACAACTATATCATTGAAGATTTTTTGTTCAATGATGATGTTTTGAATTATTTTACAACATTTGTTCAAAATGAGATTTATAAAGACTTAATATCAAAACATTTAGATAAGGAAAATAGTAATAATATGAAACTTATAGTCAATTGTATTACTAATCTAAAGAAAATATGGATCAACAAATACAATCAATGTTTTGACTATCCACACTATCACATAAACGAAACTTCCAATGAATATTTTTTGAAATACAACATTATTATAAATAATAAGAAAGCAAAAAAGCACCTGAGTTCTTTTGCTTTAAACTATAGCACAGACCCCTTAGTTAGAAACAAATCTTTTCTTAATATAGTCGGTAACGAAATCAACTTAACCAAATCAAAAAATTCTATTCTATATCCAAACAATTCTATGTTAGTCAATCAAAATAATACAATTCAGCATCATAATACCACATTTTCAAGAATCTCTAACAAATCGCATTTATCAAATGATTCTAATAACAAAAACAAATTGAATTTTGTTCAATCTTTGAATGTTCCTGAGACTTCTAAGATCGATGTTATATTACCTTCTACTCCCACCAAAAACTTGGAATTTGCTGTTAACTTTAATGACTTGTTGGATAATGGTATTGGAGTTAGAGATAGCATTTATGGTTTATTGAATAGATGGAATGGAACTGAAGTTACCAATGCAAACACTGTTGAAAATAGTACTGATGTTGCCGATAATTACGATAGCATCAAGCAAAACGATAATATTAGTGAAACTATAAAAGTTCAAGAGGAAAACAGCAATATTATTGGTGATATTTCTGATGAAACAGCTGATAACAATTTGCATGCAACAACCAACAGTGTTTCAAAATTTGTTAGATACGTCTTTTCTATAGGTAAGATGAACAACGAAAGTGATGATATTGAAGACGATTTTGAACTTGATGACAACCATAAATTCGATATCTTATCTGCAAGATCTATAGATGAAGTTCAATTTATAGTAAACAATGAACTATTAGATCCCAATGCTGTACTTAATACTTCAACTACGTCTGATGACTCAAATTATAACAAAATGGACAATTTAAATTTGTACAGTAAAGTCTTACAGATAACTAATACTTTGAGCCCAAGCAAATTGAATAATATCAATCTTTCACATGCATCTCCTAACAAAGATAACTTTACTACTTCTCCATTTTTAAGATCCATAGAAAAAACCAAGACTCAAATCAATAACAGAGATTGGTTTAAGGAAAATAAATCCAATGAGTTGGTTTTTTCAAGTGAACGTAAGAGTGTAGAAATAAAAGATATACATGAATTGGAATTGGAAAATGATATAGAATCGGAAGTAGTATCTGTTTCTCCTACAAAATCAAAACATAGAAGCTCACATAACGATAAACAGCTGCCAAGGATAGGCTTACCGAATGATATGGAAAGTATGAAAGAAAGCAACAATGATATAGTAAACCATATTGCTACAGAAGATAACAACAAAGATGATCGATCAAGCAGAATTTTAAATGGAGATTTGAGAGTTTCAACACACACTATACCCAAAAGGGTTGTTTCCGTTTCGAATAATACACCGCAAAGAATTTTATCTTTTACCACTGATTCCCAATCTCCTTCTATTAAAAACTATCAATCCGTTTATACCAATTTGAAACAAGAATTGCCAAAAGCTAGAAATTCAGGAAGAATTAGTGTGAGTATGAATAACAGACATACGTCTTTGAACAGCAACACTGAAAAGGCAAAGTATCCTGGAATCAGAATAAGTAGTATTAATGAAGCTAGAGAATCTAAAGAAGCCATCGAAGATCCAAAAGAAAGTTTTGCAGAGGCTGAAACTAGCGAAAGTTCATTATTCAAAGAATCCCTTGAAGATATAGTTATTGAAACAGCAAGTATTAACCTAAACAGCGGCGTTTCAAGAAATGTTTCCCTTCTTGAAAAACAAAATCTTCAAGTTGATGATGTTTTTAAACAACAGGAAGATCAACTTAAAGAATTGAGCTTAAAGTTGAGTAATTCTAATTTAAAAAGAAAGTCTCATTCTAATGGCGATTTGAATATTTTTGATACTGATCATATTGTAACCACTAAGAATACTAAAGACATTGAAGAAATCTCAGTTAATAGTTCCGTTGATACCGATATGTTGTTTTATGACATTGATGATAATTCAGATCAACCAGATGTTCCGAAAAGATTTACTGTTGGATTAAATTTAGATAGGGAAATAGAAGAAGAAGTCATCTTGAAAAGCAAGGATAATAAAAAGACTGACTTAAGAGAACTATTTAAAAATCAAATGAATGATAACAGTTCAAGTTTGTCTTTTATGATATATGGTGAAAATGATGTTGAAAGTTTTGAAGAATTAGATGTTCATAGACTTGATGTTAACCCTCATAGTTTCATCAAAGAAGAAAGTCCAGAAAACAAAAACGATTTAGAAGAAAATGAAGAGCAAGAGGAAATTGAATACCAAGAAGGTGATAATCCATTAGAAATAGCTATGCGTAAACTGGAAGGGACCTTTGATGATTCGGATAAATTATCAGATACTTCATCTAGATCGACCAAGATTGAAGACATAGTACCTTCCACTAAAACGGAAGATATCGTTCCATCTACCAAAACCATTGTCAAATCCCAAACCATGCACAACTTGTCATCCAATTTGAAAAAGACAACCACTTTGATTCAAAATAGAAGGCAAACTCTGTTATCAACCACCAACTTATCAAGCATTATGGACAATGAATTTTCAGCCAAAAAAGGTGGCTCTAATTACACTTCTCCTAAAAAACTGACTTTGGACACAAACTCTGTATACTACAATGAACAAGAGCAACCACAATTCAATCCTAATGATTACATCAATAATTTATTGTTGAACTATAATATTAAGGACAAGACATTGTTGATACAAAACAATAAGGAGCACATTCCATTTATTTTGATGTATAGTTCAAGAGAAATAGCTGAACAATTGACATTGATCGAAAGAGATGTGTTGAATGAAGTTGATTGGAAATCTTTATTGCAATTAGAAATGAATGAAAACTTAGATTCTTATACAAGTTGGTTGGAAGTTTTGATAAATCAGGATTCTTTATCTGGTGTTGATTTGGGTATTGCAAGATTCAATTTGACTGTTGATTGGATCATCAGTGAGATTGTTTTGACAAAGGACATTAAGTTGAAAAGAAACGCGTTACAGAAATTTATCCATGTTGCTGAACACTGTATAGAACTACAAAACTTTAATACTTCCATGCAAATTGTATTGGCATTGAGCTCTACTGAAGTGCAATTCTTTAAAGACAGTTGGAGATTGGTAGAGCCCGGTGACATGTTAAGTTGGGCTGAAATGAATAATTTGTTCAGTTCTGACCACGATGACTACAAATTGTTGAGAGAATTGATGGATGATATGGATCCAATCAAGGGGTGTTTGCCATTTTTGGTATTATACTTAAGTGATTTGAAAAATCTGCATAACATGTCAACTTTCTTCCATTCCAACCATGATATTATCAACTACAAAAAGTTTGATAGTTTATCTAATATTGTAAAAAACTTTATACAAAGAGTCAATTGGGGTATAGAATTTTACGATTTGACTTTAAATCAACAATTACTAAGCAAGTGTTTATACATCAGCTCTTTACATCAATGGGAAATCACCGAGCTTCTAAAATCCGATTAAGAATAGTGTAGTAACGCCTGAAAATATGTATTTTATAAATGAAACATTTTAAAATGGTCATGTGACTATATTTTTCTTTTCTTTTTTTTTTTTTATTTTTCTGTAAATAACAAAAATTCCCATAATAGGAAATAAATACTAGCGGACTAGTATTTCATGTATACTTTTTTTTTTTAAGCATTGAATTATTTTCATTTTTTAAAAAAAAAATTTCTTTTTTTCTGTTAATTTTATAGAAAAGTTACCTTCACTTAGATCTTAATGTTCTATGTTAAAGGTACAAAAGACTATATATATATAAACCTGTAAAACACATCATATAATATCAAATGTCTGACGAAGTTATTTGGCAAACTATCAACCAAGGGTTCTGTTCCTTCAAGTTCAAAACCGATAAGAATCAAAATTTCTGTAGAAATGAATATAACGTAACAGGGTTTTGTAGTAGACAATCATGTCCATTAGCAAACGCTAGATATGCAACAGTAAAGAGCGTCAACGGAAGATTATATTTGTACATGAAAACAGCTGAAAGAGCACATACCCCATCCAAAATGTGGGAAAGAATAAGATTATCTAAAAACTATAAAAAGGCATTGGTCCAAGTGGATGATCATTTAATATATTGGAATAAATTTTTGATCCACAAGTGTAAACAAAGATTGACTAGATTAACACAAGTTGCCATAACCGAAAGAAGACTTGCTTTGAGAGAAGATGAAAGACATTATGTTGGTATTGCTCCAAAAGTCAAAAGAAGAGAACAAAATAGAGAAAGAAAGGCTTTGGCTGCTGCAAAGATTGAAAAGGCCATTGAGAAAGAATTGTTGGATAGACTTAAAAGTGGTGCTTATGGTGATAAGCCATTGAATGTAGATGAGAAGATATGGAAGAAGGTAATGAATACTATGGAAGACGAAGCTGAATTGGAAGAAGATGAAGAAGACTGGGACGAAGATGAAGATGAAGATGAAAATAACGAAATTGAATATGTTGAAGATGATGGTGAAGAAGATGAACTTGTTGACATGGAAGATCTAGAAAAATGGTTAGATGATGCTTCTGAAAACTCTGATAACTCTGACTTCTCCGACAGTGATGATAGCAGTGAAGAAGAAAGTGATGATGAGGATGCTCAACCCGGAACTAAGCGTACTAAAAAACAATCTACCAACGACAAGAATAAACTACGTAAGTCTCGTCCACAAGTTGAAATTGAATATGAAGAAGAAAGAGAAGTTAATCAAGATCATGCTTGATAAACTGTTCGGTATATCTGTATATAAACTGGTATTTATAAAGAATTTTAATTTTTTTATTTTGTATTTGAATTATAAATCCGTTAGTAGCACGTGAAATATTTGTATTGATTTATATTTTTCACTCATGCTATTTTTGAAAAAAAAAAACATTAAAAAAAACACAGGGATATATGTTAAAATAGAGTTTATTATGGTGTAGAACATCTTATTAATTAAACCACCAAACATACTACATCAATCAAGCATAACTTACTATTCTAATACTTGCAATTATATCTTTTTTTTAAAAATATGAGCAGAAATCAAGACGATTTGTATGACATAGATTTGTTGAATGATGATTTAGATCATACTCAAAGAGATTTTATAAACAAATATCAAAACAATAACGCTAAACTAAACCCATTTGGTGATGAAAATGAACTTATGGAAACTATGGACTTGGAATCATCAGTTAATCAAAAAACTAATCCATTTTCTGACGAAAATGATATCTTAGAGAACGACGACTACTTGAACCTGAATGATCCTTATGATTCATCTAAAAATACAAATGCTGTTGGCCTTCATCAAGCTCAAAAGAAATCAGGTTTTTGGGAAAATATTTTTGGTAAAAATCCAAAATCGGTTACAAGCTCCAGTGAAAACACAGGTAATTCTGCAAATAGTGGTTTTGAAATGCATTCTTATATCAATCTTAATAATTCCGAAGACAGCTTAAAAACGCCAAATAAATCTACTAGATTCATGAATATTGTAGATAAATACATATTAGGGAAAGAATATGAATTTGAGGAGTCCACCGAACCTAGAACAATAGAACTTAATGATTTGTCTGCTAATGCTATTTTCGTTAACAATAAAGTCTCAACAACTAAATATAACTTTGCTACTTTCTTGCCAAAGTTTTTATTCCAGGAGTTCTCAAAATATGCCAATTTATTCTTCCTATTCACTGCTATAATTCAACAGGTTCCTGATGTTTCTCCTACCAATAGATATACCACCATAGGAACACTAGCTGTTGTACTTCTTGTGTCAGCTATAAAAGAAGGTTTTGAAGATTTAAAAAGAGGTAGATCTGATCAAGAGCTAAATTATTCTCCAGTTGAAGTATTTGACATATTCAATAAAGAGTTTCAAGTAAGAAAATGGAACGATTTGCATGTTGGTGATGTAATAAAGTTGAAATCAGAAGAGAATGTACCTGCTGATATGGTTCTGCTCTCTTCCTCTGAACCTGAAGGGGTCTGTTATATTGAAACAGCTAACCTTGATGGTGAAACTAACTTAAAGATCAAACAGTCCAAATCTGAAACTAACAAACTTACGACTCCTCAAGATTTAGCTTTATTGAATGGTACCCTTGTTTCAGAAGCTCCTAACTCTAGTTTATACACATATGAAGGGACTTTAGACTTTTCTTTGGGTGAAAACAACATGAAGAAGAAAATTGCTTTAATGCCTGAACAAATGATTTTAAGAGGTGCTGTAATAAGAAATACAACCTGGTGTTATGGTATAGTTGTAAACACAGGTCACGAAACAAAACTAATGAGAAATGCTACTTCAACTCCTATTAAGCAAACTAATGTTGAGAAGGTTATTAACATGCAAATTGTTTTATTATTTGGTATTTTGATTTTGTTTTCATTCATCTCTTCTCTAGGTAACATCATACAAATTTCTGTACAAAAAAGACATTTGGGTTATTTGTATTTGGATAAAGTTAATAAAGCTGGTTTGTTTTTTAAAAACATTTTGACATTCTGGATCTTGTATTCTAACTTAGTCCCCATCTCGATGTTTGTGACTTTGGAAATGATTAAATACTACCAAGCCTGGTTGATTGCAAGTGATTTGGATTTATACACTGAAGAAACTGATACCCCTACTGTTGTAAGAACTTCTTCATTAGTTGAAGAATTAGGTCAAATTAAATACATATTTAGTGATAAAACAGGTACTTTGACTAGAAATATAATGGAGTTCAAATCGTGTTCTATTGCAGGAAAATGCTATATTGAAAAAATTCCTGAGGATCAAGAAGCTGAATTTGAAAATGGAATTGAAGTAGGTTATCACTCTTTTGAAAATATGTTTGCTATTTTAAAAGACAATAGCTACAAGGATCAATCTGAAAAATCTGATATTGAACAATTTTTGACTTTGTTATCTTTGTGTCACACTGTTATTCCAGAAGTTGTTGATGATAATATCAAGTATCAAGCATCTTCTCCTGATGAAGCTGCTTTAGTACAAGGTGCTAATGATTTAGGCTACAAGTTTATTATCAGAAAACCAGATAGCGTCGTTGTTGAAAACATATTCACTGGAGAAACCTTGCAATATGAGCTTTTAAACATAATTGAATTCAATTCAACCAGAAAAAGAATGAGTGCAATTTTTAGAATGCCAGACGGCTCAATCAAACTATACTGTAAAGGTGCTGATACTGTTATTTTGGAAAGATTGGACAATAATGATTTAGAAGCCACCAAGTACGTTGATTCTACGACTAAGCACTTAGAAGATTATGCGGTAGAAGGTTTGAGAACTTTATGTATTGCTTACAAGGATTTGAGCAGCGCTGATTATGAAGTATGGCAAAGCAAATACTTGGAGGCTTCTACCAGTCTTGTCAATAGATCTGACAAGATTGATGAGGTTGCTGAATTGATTGAATCAGATTTGAAATTACTAGGCTGTACTGCCATTGAAGATAAACTTCAAGATAGGGTTCCTGAAACTATTCAAACTTTACAAGATGCAAACATCAAAGTCTGGGTTCTTACAGGTGACAAACAAGAAACTGCTATCAATATTGGTATGAGTTGTAAATTACTTAGTGAAGATATGAATTTGTTGATCGTTAATGAAGAAACAAAGGAAGATACCAGAAACAACTTTATTGAGAAGTTCCGAGCCTTCAAGGAATTGAATGTATCTGCACAAGACATGCAAAATCTAGCTTTAGTTATTGATGGTAAATCTTTAGGGTTTGCTTTAGAGCCAGACATGGAAGACTATTTAATGACTCTGGGTAAATTATGTAAAGCAGTAATATGTTGTAGAGTATCTCCTTTACAAAAGGCTTTGGTGGTCAAGATGTGTAAAAGAAAGACAAATGATTTATGCCTTGCCATTGGAGATGGTGCAAATGATGTGTCTATGATCCAAGCTGCGCATGTTGGTATAGGTATTACTGGTTTAGAAGGTACACAAGCTGCTAGATCTGCAGATTTTGCAATTGGACAATTCAAGCATTTACAGAAATTATTATTGGTTCATGGTTCATGGTCTTACCAAAGAATTTCACAAGCAATTTTGTATTCTTTTTATAAGAATATTGCTTTATACATGACTCAATTTTGGTACGTTTTTCTAAATTGTTTTTCTGGTCAATCCATTATGGAATCTTGGATCATGACCTACTATAACACTTTCTTTACTGTTATGCCACCGCTAGTCTTAGGTATATTGGATCAGTATGTGAGTTCAAGATTATTGGAAAAGTATCCAAGATTATACAAGTGTGGCCAAAACTCTGAATTCTTCAATGTCAAGATTTTCTGGGGATGGATTACAAATGGGTTTTACCATTCTGCTATAACCTTTGTTGGTTCAATATTGTTTTATAAATACGGTAATGCCTTGCATATGCATGGTCAAATTGCTGATCATTCGACATGGGGTGTTGCTGTTTATACCAGTAGTTTGATAACTGTCTTGGGTAAGGCTGCTTTAGTTACCAATCAATGGTCTAAATATACTGTGATAGCTATACCAGGATCTCTGGTATTTTGGTTAGTATTTTATCCGGTATATGGTGTTATACTACCACATTGGAACATATCATATGAATTGAGAGGTACTGTTTCACATAATTATAGAGCTCTAACTTTCTGGTTTATGTGCTTTGGACTACCGGTTTTGTGTTTGCTAAGAGATGGTTTATACAAATATTACAAAAGAAATTATACTCCAACAGATTACCACATCATTCAAGAGTTTCAAAAGACAAAGAGAAGCGATGACGATAATAGACCTAGATTAGAACAATTCCAAAAGGCTATTAGAAAAGTAAGACAAGTTCAAAGAATGAAAAAACAAAGAGGTTTTGCTTTCTCTCAATCAGAAGAAGACAATGGTATTCAAGAAAAGTTGATAAGATTATATGATACAAGTAAAAAATAAACTATGGTATTGTAATTATGTCGATAGACAAAATTGGCAATTTCATATTGATGTATATATCTGACTTTAACAATCATTTGCAAAAACAATATATAAAGCGTAAATTAATGCAATTTTTTATAATTTTTTTCATTATAACTTAAATCTCTAAATCTTTGTGGTTAAATTCTCTATCACCACCTGAACCAACGTAGTCACCTACAATTTGGCCTTTACCAATTATTTGATATTGGTAAGTAACTAGCCCATCTAAACCAACTGGACCTCTAGCATGAATTTTGGAAGTTGAAATACCAACTTCAGTACCAAATCCATATCTAAAACCATCAGCAAATCTAGTTGAACAATTCCAGTAAACTGAACAAGATTCAATGGACTTTAAGAAAAACTCAGCAGTTTCTTCGTTTTCAGTTAAAATACAATCAGTGTGCTTGGAGCCATGAGTATTTATATGATCAATTGCTTCGCCTATAGTTTCAACAAACTTAACAGCAATATCAAATGATAAGAATTCTTGGTCAAATTCAACTTTTTGGTCAACATCAACTACATAGTTGCTGTTTTCATAATCCGGATTTAATCTGAAAAATTCAGATTTCACATCTGGCATCAAATGAACAGTTACCTTTTCATTGATCAAAGCTTTTAGCAGTTCATCCCAGTTCTTCATGGATTTATTTATTAACAATGTCTCTACAGCATTACATCCGGCTGGGTAGTTAGTTTTAGCATCAACAACAATTCTCTTGGCTTGTTCAACATAGCTATCTAAATCTTTGTCAGCATATATAGAACAAATACCATCTGCATGACCAAGAACTGGTATTTTGGTGCTATTTTTGATTCTCTTGACTAAAGCATTTGAGCCTCTTGGAACAACTAAATCAATGTATCCGTCCATGGCTAACAATTGATTAACATCATCTCTGGTTTCAATTAGTTGAACAGAAGCCTTTGGAATGCCAAATTCTTCAAAAGATGATTCAATAGTAGAATTGATTAATTCAGCCATTATTCTGAAAGTATGAACAGATTCTTTACCACCTTTCAAAATACAAGCATTACCAGACTTGATAGCCAAAGAAACGATATTGGCAATAACTTCTGGTCTACTTTCAAAAATTACTAATAAAGAACCAATTGGAACAGTTTTTTTGTAAAGTGTTAGATTTTCGTCTAATTGTCTTTTCATCAAAAGCTTGCCTGTTGGGTTTTCCAAAGCAATAACTTCTTTGATTCCTTTTAACATTACTTCAAACTTATCACCTTTAAATAAATCCAATCTCTTTATTAATGAAGATGACAAGTCGTGTTCGATAGACTCTTTCAAATCAATTCCATTGGCTTGCTTGATGGAATCAGCATTTTCCTTTAATACATCGTGAATCTTCAATAATAATTGGCATCTCTTCTCATCAGAGACTGTTTTCAATATATTAGCTGCTTTTTTGGAATCAACAGCAATGGTCAAGTAGTTCTTTTCAGTTGACATTTCTTGTTATTTTATTTTCTGGTGTTTTTATGGTATATTTTAATATTTTGGATGTTTCTCATTGAATTTTCAATTACGTTTAACTCACCTGAGTCATGTTTTTTTCCCATTGATTTTGCTTATGAAAACAAAATTTTTTTTTTTTTTCAGAAAGGTGTAAAAAAACGTGACTCTGTCGGATATAACATTTTTTGTTTTGAATTGAAATACCACTTTCTTGTGTAGTCCTTATATCTTGTCTACTCACCTTTATTTAACGGAGATAATCTCTCAACACGTGCAGTGTCACGTGCAAAAAATCAAAAGCTGAAATTTAAAATTTATTCAACTCTGAATCAACAGCTCCGATGGGACGAAACCTTATATGCTGGTTAAGACTCCAGTGAAAAAAAAACCAACAAAACTTCTACTCAAAATATCATAAACAAGTCATGTGATAATTATTTGTTCTTCTATGATATCC